>Ga0209987_10001887_pt1 | contig 11482 bp, 9 predicted proteins | sample N074metaG_FD_182134 | JGI IMG/M metagenome (GOLD analysis project Ga0209987, IMG submission 182134) | Deep subsurface microbial communities from Kermadec Trench to uncover new lineages of life (NeLLi) - N074 metaG (SPAdes) (version 2) | ecosystem: Environmental > Aquatic > Marine > Ocean trench... | reverse complement strand
TGTTCGAGGACCAGTTGGCCTGTGCCGACATGGTGGTGCTCAACAAGACCGATCTCTTGGATGGCGGCACGCTCGATGCGGTCAGCGGCGAGTTGGGCGCCAAGTTGCGGCCCGGGGTGAAATTGCTGCGGGCCTCCCACGGCATGATCGGCGCGGACGTTTTGCTGGGCCTGGGCGCGGCCGCGGAGCGCGACCTGGACGCGCGGCCCTCGCACCATGACGGCGCCGAGGACCACGACCACGACGATTTCGAAAGCTTCGACGTCGGGCTCGGCGAGATCGCCGATCCCGACGCCCTGATTGCGCGGCTCAAGGCCGCCGTGGGTGCCCACGACGTGCTCCGCGTCAAGGGCTTCGTCGCGGTCGCCGGCAAGGACATGCGCCTGGTGATCCAGGGTGTCGGACCGCGCTTCTCCCACTACTACGACCGCGACTGGGGCGCGGCGGAACCGCGCGCCTCGCGCCTGGTGGTGATCGGCGAGACCGGCCTCGACCGCGCCGCCATCGCCGCCGCGATCACCGGCCCAACCTCGGGCTAGGGCCGGAAGCCGGGGAGGGCCCGCATGCACCTGCTCGCCGCCCAACCCGGTGGCATCGCGGATGGCTCCGAGCCGGTCGACCTGGGCCAGAGCTCGGGCGACATCGTGGTGCTGTCCGCCGCCGACAGCGAGCTCGCCAATCTGGCCGCGGCGCGCGCGAGCCTGCCCGAAGACTTCCCGAGCCTGCGACTGGCCAACCTGATGAACCTGGCCCACAATCTCTCGGTCGACCTTTACGCCGAGACGGTAATTGCGGGTGCGCGTCTGGTGGTGGTGCGGCTCCTGGGCGGGCTCGGCTACTGGCCCTACGGAGTCGAGCAGATCGCCGCCGTCTGCCGCGAGAATGGCGCCGCGCTCGCGCTGCTGCCCGGCGACGATCAGCCGGATCCGGAACTGCTCGCGCTCTCGACCCTGTCCAAGGAGGCCTGCCACCGGCTGTGGCAGTATGGCGTCCACGGCGGGCCGGAGAACGCGCGCAACCTGCTCGCCTATGGCGCGGAGTTGATCGGCGAAGACGCCGACTGGGCCGAGCCCCGGCCCTTGCTGCGCGCGGGAATTTACTGGCCCGGCGGCGGGATCACGAGCCTCGACGAGCTGCGCGAAAACTGGCGCGCGGATGCGCCGGTCGCGGCCATCGTGTTCTACCGGGCGCTGGTCCAGGCCGGGAATCTCGCGCCCATCGACGCCCTGATCGCGGCGCTCCAAGACCAGGGCATCAATCCCCTGCCGCTCTTTGCCGCCAGCCTGAAGGAACCGGTGTCGGCGGAGACCTTGCGCGGCCTGCTCGCCGACGCGGGACCCGGGATCGTGCTCAATGGCACCGGCTTTTCGGTCTCCAGCCCCGGCGCCGCGCGCGCACAAACGCCCTTCGACGAGGCCGACTGCCCGGTCCTGCAAATGGTGTTCTCGGGCGGCACGGAATCGGCCTGGCGTGAGGCGAGCAACGGACTTTCGGCGCGCGACATCGCCATGAACGTGGCCCTGCCCGAAGTGGACGGCCGCATCTTGAGCCGCGCGGTCTCGTTCAAGAGCGAGGCCCGCTTCGACCCGACCACCCAGTGCCCTATCGTCACCTACGCGCCGGTGCCGGACCGGGTCGATTTCGTGGCTCGGCTCGCGGCCAATTGGCTGCGGCTCAGGCGGACGCCGGCCGCCGAGCGCCGGTTCGCGCTGATCTTCGCCAACTATCCGAATAAAGACGGGCGGCTCGGCAACGGGGTCGGGCTCGACACCCCGGCCGGCGCCGACAATCTGCTGCGCGCGCTGGCGGCGGCCGGCTACGACCTGGGAGAGTTGCCCGCCGATGGCGCGGCCTTGATCGCGCGCCTGGCCGCCGGACCGACCAACGCCGCCACCGCCGGCCGGACGATCGCCGAGACCTTCTCGCGTGCCGACTACGAACACTTCTTCGCCACCCTGCCCGCCGAGATGCGCCAGGCGGTGACCGAACGCTGGGGCGCGCCGGAAGAAGACCCCTTCTTCCTGCCCGGCGACCTCGATTGCGGCGCCTTCGCCATGCCGGCGTTTCGCCTGGGCAAGGCGGTGATCGCCTTGCAACCGGCGCGCGGTTACCACATCGACCCCCAGGCGACCTATCACGATTCCGCGCTGGTGCCGCCGCACGGCTATATCGCCTTCTACGCCTGGCTGCGCGAGGCGGTCCAGGTCCACGCCGTCATCCACATGGGCAAGCACGGCAATCTGGAGTGGCTGCCGGGCAAGGCGCTGGCGCTCTCGTCCGCCTGCTATCCCGAGGCGATGCTCGGGCCGCTGCCGCACCTCTATCCCTTTATCGTCAACGATCCGGGCGAGGGCACCCAGGCCAAGCGCCGCGCCCAGGCGGTGATCATCGACCACCTGACCCCGCCGCTGACCCGCGCCGAGTCCTACGGGCCGCTGGCCGAGCTCGAACTCCTGGTCGACGAGTACTACGAGGCCGCCGGAGTCGATCCGCGCCGGCTCAAGGTACTGCGCGTGGAGATCCTGGAACTGACCCGGCGCATCGGCCTGGACGTGGACTGCGGCATCGCCGGCGGGGACGACCCCGACACCGCGCTCGGCAAGCTCGACAACTACCTCTGCGAACTCAAGGAGATGCAGATCCGCGACGGCCTGCATATCTTCGGCCAGGCACCCGAGGGCGGCCAGATGACCGGCCTGCTGGTGGCGCTGACCCGGCTGCCGCGGGGCAAGGGCGAGGGCGGCGACGCCTCGCTGATTCGCGCATTGGCCGCCGATCTGGATCTGCGCGAATTCGATCCGCTCGACTGCGAACTCGGTGCGCGCTGGACCGGGCCCCGGCCCGAAGCGCTGACCGGCGACGCGCCTTGGCGCAGCAACGGCGACACGGTCGAGCGCCTGGAAAACCTGGCCTGCGCGCTGGTGGCGGGGGAGGCCGCGCCGGCCCCGGATTGGACCGCGACCCGCGCGGTGCTCGAGCACATCGCGAGCGAGGTCCGGCCCGCGGTCGAAGGCAGCGGTCCGGCCGAGATCGCCGGCGTGCTCACCGGCCTCGACGGCCGCTTCGTCGCACCCGGCCCCTCGGGCGCGCCGACCCGCGGGCGCCTCGACGTGTTGCCCACGGGGCGCAACTTCTACTCGGTCGACAGCCGCGTGGTGCCGACACCCGCCGCCTGGACCCTGGGCTGGAAGTCGGCCAGCCTGCTGCTCGCCCGCCACCGCCAGGAACACGGCGCCTGGCCGCAGCGGCTGGCGCTGACCGCCTGGGGCACGGCCAACATGCGCACGGGCGGCGACGACATCGCTCAGGCACTGGCGCTGATGGGCGTGCGGCCGACCTGGGAGATCGCCTCGCGTCGGGTCACCGGCTTCGAGATCCTGCCGCTATCCGTGCTCGACCGGCCGCGCGTCGACGTGACGTTCCGGGTCTCCGGTTTTTTCCGCGACGCCTTTCCGGCCCAGATCGATTTGGTCGATTCGGCGGCGCGCGCGGTCGCGGCGCTCGACGAGCCGCCGGCGATGAACCCGCTGGCCGCGCGGGTCGCGGTGGACTCCGCGGCGCTGGTGGCCCAGGGCCTGGACGAGGCCGAGGCGGCGCGGCGCGCGGGCTACCGGGTCTTCGGTTCCAAGCCGGGCGCTTACGGTGCCGGGCTGCAGGCGCTGATCGACGAGCGTGGCTGGCGGACCGAGGCCGACCTGGCGCGCGCCTACCTGGCCTGGGGCGGTTACGCCTATGGGAACGGCGCGGGCGGCGCGCCGGAACAGGCGCTGTTCGAGGCCCGCCTGGAGGCGGTCGAGGTGGTGGTCCACAACCAGGACAACCGCGAACACGACCTGCTCGATTCCGACGACTACTACCAGTTCGAGGGTGGCCTGACCGCGGCCGTGCACCACCTGTCCGGCGCCCGGCCCCAGGTCTATCACAACGACCACTCGCGCCCCGAAAGCCCCAAGATAAGGACCCTGGAGGAGGAGGTCGGCCGCGTGGTGCGCGCCCGCGTCGTGAACCCCAAGTGGATCGCGGGCGTCATGCGCCACGGCTACAAGGGCGCCTTCGAGATGGCGGCCACGGTCGACTACCTGTTCGCCTTCGCGGCCACCACCGGCGCGGTTCGCGACCATCACTTCGACGCGGTCTTCGAGGCCTACCTGGAAGACCCCACCGTGCGCGAGTTCCTGTCCGAGAACAATCCCGCGGCGCTCGCCGAGATGGCCCAGCGCCTGGCCGAGGCCCAAGATCGCGGCCTGTGGCGGCCGCGCGCCAATACCACGCGCCTGCGCCTCGACGATCTCGCCGGCGCCGCCCTGGAGGAAGCCCGATGACCGAGACCGACGACGATGCCAACAGCCGCGCCAACGAGAAGGCGCGCAAGCGCAAGGTGGCGCACGACAAGAAGGTCGCCGCCAAGACCGTCGAGAAGGGCCTGCTGATCGTTCATACCGGCACCGGCAAGGGCAAGTCGACGGCTGCCTTTGGGTTGGTGCTGCGGGCGCTCGGCAACGGCATGCGGGTCGGCGTGGTGCAGTTCGTCAAGGGCGCCTGGACGACCGGCGAGCGGCCGCTGCTCGAGGGCTTCGGCGATCGGGTCGATATGCGCGTGGTCGGTGAGGGCTTTACCTGGGAGACCCAGGACCGGGCCCGGGACATCGCCGCCGCCGAGGCCGGTTGGGCCGCCGCTCAGGAGATGATCGAGGCCAGCCGCGGCGACGAACCGCGCTACGACATGCTGGTGCTCGACGAGCTCAACATCGTGTTGCGCTACGACTACCTGGCGCTCGACGAGGTGGTGGCGGCGCTTGTCAACCGGCCGCGCGATCTGCACGTGGTGGTCACCGGCCGCAACGCCAAACCGGAGCTGATCGAGGCCGCCGACCTGGTGACCGAGATGAAGCTCGTCAAGCACCCCTTCCGCGAGCAGGGCGTGAAGGCGCAAAAAGGCATCGAGTTTTAGGGCTGTGTTTCCGATAAAAGGTTCCCGGCGCCGGCCGTTGAATTTTCACCACCAAGACACGAAACCAGAAGGAGTGAGCACTGAAGAAATTTGTTTTTTTGACCTACGGGTTTGAAAAACCCACGCCGGAAATCATGGCGGCCTGGGGCCAGTGGCTCGAGTCGATTAAAGACAATATTGTCGACATGGGCCATTTAAGTGGCGGTCGAGAAATCTCGAAAGCCGGAACCAGGAATTTGCCTCTTGGTCTTGATTCCATCACCGGCTTCATGATCGTGAGCGCCGATAGCCTTGATGACGCCGAGAAGATGGCGCACAGCAATCCGTACATATCGAGCATCCGAGTCTATGAATTGATGTCGAAGTAGGATAACCGGCAGGAACATTCGAACCGGCCCAGCGGACGGGGGCGGATCACTAGGAGCAGGCATTTTTTATGAAACCCGCGGCGCTTATGCTGCAAGGCACCGGCTCGGACGTCGGCAAATCGCTGCTGACGGCGGGCCTGGCGCGCGCCTACACGCGCCGGGGCCTGGCCGTGCGCCCGTTCAAGCCGCAGAACATGTCGAATAATGCGGCCGTCACCGCCGACGGCGGCGAGATCGGCCGCGCCCAGGCCTTGCAGGCGCGCGCTTGCGGCATCGCGCCCTCGGTGCACATGAACCCGGTCCTGCTCAAGCCCCAGACCGAGGTCGGCGCCCAGGTGGTGGTCCAGGGCAAGGTGCGGGGCAACGCCGCCGCGCGCGACTATCAGGCGCTCAAGGCCGAACTGCTGCCCGTCGTGCTCGACAGCTTCGCGCGCCTGAGCGCGGACGCCGATCTGGTGCTGGTCGAGGGCGCGGGCAGCGCCGCCGAGGTCAACTTACGGACGGGCGACATCGCCAACATGGGTTTCGCCGAGGCCGCCGACGTGCCGGTGGCGCTGATCGGCGACATCGACCGCGGCGGGGTGATCGCCGCCATCGTCGGCACCTGGACGCTGTTGCCCGCGGCCGAGCGCGCGCGGCTCGCCGGCGTCATCATCAACAGGTTCCGCGGCGACGTGAGCCTGTTCGACGAGGGGCTCGCGGTGATCGAACGCGAGACCGGGCTCGCCTGCTTCGGTGTCGTGCCCTACTTCGCCGAAGCGCGGGCGTTGCCGGCGGAGGACGCGCTGGGGGTCGAGGGGACACCCGTGTCCGGCGCCCGGAATGCCGAGAACGGCGCGATCAAGGTCGCGGTGCCGGTGCTCTCGCGGATCGCCAATTTCGACGACCTCGATCCGCTGATGGCCGAGCCCGATGTCACGGTGGACTTCGTGCGCCCCGGCTCGGCACTGCCGGGCGATGCCGATCTCGTGGTACTGCCCGGCTCCAAGGCGTCGCTTGCCGATCTCGCCTTCCTGCGCGACCAGGGCTGGGATATCGACATCGCGGCGCACCTGCGGCGCGGCGGCCAGGTGCTCGGCCTCTGCGGCGGCTACCAGATGCTGGGCCAGAGGCTGCGCGATCCCGGCGGCATCGAGGGTGCGCCCGGCGAGGCCGAGGGCCTGGGTCTGCTCGATATCGAGACCGAGCTCGGCGGCGACAAAACGTTGAGCGAGGCGGAGGGCGTGGAGCTCGCCAGCGGGGCGGCGGTGCGCGGCTACGAAATGCATATCGGCGCGACGCGCGGGCCGGACCTGGCGCGCCCCATGCTGGAGCTTTCCGGCCGGCCCGAGGGCGCGATTTCCGCCGACGGCCGGGTCATGGGCTGCTACCTGCACGGCCTGTTCGCCGCGGATGGGTTCCGGAGTGCCTTTTTAAGCCGGCTCCGCGACCGCGAGACCAGCGGCGTCGCCTACGAGACCGGAATCGAGCGCACGCTCGACAGTCTCGCCGAACATCTGGAAGCCCACCTCGACCTCGATGCGTTGCTCGAAGCGGCGCGGCGGCGGGGGTGACGGCACCATGGTCAATCTCGTCAATCATGCCGAGGTCCTGAAACTGCTCGCCGAGGCCGAGGCCCTTGCGGCGGATCTGACGCCGAACGAACAGGAGATGCTGTCCCATCTCAAATCGAAATATGCGGTGCCGGATCACGGCGACTTCGACGACAAAATCTGCCTGGAAGTCATGCTGCGCAACGTTGCGATACGCAAGGGTTACGCGATCGATCCGAAAAGCGATGCCGCGCGTGTGATCGACGTCACGCGCACGCGGGGCCGCCGCTGATTAAAGCGTCACGATGTCGAACGGGACGACGGCGTCGGTCATCCAGCTTCCTTCGTATTCGTTGTCTTGCTGGCGCGACAGGAAGAAGCGATAGCCCAGGTAGATGCCTTCCTTGGACGTTAGGATGACGTCTATGCGGGCGGAATTACCTTCCACTACAAGGCCTTCGTAGGCGGCGCTGCGATGATCGATCATCGGGCCGTAGGTCGGGCTGCGCACCATCACCGCGAAGCGTTCGAGCGGGCCGGTCAGGCGTTTGTTCGCCGGAGAGGCGAAATTAAATGTCACCTCTATTCCCCTGTTTTCATAGGGAATATCGTTGTTCTCCAGCGCCTCGACCTGAATGCTCACCACGTCCCGAGGCGACAACGACGGATCCGGCTCCGTCTGCGGCAAGTGGGCCGCTCCGGCTGGCGCGGCGAGCCCGGCGAGCAACGCGGCAATGCCGAGAACTTGGTTCATGGTGCTGACCCCGTGCCTCAATAACCCGGCGCTACCCGACAACACCCCTGGCAAGTACCCCGAGGCCGCGCCGCTCGTCAAGCGGGCAAGGATAACCCGGCGCAGGGGGACCCGCGGCGCCGTGCCCTTGTCTTCGCGCCCGGATCGGTCGGTGGTGGCCAGAGCGGCAACGACAATGGGGAGGGTCTGCCATGGCGTATTATCTGGTGCGGGCCAAGGTGGCCCAAGACTTCATGAAGGCGCTTGTGGAGCGGCCCGAAGACCGGCTGGTCACCACGACCAGGCTCCTGCAGGGCATCGGCGGGCGGTTGCTTTATTAATTTGGGGCTGCCCTAGCTAAGCGGCTTGCTTGGTCTAGTGGATAGAATCCAACATATGATACCCATACGATCCCGTATCCCGGTTTCTCGGCAGGAGCAGGCCCGCGGGCGATGCATCAGCATCGTCGTGGGTCTTCGACGCCCCGAGAAGCTGGGATACGGGACCCGGAGGGCGGCTTCCCGAGTTCACCGGCCGCGTTGCGCGACGCTTGTGATGCGATGGCATCACGGCGCATCGCCCGCCTTGCCGGGTGAACTCGGGAAGCCGTCGTAGGGGCATCATATGTTGGATTCTATCCACTAGGATGGCAGGATGTACGCGAGGAGAAGGCGGGCCGCTAGAGATCGATCTCGATTCGAATCGGCTGGTGGTCGGAGCCTTGGGCGGTCTGGTCTACCGACATGTGACGCAAGCGATCCTTCAGGTTCGGGGTCGCGAAGGCGAAGTCGATGCGCCAGTCGCCGTCCTTCAGCGAACAGGTCCATCCCGAGGTGTCGTCGTGGCCGAGTGCCGGCCAGGCATCGATCAGGCCATCTTCGCCGGCCAGCAGCACCGCGTGTTCCTCGGAATCCGGCCTGAAGTTGAAATCGCCGAACAGTATCGTGCGCGCGGGGTTGGGCGGTTGCGGGCCGTCGAGCTCCCAGACCGGATTGTAGTGGCGCCCGCTCCAGGCGCCGCCTTCCGTCGGCGCGGCGGCCAGAATCTCGCGCAGGCGCGCGATCTGGAGCAACCGCTCCTCGACCGAGGAGTGGTTGAGGTGGATCGAATAGACCCGCAGCGGGCCCGAGGGCGTATCGATCACCGCCTCCAGCGCGGCGCGCTGCAGGCTCAGCTCGACCGGCAGATTCATCTTGGGCAACAGGTGATTGCGCGACGACAGGATCGGCAGGCGCGACAACAACATGTTGCCGAACTGACGGCGCCGGTTGACGAGCTTGTCGTCGGTGTCGCGCAGGCTGCCGTCCAGATCCATGGCCGGGCCGAAGACCCAGTAGTGCTCCGGGAACAGCGCCCCGAATTCGGCCGCCTGATCGGTCATCTGGGAGCGCGTCCAGTAACGGTCGACCTCTTGCAGCGCGATAACATCGGCCTCGCCGATCTCGCCGGCGATGCGCGGCAGGTCGACCCGCTCGTCCTTCCCCGTGCCCCATTGGATGTTGTAGCTGACGAAGATCATCGCGGCCCCCCTGGTCCCGGTAACCGCAGGCTACAGCGCCAACCACGCCGCCGCCAGCAATCCGCCGATTAGACCACCCGCCACCAGATAGAGCCGCAAGCTCGCGCGCAGATCGGCGGCATTCAGCCCCGCGCGGCCGCCACCCATCCAAGCGTCGTCGACCGGGCCGTCGGGATAGTCGCGCGGGCCCGCGAGTGCGAACCCGAGCGCGCCGGCCAGCGCCGCCTCCTGCCAGCCGGCGTTGGGCGAGCGGTGTCGGCTCGCGTCGCGCCAGGCGGCCCGCCAGGCGCCCGGCGCGCTGGCCTCGGGCAGAAGGCCGGCCGCCGCCACCAACAGCAGGCCGGCGAGCCGTGCCGGAACCCAATTGACCGCGTCGTCGAGCCGCGCCGCGGCCTTGCCGAACCGCTCGAATCGCGGATTGTGATGGCCGATCATGGAATCGAGCGTGTTGGCCGCCTTGTAGGCGCAGAGCCCCGGCAGACCGAACAGCGCGAACCAGAACATCGGTGCCACCACCCCGTCGGAGAAATTCTCGGCGAGGGACTCGGCGGCGGCGCGTGCGACCCCGGGGGCGTCGAGGCGCGCCGGGTCGCGGCCGACGATGTGGGCGACCGCCGCGCGCGCTTTCTCGAGGTCTCGGTCCAGCGCCGCGGCCACGGCGCGGATGCGGTCGTGGAGCCCGCGGAAAGCGATCAGCGTGCTCGCCAGCGCCGCCTCCAGGACCCAGCCGCCGGTGAAGCCGTTGCAAAATCGCTCGACCGCCCAGCCCAGGCCGCCCGCCAAGGCCACCGTCGCGAGCGCGAACGCGAGGCCACGCAGGAACGGCGCGTCGTCGCGGTTCCATCGCGGTTCCGCCATTTCGATGGCGCGCCCCAACAGCGCCACCGGATGGGGCAGGCGCCGGTACAGCCAAGACGGATCTCCCCAGGCCGCGTCCAGCAGGAAAGCGAGCAACAGAATCGCGAAGACGGCATCATCCGGGAGCGTGGTGGCAAGCATTCCGGGAGCATGGGTATGCGCGGCGCGCGGGTCAACGGTAGAGCATCTTCCGATCTTACGGGGTCATTTGATGGGCCAGAGTGGCTCATTCGGCAAGGCGCGGCGCGCAGCGCGATGCGGCACATCGGGCAAGCGCCGCAACGCGGCCGATGAGTCTCTCTGGCCCACCGAAGGCCGGGTTATATTGTCCCGTGGCCGCGTCGCGCTTCTCATCCGATGCCCCGCATCGCATTTCGAAGCGCTCCTAACCACGGGACAATATAACCCGGTCAAATGACCCCGTAAGATCGGAAGATGCTCTAAGGTCCGCGTTCTTGGCGGTCCGGCCCATCTCTGCCATAGTCCGCGGGAGAATGTGGCTGTGTGAAAAAAGCCGGCCGCTACGGGGAGACGGGACATGAGCGACAAGATTGGGGTCATGGTCTGCGGCCACGGCAGCCGCGACATCGAGGCGATCCGGGAGTTCGAGGCGGTGGCACGCGGCATCCGCGAGCGCCTGCCCCAATACGAGGTCGAGAGCGGCTTTTTGGAGTTCGCCCAACCGATCATCCGCGACGGCTTGGACAAGCTGCACCAACGTAAGGTGCGCGAGATTCTGGCGGTGCCGGGCATGCTGTTCGCCGCCGGCCACGCCAAGAACGACATCCCCTCGGTGCTCGCCACTTACGAAGCCGCGCACCCCTCGATCCCGATTCACTACGGCCGCGAACTGGGTATCGACGGCAAGCTGCTGGCTGCCGCCGGCACGCGGCTGCGCGAAGCGATGGCGGCGGCGGGCGAGGGCGTGCCGCTCGCCGAGACCATGCTGGTCGTGGTCGGCCGCGGCGCCTCCGATCCCGACGCCAACTCCAACGCCGCCAAAGTCATGCGCATGCTGTGGGAAGGCTTCGGCTTCGGCTGGGGCATGGTCGCTTATTCCGGCGTCACCTTCCCGCTGGTGGCGCCGGCGCTCGAACACGCGGTCAAGCTCGGCTACCGGCGCGTGATCGTGTTCCCCTACTTCCTGTTCACCGGCGTTCTGGTCAAGCGCATCTACGATCACACCGACCAGGTTGCCGCCGCCCATCCCGAGATCGAGTTCGTCAAGGCGCCCTACCTCAACGACCATCCCCTGGTGCTCGACGCCTTTGCCGCACGGGTCGAGGAGATTCGCGTCGGCGAGAACCGGATGAACTGCAAGCTGTGCAAATACCGCGATCAGATTCTCGGCTTCGAGGCCGAGGTCGGCTTGGCCCAGGAGAGCCACCACCACCACGTCGAGGGCATCGGCACGGGCGCGGGCGAGGACAGCGGACACGATCATCATCACCACGACCACGGGCACGACCACGGGCACGACCACGGGCACGACCACGGGCACGGGCACGGGCACCATCCCTA
>Ga0209987_10001884_pt1 | contig 11487 bp, 7 predicted proteins | sample N074metaG_FD_182134 | JGI IMG/M metagenome (GOLD analysis project Ga0209987, IMG submission 182134) | Deep subsurface microbial communities from Kermadec Trench to uncover new lineages of life (NeLLi) - N074 metaG (SPAdes) (version 2) | ecosystem: Environmental > Aquatic > Marine > Ocean trench... | reverse complement strand
GAAATCTCCAGTCTCTGCCACCATCGAACATGTGCGCACCATTCTGGATCAGATCATCGATCAACTCCGGTAAAAATCGCTCCAGATTGTGAAAAGTCGGCGTAAGAATGCCGTGGAGGTGATTGCCTTGCGGCACGGCTTTTCTTGGGGTAGGCCCCTGGTCAAGGGCCTCTTTATCTACGAGCAAAACCTCGTCGAAATGGTCAGCTAATACCCGACCAGCAAAAAGACCAGCGACGCTTGCGCCGACAATGACCGCGCGACCCGATTGGATGGGCTTGCTCATTTTACGCCCCCTTTCTTAATTGCTATGACAGTTCAGACATTACCCGCAACAGCTGCTTTGAGTTGCAATACACCGCCACTATCTGCGGTGTCTCATTCTGTCTATCGCCTGGTTGCGGGTTAGCATAAGTATAGTTCTTCAGAGGCAATGCGCTGGATCGTGGCAATGTTCGCTATGGGCTGCTAGTCGACGATGAATATTTGCCCGTTTAGACATCCCTCAACGGCCTTGCTGTATGCCAGACCTACTGCCTCGGATGACACGTGAACGTGGCCGTGAAAGAAACCGTCATACTTTTCACGGGACACTTCCAGGACTTCGGGACTGACTGCATTGATGCGGATTCCTCGGGGCATGTCCACCGCGGCGCCTAGAACAAAACCATCAATTGCGCCATTGGCAGCAGCAGCGCAGGAACCGCCACGGATCGGGTCACGATTCAAAACGCCACTGGTGAGTGTGAAGGAACCGTCATCGTTCATATAGTCGAATCCTTCCAGTACCAGGTTGATCTGCGGCAAAACTTTGTGATTTATGCCCTGCATGAATTGCTCGCTAGTCATTTCATCTACCGTGCCAAAGTGACCATGCCCGACAGCGGCTACCACTGAATCGACTTTGCCCACTTCCTGATACATTGCGCGAATGCTATCTACGTCTTCGATATCGACCTGGATATCGCCGCTAGACTTACCAACAGCAATGATTTCATGTCGGCTTGAAAGGGCGTCTACGGCTGTTTTGCCAACGGCGCCATTTGCGCCAACAATTATGATTTTCATTTTCTCGTTCTCTCGATGAATGGATGGCGACCTTGAGTATTTTCAGGTGGTTCACAATAGCATCGGAGATGACCGCTATGTGGTCACTAGTGGACCGTTTGACCCACTACTAGCCTAATGTCCGATTTTGAGCGCCTAAAACCGGACGTTCAGGTGTCGGCGATTTTCAAATAACTAACTCCTATTCAGGCAGTGGGACATCGAAATCGATCTTCGCCAACTGGGCGTTTGACTGGCCTAACTTCGTCAGGAACGGTTGCCACCGGGAATCGTCATGCAGATTCCTAAATGTGTATTGAGAAGCGACGTTGGCAAGACTGGTTTCGTTGTTCTCCCGTGCCTTTTCCAACCATTCAAAGGCCTTGTCGTTCTCACCTCGCCAGGCATACACACTCGCGGACTCGAGGGACGCTTCCTCTGTGTGTTTCTCAATCAGTTCGGCCAGATACTTGTCGGATTCGTCTTTTTGTCCCAAGTCATAGTAAGCGAACGCCAAGCCAGAGAGGCGATACATCACGATCCCCTCCTGTTCAATCGCCTGCAACGCCAGGTGGACGTCACCTTTAGCCAGCAATGCCAGGCCAAGCACTTGCCATGCGCCGAAATGTTCAGGATGTAGGTCTAATGCGATTCGGATGCTAGCCGCGGCATCGTCCGGGCGGCCCATCTTGAGGTAAACAATGGCCAGCTCAAAATGCCCGACGGGGCCTGCGGGGTCACGAGCGACCGCGTATTCTTTGAATGCAACGGCGGTTTCCAGATGCCCTATGGCCTCCGCGAGGTAGGCTACGCCGGAGATAATGTCGAGATCGGTAGGATCCAGCATTAGCGCACGTTCAAAATGCCGCGCCGCCGCCGCGATATTGTGATCGTACAGTATTGCGATCCATCCGAGACCTGCCACGCCGACGCCAAAATCCGGATCAATCTCAAGCGCTCGGTCGATTGCTTCACGGGCGTGCCGATAACTCTCGTCGACAGGTAGCATGCCAGCAAGGGCATGGAATACGTACATCTCGGCCAAGCCCTCTAAGGCGGGCGGGTAGTCAGGGTCGATCGCCAACGCCTCTTGGTAGAGTTGTAGCGCTTTTTTCCAAGCTTCCGGATGATCCTCCAGCCGAATGTGCCTGGCCTGCAGAAACTTCGCGTAGGCTTCTGGGTCTGATTTTCTCACCTCGAGAGTCTCATTTCTCAGCAATGTGAGTTTGAGTTGTTCCACGACTTTGGCCGCGATCTCATCCTGAGTCGCGAAAATATCGTCAAGCGTCCGGTCATAGGTTTCGGACCACAGGTGTGTATCAGAGCGGGCCTCAATCAACTGGACGGTAATGCGCACCTGGTTTCCATCCTTGCGTACAGAACCTTCGAGTACATGTGTGACATTCAATTGCTCCGCCACTGTCGGGATGTCGATGTCCTTGCCCTTATAGGAAAACGCCGAAGAACGGGAGATCACTCGTAGTTCCGAAATCTTAGTGAGGAGATTTAGTAGTTCTTCGGCGATACCGTCGGAAAAATACTCCTGTTCCTTATCTGAACTCATGTTGACAAAGGGAAGTACAGCGATGGATCTGTCTCCGTAAGATTCGATCAGAGCTTCATTGCGTGCTGCCTGGGCCGCAGACTCCTCTCGTATTGCATCCCTTGTAGGATCCAACACAAACTTGTCAATCGTGAAATAGCCGAGGGCCAACGTAAGGACAACAATGATGGCGCGATCCAGTTGTTTCCCTGTTTGACGCAGCACGGAACGGGAGCGATCTACATCGCGCTCCAGCATCAAACCTTCGGGTGTCAATTCAAATATCCAAGAGATAATCAGAATCAGCGGGAAGGCAATAATGAAAAAAATGACAACCAAACGGATAGACGCATCAGTCAGTCCGAAAACTGGAAAAAGTGTTTCGACGACTTGGATTAGCAACCAGCCTGCCGCTAAGTAGGCGATCGCTACTCGCAAGACGTTGCGGCGCTTTAGTTCCTCGAAAAATTGGCCCATATTGTTTGCCTACATTCGGCCCATGCAAGCAAAGATATCATGCGAACGCCGGTGAGCGGCTGATCTATCGGTTTGCACGAAGCGAAAAAGGCAAGGAGATCCGTCGTTACTGGAGCTCGGCGTGTACGGCATGCTCGCCTACAACATGAAACGAGTCATCAACCGAAGACGGGGTCCGAAGACGGGGTCAGCGAAGACGGGGTCAGAGTAAAAACCTACAGCTACGACACCAATTTCGTGCATTTTGGCGTAGGGCTTTGGGTTTTTACTCTGACCCCGTCTTCTTCGTGACCCAATCTTCGCACTCATTTGACGCCAACGGAGCAATAGGGTACGAATTACCTGTTACGCGAGGAGAATCGATATGGATCGCCGCAAATTTCTGAGCAGCTTAAGTGCCGCATCGGCCGCCACGATTGCCGGAGCCGCTACTCTGACCGCCAAAGCGGATGCGCTTGAAGATGCGATGAATGACCGGCTGGGCAAGCGTCGCATGAAGCCACCGGGCCTCTGTAACGTCGATGGCAGACCCGAGCGTGATCCGAATGATCATCGTCCTTATTTGCAGCACGACGAACCGTTGTTGCCAAAAATGCCGGAAAAACCAACCTTGATGGACTTCTATAAACTCCGTTTCGCGCCGGGCGATCACCTGTTACAAAGCGCGAGGCTTGCGCGTCTGAATGGCGAGAACGAAAAAATTATTCTTGCTTGTCTGCTGCACGATATCTGTGCGTTCCGGCTGATCAACACGGACCATGGTTACTGGTGTGCGCAGTTAGTCAAACCGTATGTCGATGAAGAAGTCAGCTGGGCGATTGAGAAACATCAAGCGTTGCGCTTCTTCCCGGACGAGTCCGTTGGCTACGAATACCCGGAAGCGTACATTCGTTATTTCGGCGCGGACTACAAGCCCGAGCCCTATCTCGAGAAGGAACACAGGGACGCGAAAAAACACAAATGGTATATGTCGGCCCGCAAGATAACGATTAACGACCTTTATTCATTCGAAAAAGATGTTGAAGTCGAGGTGGAAGATTTCACCGACATCATGGGGCGCAATTTCAAGCAACCGAAAGATGGTTTGGGTTTTGACGGCAGCCCCACAGCACACATGTGGCGCAGCTTCATCTGGCCCAATAATTACCTCTGAGATTCAGATCCCTCCCATATAGGTCTATATTGACCTATGGACGTGCACCATGAACCGAAGAAGGCGTTACTGACACACTGGTTGCCGACGAGCTCGGTTTTAGTGCCCGACAACTGCGGCGTTGGCCCGATGAGGCGAAGAAACACAGCGACAACGCGTTCCCTTGATATCGGCGGAAAACAGATCGGTAACCACAAACAAGTAACTGGCGCAGCCTTCTGTCCGGAGTTTTCACACAGTTTCGGTCACTAGCGGACACTCTGATCGGAGAGGAAGTCTCTTGCGTATTCCAGCGCAGGTCTCGTTCCGTCCGACAACTTGGACTGGGCAAGCAGCGCCTCATAATAGAATCTCGCTTTCACTTCGTCGCCCATCCGATCTGCTGCGGAGCCCGCACCAAAGAGCGCGTTGAAGCGGTTCGGTGCCGCTAGAAGCACTGCCTCGTACTCTTCCAGTGCTCTGGCAGCGTCGCCTTGCTCCAGGAGCATGTCGGCGAGCAATTCGCGTGCAGGAAGAACCTCGCCGGCAGTGATGGGCAGCTTATCAACCGAGTCTTCCAAGTCAGCCGCGGATCGCATGAGAGTCAGTGCCTCTTCCTTCCGGTCCTCCGCGTGAGCGATCCACGCGTCGGCTGCATTGGTCTGAACTTCGAATTGGGCGTGCCAGTACGCACTTGCATCGGCAGGCAAAGCCTGGCGAAGCTTTCGAAGCGTCTTCAATTCCGCTGTCGCCTGCTTTGAATCTCCCATGCGCGCCGCACCCAGAGCACGTGTGAAATAAGTAATCGCATGGGCCGCAGGATAACTCTCCCATGGGAACCACTCGGGTAATGCGGTCAATGTCGCGGCATCGCTCCAAGCTTGCCGTTCGAGCACGAAGCGCGCCGGATTCGCTGCAAACGGGTAGGCCACCTTGATACCCACCGGCTGCACCGCCTCGATTGTCCGGGTATCCTCGAGGATTTCCCTGGCCTTTGTGTCCTGTGCTCCCTGGAGATACGCGTACATTAGATATGAGATCGCGTGAATCTCCTCATCCCAGCGCCCCTGCATACCGCGAGACTGTGCAAAGGCACGTCCTGCCGCCGCGGCATTCAGATTCGTTGCGATTGATTCCCGCCACAGACCGCGGCGGGTGAAGATGTGGGATGGCATGTGATTCGCGTGAGCCGACGCAGGAGCGATCTCGGCGTATCGTCGAGCGGCCTGCAATCCTTGCTCAGCCAGTTCCGGATAATCGTAGCTATGAATGATGTAGTGGGTGATGCCCGGATGGTCCGGGTTGTCGTCGAGCACCGCTTCCAGCAATGCCCCGGACTTGAGTTGATTTTTGAATGTCTTGTCTGTCGGACGTGCCGTGGCCAAGAGCGATAGCGCATAGAAAATGCTTGCTTCCCGATCCTCTGGATGACGCGAGTGCAACTCCCCCATGGCCTTTTGGTAGGCCAGAGCACGAGTACGGTGATCGAATTCATCGACGTCCGCATAGAAGGCACTGATGGCTTCGATGTAACCCGATTCGCGATTGGATTTCGAAGGGAGTGCCTGTGCGAGTTCCATGTAATCCGCACCTCGTGCCAGGTCGACCGGGTCTGGCGGAGTCGCCCACAGCTGATGCCATAAGCTCATCGCCATGCCCCAATATGCCATGGCGCAAGAAGCATCGCGATCCAGAACTTCGTTAAAAGTGTCCTCGGCCCGCTCATATTCAAATGAATGGAGCCAGGCGACAGCCTCGTTGAACGATGCTTGTGCCTGCCGATTGCACGAAATCTCGAACTCGACGTTACCTAGCTGACTTTCAGCAGCTGTGCCTCCGGCGGGCGCGATGGATCCCAGCAAACAGCAGAGGCACAGCACACCTATGCCGCGTGGATAATAACGTTGTGTACTCAGGTCCATCAACATCATGATTCCCCTCCAGCAGCGAATAGCGGACTCAAAAGATGGTTTCAACTAATTTATCATTCCTGCAATCGGTCGAGTTGTTCCAGCTGTGATATGACGGTCTCCGCCGACGCGACAATCGCTGTAATGCCAATCAATTCAGCAATGGACTTCCAGTTCTCAGTCTTCAGTGCGAATCCTCCTCAGTCGCTTGAATAGTAGTGCGGATCGCTGGGGGAGACTACGTCTGCTTTCATCAATACCGGTCGTTCAGATCACAAGAACCCATTGATTTCGACCGGCAGCAAACGGCTAGAAGCGGAAGTTCGCTTGAGTAGCCGTCACCGCATCCCTAGTTTCTCGCCACGATTAAGAAGCTCAATGGCCTCGTCTAGTCGGTGCTTCTTGGTTTCTGGCCGTTTGGCAGTCGCAATCCAAGCAATGTACTGTCGTTGGTAAGATGGTGCCAGAGATGCAAAGAATGTCGCAGCTTTTTTGTTACGCGTCAATCGCGCATTGAGTTCAGGTGGCATTGAGAAATTGATGCGCGCGCCAACGGGCTCTGTCCATTTACCGTTCTTTTTCGCTACTTCGATTGATTTCGCACCGGCCGGAGCCATTTCACCAGCCCTACACATGCGCTGAGCCCGCTCCTTGTTTAATTTGGACCAATTACTGTCCGATTTTCGGGGCGTAAATCGGTGCATGTAACGGTCTTCGTCAATCGAGCGCTTAACGCCATCGATCCAACCGAAGCAGAGAGCTTCTTCTACAGCATCATTGTATGAAACGTTCGGATTTCCTGTGTGTTGCTTCAAGAAGACAAGCCACACTTCGGTATCTTTGGCATGATTCTTTTCCAGCCAATTTCGCCATTGCTCCCGGTTTCTAGGTGTATATCTCATCGTGGTGTTCGCGTGGTCGGTCTTGCAGGACTTGAAATTCTAACTTGAGTTAATGTCCGCTGTGGGTCATTAGCAGACCATTTACTCGATACTGTCTCAATGTCTGCTTCCGGGGGTAAACCAGCCCCCCCAGTGGACAAGAATCGACGGCGATATTCTGGATCGAATCTAATATATGCATTCGACCCGATATAGCAGTCAGGCAGCTCTATTTCGGTATAACAGATTTAGTAGGGCTTACTCGGGCAGACCGCTGAGGATAGCCTTGAACCGCGCATCGCGGCGGAGAGATTTGAAGTCTGCATCATTCTCCAACCATGAGCGACCGCCAATACCCAGCTCCACGCCACGTTCAAGAAATTCGATGGCCTTGTCTTTATCACCAGCACGGGCGTAAAAACAAGCGGCGTTGTATAGCACTGGGCCTTCATCCGGCTCCAGTGCCACCGCGTTGTCGATGAGCTTTCGACCCGCCTCGACTTCACCTAGCACCGAATAGGCTATCGCAGCCACGCACATAGCTCGGGTATCATCGGGATAGGCCTCGAGATGCTGCCTTGCGAGATGTAGACCTTTTTCAATCCAACGACGCCGCTCTGCCACACGCCCCAGGGAATCAAGTACTACGGACCCCATAAGCAGTGCCTCGTAATCTTCTGGTCGGGCCTGGGCGGCGCGCCCATAGAGCGCTGCCGCCTCTTCGAAGCGGCCTTGATGTACGCAAGCTCGGGCATAGAAATAGAGCGTCTCGTAATGGTTTGAATCGAATCGAAGCGCTTCCTGGAAGCACGTTTCTGCACCTGCGTAATCGTTCTCAACGATCAACGCTAATCCACGAGCGGATTGCGTCTCGGGCAACGTCGGACACAGCTCAACTGCACGGCGGCTAGCTTCGCCAGCCTCTGCCACGAGGTCATCCAGTCGCCGCACATAAATGCAATGGAATGCGTCCGTCGCGGCCAATCCTGCCCAGGCTCGGGCGAATTCGGAGTCTATTTCCACCGCTTCCTGGAACATTTGCCGCGCACGTCGCAGATGGCTGCTACTGAAACCGTAGAAATGCGACCACGCACGCAGATAGAACTCGTAGGCCTTGACCACCTTCGTTCTGCCACCGTGCATGAACTGTTTAGTCACTGGATCGATTGTCAAACGGAGCGCATTGGCGATACTGTCGGCGATCTGGTCTTGTACAGCGAAAATATCGGATACCGGCTTGTCGAAGCGCTCCGACCAAAGGTGATAACCGTCCTCGGTGTTGATCAGCTGTGCCGTGACTCGAAGCTGTTCCCCGGATTTGCGGACGCTGCCCTCGAGCACTGTCTGAACATTTAGACGTTGCCCAATTTGTGCGATGTCTGCCCCATTACCTCGGAATTGGAATGAACCCGTACGTGAGGCAACGCGGAGATCCGATATGCGGCACAGCTGGTTCAGAATCTCTTCGGCGACGCCATCACAAAAATACCTCTGGTCCTGCTTTGGGCTCATATCCACAAAGGGCAACACCGCGATCGAAGCTGATTGGGTTCCGGCAATCTGCTTGCTATTCGACTCCGGCATCGCATTTGGAGAATCTTCAGTCTGCTCCTCGCGGCGAATCCCGCCCGGCGTTAGCTCGAACGCCCAGGCGAGGATCAGTGCTAAGGGGAACCCGATCATCACCAGCACGGTGACAAAAGTGGCGGTCCACTCGGGCAACCTGAGCATTGGGAAGATCGTGGCGGAGACCTCGATTAACAACCACGCCGCGACCGCATAGACAATCGCTACCCTGATGACTTTGCGACGCTTGAGTTCTTTGATAAAGGACATAACGGCCTGTTTGTTGCTGTGGGCAGAGCCCATTTAGCCCGTGGCTAAAAGCATGGCCCCATTAGGGTCATATTTCTAGTTTTTGCCCGGATTTTGGTGGGTCAAATGTGTACGAATACTAATAAGCCGGAGTGCTGATGCATGTCCGCTTCACGCCCTGAGTCATTCAGTCAAGCAGTTTCTGCTGTTTTGAGCAAGGGCGAACGGCGGTCCTTCAATGTCTTGAGGTACTTGGCTTCATCATAGGGCGTTCGTGTGACCCAGCAACGATAAAGAATACGGAGCCATTTAAACGCCAGCGCTCTGACAGCTGCCTGCTATGAGGAGCCTTTCGCTCGCTGCTGATAATAATACCATCGTGCCGAGTAGGACGTGTTGATGGTCTGCGCGGCCCATTCAACGAAAGTCCGTCGCAAGAAGGTCGGACATTGCCAGCGCCTGCGGATAATACTGTTTCAGAGCATTTCTCAACCGGTTGGTGAGGTGCACCCGCTCCTTCATCAGCCGGCGCCGCTGCTCAACCAGCGTCATCAGCGTGCGCATCTCGAGGCTTTGTGGTTGGAGCGACAAAAGTGTTCCGGGTGACACAACAATAGATCCAGGGCCAGTTCCGCATCCGTCGGATCGTCTTTGGCGCCGCTTGGCGTAAACGTCTTCTGGTAATCCAAGTATAGTAGGTGATCGTCAAGTTTCACGGACCACGTCGAAGTCTGCAAAGGGCAAACCGAACGTTCCAAACGGGTCAATTTTTTGAAACCGTTTGGCTATTCCGAGAATGTCTGCTTTTCCCCGAAGCGGCCGTTCTGATCGGTCCAAAATGGGGGGGCAAGTGCAGCGCCTTGTTAGCCGGCACTGTTTATTCAAAACGCTATCTTCTCGCTGTAACAATATGCGCCGATGTTGGGAAAGCAACCGTGACTTTTGCTGTTCTATAGCTGGTGAGTTCCTCCTCTGCTGTCTTTAGCAAAAGTTTCACCCGATCGTCACCAGACGCATCGTCCTCCGCCCATACTTTTACTCCTGTATGATCCAATTCTCGGGCGAGGGCGCCTGTGCCACAAGCAACATCGATAACGTGATGGCCTGATTTAGTTTTGGCCGCTTCTAATACCAGAGGTCACCATTCCTGGAACAATGCAGGAAGATAAACCTCGTCATAGATCTTCGCGGCGTCTTCTGATACTTGGCCTGTCTCGCTATAGATCTATGTATTTTGAAGGCCTAACGGCTCATCACGACCCCTGTTCGCTTCAAGCAACCTAAACATCTCGACGCTAGCCACACGCACTCTGTTCTGCGTCCCCATGGCACCAAGCCCGTCACGATTCAGCGTAAATTCTTCGTGAAGCCGGCTGAGAATCTCACTTTCTGCGCGACGATCCTTCTGCTTGGCCCACCAGGCATTTGGGCATGTTGCCTTCCGGCCTCAAAGCTCGCCTTCGATCGGCAGGTTCGAGAAAAACCAGTCTTCGATGCGTTGCATAAACGATGTGGCGGGCTCGGACTCGAGAGTTTGATCGTCGGATTTCCAGAAGACTCTACCGTCCTCCTGCAATTCCAAATGCCACGCGTTCGCGGTCGAGAAATCGTCCTCGAACGCTGAGCGTAGTTTCTGGTTGAACTGAACGCTTTCAACGAGGATGCCCATTTCGGTGTTCATGCGCAATGAGCGAGGATCGAGATTTGCGCTGCCGACAAATACCTTGTCATCGTCGATAACCAGCGCTTTCGCATGCAGAGCCAGTTTTTTGCTGTCTACAGGCTTTAACATGTATCGATCACGATCTCGGGCGTCTGTGCGCACCTCGTGCAGTTCTACGCCTTCTTCGAGTAACGATTTTATGTGATTTCGGTACGCGCTGTGCGCAGTGAGATGATTGTTCGAGCCGATTGAATTCGTCAGTATGCGGACGCGGACACCTCGATCAAGCGCGCGCTTGATTGCCCCCTCTAAATGTGGCGTCGGTATCAGGTAGGCCGAAACGATCAGAATCTCCGACTCTGCGCTGTCGAATATTCTGATGAGTTCGTTCGCCAGCTGGATCGGTGCCTCTTCACGGTTCTTCGGATTGCCTTCGGGAGGATCGTCAGCGTAAAGGATTGCGTTGCCGGAATCGGCACCCGCAATTACATCAAGCCATTTCGCGACCAACTCTTCGGTCGACACTTCGGCGTGAAGATGCAGCGAGGATTCCGTCACGCGTCTCGCTTCGGCAAGTTGCTCCGCCGAGGCTTTCCCATGGGAGAGCAAATCAATCGGGAAAGACCAGCGATTATTCCAAAAGTTATCGAAGGCAACGCTGATCTTCTGCACGACTTGGCCGCCAAGTAGGAGCTCAAGGTCGCGGAAATTGGTTTCGCTGTCCAGACCAAAATACTCATCGGCGATGTTTCGGCCGCCTACGATCGCGACTCGGTTATCCACCACCATCGACTTGTTGTGCATACGGTGGTCGAGTCGGCCAAACTCCCCCAGGTTGAGGAGTTGCCGCGTCGCTAATCCACCCGAGCGACGTTTGAAGGGGTTGAAAACACGATACTCAATGTTCGCGTTCTCTGCGAGCGCCAGGAGCAATTCGTCTTCGTGAACCAGGAATGTATCGTCGACAAGGATCCGTACGGTGACTCCGCGATCCGCTGCCTGAATGATATGGTCCATGA
>Ga0209987_10001883_pt1 | contig 11489 bp, 10 predicted proteins | sample N074metaG_FD_182134 | JGI IMG/M metagenome (GOLD analysis project Ga0209987, IMG submission 182134) | Deep subsurface microbial communities from Kermadec Trench to uncover new lineages of life (NeLLi) - N074 metaG (SPAdes) (version 2) | ecosystem: Environmental > Aquatic > Marine > Ocean trench... | reverse complement strand
AAGCGCAAGAAGATGCCGAAAATTTCCGGGCATTCGAGGACCTGGGTTACACGGATATCATCGTCAGAAATTTACACGGCGATCCGGACAGTGCAGTGAAATCGACCGAACGGCTGCAAGAGGTAATAGAAGTCGTCAATACCTAGGAAACACCCGATGAACCTGGATCCGGACATAATTGTTGTAGGTGCTGGTAATGCCGCTATTTGTGCAGCCCTGGCTGCACGGAAAACCAGGATAAGTATTCTTGTATTGGAACGTGCGCCTGAATCCCAAAAAGGCGGCAATTCCAGATATACCGCTGGCGCCATGCGCTTCGTCTACAACGGTGTCGATGACCTGCGTGCCATTATGCCTGAACTCAGTGATGCAGAAATTGCCAATGCTGATTTTGGGTCCTATACGCGAGAAAACTTCTATGACGATATGGCGCGTATGACCCAATACAGAAGCGACCCTGACCTCACAGAAATCCTGGTTGAAAACAGCTTCGCCACCATAAGCTGGATGCGTGCTCAGGGCGTTCGCTTCATGCCCATGTATGGCAGACAGGCTTTCAATGTAGACGGAAAATTCAAATTCTGGGGCGGTCTCACCGTGGAGGCCTGGGGCGGTGGCCCCGGCCTGGTCGACAACCTGCACAAAGCTGCAGGCAAGGCAGATATTCCCATCCTTCATGATTGCCGAGCGCTTGCCCTTGAGATGGATGACGATGGCATCACCGGCATCGTCGTCAAACATGAGGGGAAAACCAGGACCTTGAATTGTAAAGCCGTCATATTGGCCTGTGGCGGGTTTGAGGCAAACAGCGAATGGCGAACACGCTATTTAGGACCCGGATGGGAACTGGCCAAGGTCAGGGGCACACGATTCAATACCGGCGATGGTATTCGCATGGGGCTCGATGCGGGCGCCGCACCTAGCGGCCACTGGTCAGGCTGCCATGCTGTGGGCTGGGATCGAAACGCTCCTGAGTATGGGGATCTCACCGTGGGGGATGGATTTCAAAAACACTCCTATCCACTGGGTATCATGATAAATGCAAATGGTGAACGATTTGTGGACGAGGGAGCAGATTTTCGTAATTATACCTACGCAAAATACGGACGGGAAATCTTGAACCAACCCCAGCAATTCGCCTGGCAAATATTCGATTCGAAAGTCGAGAAGCTACTAAGAGATGAATATAGAATCAGGGAAGTCACCAGGGTTGAAGCTGATTCTCTGCAGGATCTGGTGAACAAAATGGAAGGCATCGACACCGGACGTTGTATCGAGACACTGAACGAATTTAATGCCGCGGTTGAAACTGAAGTACCCTTCAATCCCGCGGTGAAAGACAAGCGCGGAACCCGGGGCCTGGTGATCAACAAAACAAACTGGGCCAACAGACTTGATGCTCCGCCCTATCGAGCTTACCAGGTCACCTGCGGCATCACATTTACCTTTGGTGGTATCAAAATCAATCGACATGCTGAAGTCTGCGACCAGGATCAAAAAGCGATCCCTGGTTTGTTTGCAGCGGGCGAACTGGTGGGCGGACTTTTTTACTTTAACTATCCCGGCGGTACGGGACTCACTTCCGGCGCAGTTTTCGGTAAGATTGCCGGGGAACGCGCTGCCGAATTTTTACAAGAAAAGTAATTGGAAACCTTGCTTGATGACAAACAAAAATATTACTGACCACCCTGCCAGGAAATGTAACCTATTTGCTTATACCCTCGGCAGGGTCGTGATGAAAGTCTGCGGCTGGAAGATGGAGGGGCAGGTCCCCGACAGCAATAAGATGATTATCATCGCCTCGCCGCACACGAGTAACTGGGATTTCATCTTCCTGCTGGGCGCAGCTTATTGTTTTCGCCTGAGTGTTAACTGGCTCGGCAAAAAAAGTCTTTTCCCGCCTGTCTGGGGTGCCTGCATGAAATACCTGGGCGGCGTACCCATCGATCGATCAAAAAGCTCCAATATGGTGCAGCTGCTGGCAGACGATATTACTGCCGCACCTAACTTCACCCTGGTTATTCCGGCCTCCGGTACTCGAAGAAAAACCGAATACTGGAAATCCGGTTTCTACCAGATCGCGCTGGCAGCAAAAATCCCTGTTGTCTGCGGTTACCTGGACTACGAAAATAAAGTTGCCTGTCTAGGCTATTCTTTTGTCCCTACAGGGGATGTGACAGCCGATATGGATAAAATCCGCGAGTTTTACAAACCGATAAAGGGCAAGAATCCAGAAAATACAAGCCGCATTCGCCTGCGAGAGGAGGATGTCAATCAAGGCTAAGGGGTATATGATATGCCGGTATTGCTGGTAGAACTAACTTGAGAGAGTCCATCTAACTAGAGTCCACAAACTATGATTCGAGAACGAAACACGGGTGTTGCCTACCTCTTGTGGTTTATGCTCGGTATTCTCGGGGCTCACAAACTCTATCTCAGGCGCCCTTTGATGGCGCTATTGTATCTATTCACGGCTGGATTGTTTTTGATAGGCTGGATAGTCGATTTGTTTACGATGGGGGAGCAGGTCGATGCCTGCAACGAGCGGATATTTGCGCACGACGATCACACTGATTTTCTCGAAGATCGAATTGATGAACTCGAGGACCTGGTGGAAGAGCTACAAGACCAACTTCACGATAAGTAGCCCTTCCGGATCAATCCGTACCAATAAACAGAAGTCTGTTACTCAAAAATAATCACGCTGCGAGCAACAGTTCCTGCCTTCATATCAACAAATGCCTCGTTGATATCAGACAATCCAATTCTTTTTGAAACCATCTCATCGAGATGCAACTTACCGGCCAGGTAAAATTCGATGAATCTCGGCATATCAACGCGGAAGCGATTCGAACCCATCATGGAGCCCTGTATCTTCTTCTCTTGCAAAAAGGCTGAGCCCATCAACTCAATTTTTACGCCCACGGGAATCATACCAATGATCGTCGCTGTACCGCCGGGTCGAATCATGCTGAAAGAGTCTTCCGCAGTTTGTTTCAAGCCGATGGCCTCAAATGAATATTGAACGCCACCGCCCGTTAGTTCCCTGACCTGTTCCACAGAATCGCCATCCGAACCGTTGATGACATCGGTTGCACCAAATACCTTGGCCATTTCCAGTTTCGAATCCACCACATCAATCGCAATCACCCTGGCCGCACCCACCAGCGCTGCACCATTGATACACGACAAGCCAATCCCACCACAGCCGATGACCGCTACAGTACTGCCGGGTTCGACTGCCGCTGTATGAAATACAGCCCCAACACCCGTGGTCACGCCACAACCTATTAATGCCGCACGATCGAGAGGCATGTCCTCACGAATCTTTACGATGCCGTGTTCGTGAACCAGCATTTGCTCAGCGAAAGAAGACAAATTAGCAAACTGGTGCATTGGCTGGCTTTCCTGCGAGAGACGCGGCTCTTCATCCTTTCCTCGCCTGACCTCAGGACTGGCACACAATGACATGTGACCCGTGAGACACATCTCACAATGCCCACAGAACACCGACAGGCATGTAATTACATGGTCTCCTGGTTTGACATAAGAGACGGCAGAGCCGACCTGTTCCACGACACCGGCTGACTCATGTCCCAATACCATCGGTGTCGCTGCCGGATACAATCCTTCCACAAAATGCAAATCACTATGACAGACGCCCGCTGCAGCTGTCTTTATCAGCACCTCCCTCGGACCAGGTTTCGAGATGGCTACTTCTTCAACTTCAAGCGGTTGTCCCACTTCCCTAAATACTGCTGCTTTCATATCACTATTCCTCGCTCCAGATTAATCTGATGCCCTTTATACCAGCACCACGCATTCAGCACCACTAACAAACCACTAACTCGGCTATTTCACTTTCTTTCTTTTAACGCTAAAGCATGGATAATGAGCCAATCAATCTAGACGGAGTAATTTTATGGACTGTCCAAAATGTAATGCGCCGATGGAAGAACATACACTCAGCACCCTCAAAGGTGGCGTTACGGTTGATCGATGCACTGATTGTAGAGGCATGTGGTTTGATGTGGGCGAAGCGGAAGCGTTGAAAGACAAGTGGATGTCCGATTATGTGGACGACGGTGATCCCGCTTTTGGTAAACAACAGAACAAAATTCGTGATATCGATTGCCCAAGGTGCGGCAAACGCATGAAAAAAATGTCAGACCCTGTACAGTCTCACATCAAATATGAGGCCTGTGAAGAACACGGTCTTTATTTCGATGCCGGTGAGTTCACCGACTACAAATATGAGACCCTGATGGATATATTCAGGGACTTTGTCTCCATCATTAAGAGAAATTAAGGTCTCGACTACTCCTGATTTTGCTCCTCTGCACCCTGGCACTGCTAGTGGGTGCCTCCGTCAACGGCCAGGATAGCCCCGGTGGTAAAGCTGGCTGCATCACTTGCCAGGTACAGTGCAGCACCCACAATCTCATCAGGTTGCCCGCCTCGTTTCATGGGGATGGTCGGTGCCACCCGGGTATTGAAGGCCTCCATGTCCCACGCCTTGCTGATATCGGTTAAAAACGGACCTGCCATGATGCAATTTACACGCACATTCGGACCATAAGCATGGGCAAAGGACCGGGTTAACGCATTTAATCCCGCTTTCGCCGCACCATAGGGTTCTGAACCCGGACTGGGTCTGACAGAAGCGGTACTACTAATATTAATAATGCTACCGCCACCAGCAGCTTGCATTCGTTTTGCCAGATTGGCACTGAGACGAAATGGCCCTTTAAGGTTCACGCTGATCACCTTATCAAACAGCGCTTCGGTCACCTGGTCCAATGAAGGGTACTGAGGTGACATACCGGCATTATTAATGAGCACATCCACCTTGCCAAATTCCGCATAGACAGCCTCCACCATATTGTCGAGTTCATCCCATTTACCAACATGGGCTGCAATGGGGAAGGCTTTCACGCCCAGTGCTTCAACTTCTTTGGCAGTCGCTTCGCAGGACTCAATTTTACGGCTCACGATAGCAATATTCGCACCCATGCCTGCAAAGCCCAACGACATGGCTCTGCCGAGACCCCTGCTGCCTCCGGTGATAAGCACAACTTTGTCCTGCAGATTAAAATCGAGCATTTTTGCATCCTGTAGTCAGTCTTCGCTGACTATTGTACGCACCATTCGAATGATTTACTGTATCCATCGTTATTCGGCTTTTCATTCAAGCAGGTGGGTGATTCAAAGGTGGACGATCTAATATCAAGGCGTCAGCGTTATCGAGTTCGGATCCTGGGAAACTTGCTTGGCCAGACCATGAAGGCTCAACACGGGAACGAATTCCTTGAAAAAGAGGAAGAAATCCGGTTACTCGCCAAGACCCGCAGACAAGATAAAAACAGTGATCACAGGAAGCTGCAGGAAGTTCTCAAGGATCTGGATGACGATGATCTGATCTCCATTGCCAGGGCATTTAATCAATTCCTGAACCTGACGAACATCGCTGAGCAGGCTGAGACGGGCGAGATCGCGGATATGAGATTCCCCGAAACCTCCCATCTATCCGATTTACTGACGACGCTTACCAATAGTGGGATAGACAAGGCCGTCATTGCCAACACGATTAAACGATTGCGCTGCGACCTCGTATTGACGGCACACCCAACGGAGATTACACGCAGAACCCTAATCAGGAAATACAATCGAATCGCCAGTGCGCTGGATAAAGTACAAGAAGACGTAACCCTGCACGAGGCTGCCAAAGTCGAGCTTGAACGACTCATCGCGGAAGTCTGGTATACCGATGAAATTCAATCTGAAAGACCAACGCCCCGGGAAGAAGCAATCTGGGGATATGCTGTCATCGAACAATCCTTCTGGACGGCCATTCCAAAACTATGGGAGGGACTCAATAGTCTGTTATTGCAACATACCGGAGAATCCCTGACCCTGGACATTGCGCCGGTGAGAATATCTTCATGGATGGGCGGCGATAGGGATGGCAATCCTAACGTTACAGCACAAGTGACGAGGGAAGTCACCCGTCTTGCCAGGTGGATGGCGGCTGATTTATATCTCAGGGACCTTGAAGAACTACTCTCGCAATTGTCCATGTCACAATGTACTGAATCCTTTAGAACATATAGCGGTGAAAGTGATTCCAATGAACCTTACCGAATTGTCCTTCGAAATCTGCGGGAGAGGCTGACAGCGACCAGAACCTGGGCTAACGGGACTGATCCGGCGAACGACAACCTGATTCTTTACAGGAACGATTTATTCGCACCATTACATGAGTGTTACCAATCCCTCAAGGATTGCGGAATGGGCATTATCGCAGACGGCTTGCTGAAGGAAACCCTGATACGTGTTTCCACTTTCGGTGTCACGCTCGTCGATCTGGATATCCGCCAGAGTGCCGACAAACACATTGAACTGTTAAATGAGCTAACACAATTCCTGGAACTCGGAAGTTACAACGAATGGTCTGAAAAAGCGCGTAATGATTTTCTACTTCAAGAACTCAATACCAAAAGGCCGCTCATTCCTGAGGGCTGGGAACCGGCAGGTATCAGCGGTGAAGTCCTGAGTACCTTCAGGCTCATCGCTGAAGAAAATGCGGAGGGTATATCGAGTTACATTGTATCCATGGCAAAAAATCCCTCCGATGTATTAGCCGTAGTTTTACTTCTTCAGAAATGTGGACTGACCAAAAAACTACCGGTCGTGCCGCTTTTTGAAACACTCGATGATCTCGATAATGCAGCCTGGACGTTGGAACGGCTGCTGCGGACCCAGTGGTATACGAATTATATGGACGGTTATCAACAGGTCATGATTGGTTACTCCGATTCTGCCAAGGATGCCGGCCAGATGGCCGCTGCCTGGGCGCAATACCGTGCACAGGAAGAACTGGTTATCGTCGCCAGGAAATATAAGGTCAGGTTGACTCTATTCCACGGCCGCGGGGGTGCAGCAGGCCGTGGTGGAACCCCGACACGAATGGCTATACTTTCACAACCACCGGGATCAGTTAACCACAACATGCGAGTTACCGAGCAAGGGGAGATGATTCGATTTAAATACGGGTCAGCTCCGCTCGCCCTGGCCAACCTGGATCTTGTGCTCAGTGCAACCATCGAGGCCAGCCTGTTGCCACCGCCTGAACCCATGGACAACTGGCGACTAATGATGGATCGACTCGCTGATGTCGCCAATAAGAGTTACCGTGAGATGGTTCAGGACAATCCGGATTTTGTTGAATATTTCAGTGAGGGCACTCCCGAGCGCGAACTCGCTTTGTTAGCCCTCGGCAGCCGGCCTGCACGACGTACCAATGATCCGAATGATCGTTCCATCAAGGAACTAAGGGCAATACCCTGGGTGTTTGCCTGGACCCAGAAACGGCTAATGATTCCAGCGTGGCTGGGTACCGATGCTGCATTTTCCCAGGAATTCTCTCGTAAAGACTGGTTTGTGCTTAAAGAAATGACCAAAGAGTGGCCATTTTTCCAGAGCCAGTTGGATATGCTTGAAATGGTGCTGGCAAAAGCAGATGCCGAAATATCAGAAAGGTACGATGATGTACTTGTTCCTGACCGCCTGAAACCCATGGGCGACTCATTTCGGGAAAGATTATCGACACTCATTGCTAGTGTTAACAAGATCCTTGGTCAATCCGAATTGCTGGAAAAATCACCGGGAATCAGACAGTCGCTTGATTTAAGAAACCCCTACACAGACCCACTGCATTTTCTTCAAATCGAACTCATATCCCGATACCGGCACCAGGAAGACAATGAAAAAGTTAAAAAGGCGCTACTCATCACAATCGCCGGCATTGCTGCGGGCATGAGAAATACCGGGTAGTTAATTTCCCGAAATAGAATCTATCTTTCCAAACAGATTGCTTAATGCTTCCATCAAATCTGCTGGTAGTGGTCCCGCGAGGATTGACTCAATATTTTCTTTCAAATGGTCTTTGCTTCCGGTACCGGTAAGCACCACTGTGACACCGGGCTCAAACCTGCAGAATCGATAGGCAGCTTCAACAATTGATTTTACTTGCGCATTCTTCTCAAGAAACTGCAGCGGCGAATGCCTGTCGACCAACGATTCTTCAAGGTCACCCGACTCAATTAAATTTCCAACCACTTCGCGCAATACATCAGGTTGGCTCAGCGCCCTGCGCACGGCAAACATAATCTGGGTGGCGACGTTATTCTTGATGGTGAGGGGAAAGACAGTTTCCCGGGCACTCGGGTTAAGCAGGTTAAAACCAACCATGACCACATCAAAGTAGTCATCGCCAAGCGCGAGCTGCAGCATCGCATGGGATGGTTCTCTGACAAAAGTTTCAGTAATGCCCAGGTAACGAATCCGTCCTGCTTCCTGTTGTTTTAGAAGTGCAGGTAAAATTTCGCTAATACAATGCGGATATTGCTCCACTGTAACGCCATGCAGGTTGTACACATCGACATAGTCGGTTTGTAAATTTACCAGGCTCTTCTCAAGCGAGACCACAATGTCCTGCCCAGAGAGCAGTTCCTCACCGCGGCCGACCAGTGATTTTGTGGAAATGACGACCCGGTCTCGTTTGCCCTTTATCGCTTTGCCCACTGCCACCTCGGTACGGTAGGCCCGGGCTGTATCGATAAAATTAATCCCCTGATCCATGGCATATTCCACGATGCCCGTGGCGTGTGACTCATCATTACCGTATGTCATACCCAGACGGCTGTGCCCGCCACAGCCGAGCCCGGCCACACTGACCTCAAGACCCGTGCGGCCCAGAATAGTTGTCTCCATCACTTCATCCTTGCTCTTTTAAACAACTGAAGTAGAGTATACCCATTAGCAACAGGATTGGACTCGCCATGTCCTCAATCTACGATGTTGTTCGGGAAATTTGCCTGGGCATGCCAGAGACCGAGGAATTCATCTCCCATGGATTCCCGACATTTAAAGTTACCGGCAAGACATTCGCAACCTATTCACTCAACCATCACGGTGACGAAAAAGTCGCTCTGCTGCTGAATATGGATCGTGAAAATCAGCAGATGCTCGTAAATGCTGCTCCCAATTACTTCTTCGTACCACCCTATATCGGTCCCAAGGGATGGGTCGGTATCGAACTGAACAAGGATCTATCCTGGGACCGTGTTGCCAAATTAACCTGCGACGCCTACATTCGCGTTGCACCCGTCTCGCTTGCAAGCAATACCCGGCCGGTGAAAGTTAACCCTCCAACAATACAAATGAGGCTGGAAGATATCAATCCTCTAAAATCAGCGTCCAATCGGGTTATCCTCGATAAGGTCCGCTCGATCTGCTGCAATTTACCTGAAGTATCCGAAACCAGACAGTTTGGAAATCCCGCATTCAAGGCGGGCAAGAAATCATTTTGTATCCTGTCCGCCCGCAGGGGAAAAGTTCAATTGCAAGTATGGGTTGGAGCGAATAGGCAACTTTCACTCACCTCGTTTGATGAACGCTTCGAGATACCGGCATATGTGGGCCACAACGGCTGGATCAATCTCGACCTGACGCTTAAACAAAACTGGGAAGAAATCCAGGACTTGCTATTCACCAGTTACGAACACTTTGCTTTAAAACGAATGTTGAAGAGTTTACATCACTCCGCTGGCTGACCGGCAAGATATCCTTTCTTCTCTAACTGGTTTATGGCTGCAGTGTAATGAGCCATCCGCCATGTTGCTACCAACCTGAACTTGACATCTGGATACTCGCACTGGGCTATGTACCGGCAGCTTACCTGAACTAACTGATCAAATCAGATTGTGCCGAAATGACATTATATTTTTATAACCAAATTCATATCCCTCCACTTCCCGTCAACATTCAGGCAGAATTCAAATAAACTCAATCCTTTCAAAACAAGTGAATCATTATGGCCGCCACAGTTGTGCAAATAGAAGAAGGAAAGCTGGCCGGTGAGTCCACCGGAGAAGTTCACTCATTCAAAGGCATTCCCTATGGCGAAGATACTGGTGGTGCGAACAGGTTCAGCCCGCCGTTAAAGAAAAAACCATGGACCGGCGAACGGCAAGCCACGAATTATGGACCTGACGCACCGCAGCTCCGGGGCCCAAAACCAAAAGCAGGTGCGACAACAAATAACTTCGATCTTCCAGTCAGTGAGGATTGTCTCTATCTCAATGTTTGGAGCAAGGATGTCACACCAGGCGAACCTAAACCCGTCATGGTCTGGTTACACGGTGGTGGTTTCGTCAGCGGCTCGGCGTCAGGATCCATGTATGACGCTCACAACTTATGCTCCCGTGGCGATGTGGTTGTTGTTAGCATTAATCACAGACTGGGCGCATTCGGTTTCCTGCACCTGGCCTATGTCGATGAGAAAGCGCCTGATGTCATCAATCTCGGCATGCTGGATCTGCTGCTTGCCCTTGACTGGATAAAACGAAATATAACCGCCTTCGGTGGTGACACTGAAAATATCACGCTATTCGGAGAATCAGGTGGTGGTCGTAAAATCGCCACGCTGCTGGCAATGCCGGAAGCGCAGGGCTTGTTCCACAAGGGGATCATTCAGAGTGGCCCCGCTGTATTGATGAATACCGTGCAAGGAGTAACCAATCTGGCTGGCTTGATGCTGGGAAAACTGGGCATCGACGAAGAACCCCTGGAGCATCTGAAAAAAGTACCGGTTAACGATATTCTCAACGCGCAAAAGGCTGTTATCGATAAGCTGGGGCCCAGGCCTGCAGGACTTGCCCAGGTTTTCGCCCCTGTCGCCGATGGTATCATCCTGCCGTTTCACCCGTTCCATCCTGTCGCTCCGGTTATCTCAAAAGATATCGCACTCATCGTTGGTTACAACGAAACGGAGTGGACTCTTTTCATGGGGCGTGATCCGGATCTTCTGGAACTGGACGAACAGGGGTTGCTATCCCGGATTGAGAAAGTTGTTGGAGAAAAAGCAAAAAGTATCATTGAAATGTATCGTCAGCACTATCCCGGTGTCTCGGAATCGGATCTGCTGGCTTACATCCTGACGGGTTATTCCCGATATCCAATCGATTCCCTGGTTTTAGCTGAACGAAAATCAGATCAGCTGGCTGCACCTGTGTATCTGTATACAATGACCTATCGAACCGACGCCGGTCGTGGGGCGATGCGCACACCCCATGCACTTGAGATTCCCTTCGTATTCGATAATGTAGAAACATCCAGAAGATTTGTCGGCTCAGGCGATGATCCACAAGCCATGGCGGAGTTGATGTCAACCACCTGGATTTCATTTGCAAGGACGGGTGACCCTAACAATAATAATATACCTAACTGGAATCCCTACAACACAGAGACCAGGCACACGATGATATTCGATCCAGATTGCCGGGCTGAACTGGATTTCGGAAAACTGGAACGAAAGATCTGGCGGGCCTTCTATTACGAATAGATCCATTATGGATGGCCTCACGCCATTAAGAAATTCTGCTGTATATCGCTTAACTGAAATCGCTTAACTGAAAGAGGAACTGGTA
>Ga0209987_10001882_pt1 | contig 11495 bp, 9 predicted proteins | sample N074metaG_FD_182134 | JGI IMG/M metagenome (GOLD analysis project Ga0209987, IMG submission 182134) | Deep subsurface microbial communities from Kermadec Trench to uncover new lineages of life (NeLLi) - N074 metaG (SPAdes) (version 2) | ecosystem: Environmental > Aquatic > Marine > Ocean trench... | reverse complement strand
CGCCAAAGCCCCGGTATTCAACCAGCAAAACCCCATACCCGGCCTCAATCAGGGGCCGGGCGATCCAGGAATGATTGAGAAGGTTGCCGGCGTTGCCGTGAAAATAAACGATTGTCGCCTTCCCGGGTGCCGCTGGCTTATACCAGCCGTAAATCTTCAGCCCATCACTTGCCGCAAAGCTGACTACTTCCATGTCGGGGAAGCCCGCCACAGCCGGGGCCGGTTTTGAAGTGTCGGGAAAGTACAACAGGTTGCTTTGGTAGAAATAAAGCCACGCCACCATAATCGAATACACCAGGGCGCCGATCAATACGCTTGAGAACAGAAATTGTTTCATGCGCCAATCTCAAGGGTTTGAAATATAAATTGCAAGGGAAAAAACCGGATGACTTTCTTTTCAACCAAAAAGTCGCAAAAAAAAGGCGGGGATCTTCCCCGCCCTTTTGATTTTTAAAAATCGGTTATTTTTTATAGAGCATGGCAAAGACAACCCCGGCGCCGATATACATAACCGTATCAATAGCCCCGAAGGTAAGTTGTGTCTGAACGCTATAGGGTGTCAGGCCCGCCATCAGCACATAAATGCCGATCAGGAAAATACCAACGAAAAGGCCAAAACGAACCCCTTCCATGGGCCCTTTTCCTTCGTGCCCTTTGGTGTAAAGCAAGCCAAGGCCGAATGCCTGGATAAGCGTACCCAGCGCGATCAGCATGATATTTTCTTCGCCCTCAGGAAGGAAGGTTCCTGGTATGGAAACGCTGTTAAGATAATCGGTCAAAAGAACGCCGTAAACGAGAAAGCCATAGAAGAACATAAAAACAGCCGCCGCCAGCGATGCGATAACATATTTTTGGGTATTCATTGTTGGTCTCCTTTTTCAGGTTCAGTCGGGTAGTTCGGCGCGCCCCAGCGTATTGGTATCAGTGGCGAACCAGATGGTATTGGTTGGGGCAAAATACATCATGTGGCGGACAGCCCCGCCGCCACTTTCAATCTCCGTGATCGAGAAGAATTCTTGCGCTTCAGGATCAAAACCGACAAAGCGGTTGGGTGAAGGGCCAACCTCGACAAACCAGATGCGGTCCTGGCTATCAACCGCCATGGCGTAAGGCTGTGCGCCATCGCCCGCGGGCATTGGCCATTCTTCAAAATCGCCGTCTTCAGGGTCGTAGCGGCCAAGGTATCCGTCGGCATAATCAACATACCAGATGGCGCCATCCGAGGTGGCTTCGATGCGCCGCGGCCGCGCGCCCGAGCGCGGCAACTCGATTTCACTCAATGCCATCGTCACCGGGTTAACGGTGGCTATTTTATTGGTGCCAAACAGGGCAATCCAGGGGTTGTTACCCGGGTCGATGGTAATGCCATAAGGCCGGGCGCCCCCGGTGGGGACTTTGGCCAGGTCGATGCGGAATGACAGCTTGTTCAGGCGGCCGACAAAATTGCTGCCCTGGACCGTAAACCAGATATTGCCGCGGCCGTCCTCAACCAGGGTGTGGGGGTCGCGGGCGGCGGGATCAGGCATCGGTATGATGGTCAGGTCTCCGTTGCTCTCGACCTTGCCAATCCAGCCCTTAACATTGCCGGCGTACCAGGCGACGCCGTCGGCATCGGCAATAATATTATGGGGCCCGGAGCCTTCCTCCAGCTTGATTTGTGTAAATTCTTCGGTCTCAGGGTTGAAATAGGCGAGATAGCCATCGCGCTGACCGACAAACCAGACCTTGGTTTCGGATTCCGCGTAGGGGTCGCGGGGGCGCGAGCCCTGCCACGGCACCAGCCATTCGGTAATCGTCACATTCTGCTGGGCATCGGTTGGCGGCGGCGGGTCTTCAGAACAGGCAACAAGCAGTGCCAAGGGTACCAGAAGGGTTATCCAGCGGGCCAAAAACATAAAATCTCCTCCCTCAATTTGATGTTCGCAAAACCCGTCCCGGATGGTACGCTTCCCGGCAGGGCCTGTAAAGGACAGGAAAGTGAACGAAACCAATGGGCAATTTTCCAACATTAAAAGGGGCGCCCCCGAAAATAATCGGCCATCGCGGGGCCAGCGGATATCTGCCCGAACATACCATTGAAGGCTATACCCTGGCGATTGACATGGGGGCTGAGTGCATCGAACCCGATCTGGTCTTTACCAAGGACGGTCATTTGATTGCGCGCCACGATGTTTATCTTTCCGGCAGCACCAATGTTTCCCAAATCCCGCGCTACCAAAACCGCCGGCGGTTACATAAAACTTTTCAGCGCAATGACTGGTTTGTCGAAGATTTCACCCTGAAAGAAATTAAAACCCTGAAAGCCCGCCAGGCCTTTCCTGGAAGGTCCCGGGAATACGATGACAAATTTTTGATCCCGACCTTTGAAGAAATTTTGGCCCTGGCGTTGAAAAAATCCAGAGGCCGCGACAACCCCGTCGGGGTTTGTCCAGAGGTCAAAAAACCCGGTCATTACCAGAAAATAGGGCATGATTTTATCCCGCCGCTCCTGGGCGCCCTTAAGGATGCCGGGCTGGATGTAGCCACCGGGCAAATTGTTATCCTGTCGTTCGAACCGATGTTTTTGATGCGGTTGTCCAAACGCACGCCGCTGCCGTTGATCTTTCTGCTTGAAGATACCTTTCGCGCGACATTTCTGCTGCCGCTCATCGCCCGCTTTGTTGCCGGCATTGGCCCGCACAAGAAATTATTGGTCCGGGACGGGGCTTCGACCGGTTTGCTGGAGGCGGCCCACCGCGCCGGGCTTGAAGTTTATCCCTATACTTTCCGGCGCGACCAGGTCGGGGCGGATTTTGAAGATTTCGATGCGGAACTTGAATTTTTTTACCGGCTCGGGGTCGATGCCCTTTTTACCGATTTCCCCGATGTCGCGGTGACGGTAAGAAAAAAATTAAGCTGAAACAATCACCGGGGTGCCGTCCAGTATCAACCCCTCCAGCGGGTTGCCGCCGATGGCATAAGCAAGCGCCGCCGGGTTTTCCACATTCCATAATGCCAGCGATGCGGTCTTGCCGGCTTCAAGGGTGCCAAGGTTTTTAAGGCCAAGCGCCGCGGCCGCGTTTCTGGTGACGCCAGCCAGCGCCTCTTCCGGGGTCAGGCCAAACAACGTACAGGCCATATTCAGAATCAAATGCAGCGACATTACTGGTGAGGTGCCGGGGTTGCAATCGGTGGCGATGGCGATCGCAATTTTGTGTTTTCGCAACAGCTCAACTGGCGGCTTTTGGGTTTGTTTCAGAAAATAAAACGCGCCCGGCAGCAACACCGCCACACACCCGGCCTCGGCCATCGCCTTAACCCCGGCCGCGGAGGTGTATTCCAGATGGTCCGCGCTCAGGGCCTTGAATTTGGCCGCGGTTGCGGCGCCGCCCATATCCGACAACTGGTCGGCGTGCAGCTTGACCGGGATCCCCATGGCGGTCGCGGCCTCGAACAGTCGGCTCACTTCTTCTCCGGAAAAGGCAATGCCCTCCTGGTAGGCGTCGACGGCATCAATAAGGCCTTCTTTTTGCAAGGCGGGCATGATCTCCTTGATCAGCAAATCAAGATAACCCTCCCGGTTATCCTTGAATTCGGGGGGCAGGGTATGGGCGCCTAGGAATGTCCGCTCAATCCTGACCGGAAGGTTTCCGCCCACCGCGGTGGCGGCGCGGAGGATTTTTATCTCGGTCTCAAGGTCAAGCCCGTAACCGGATTTCACTTCGATGGTGCCAACCCCTTCAGCCATCATGGTCTGCGCGCGCATCATGCCAAGGCGGACCAGGTCCTCTTCACTGGCGGCGCGGGTGGCATTTACCGTAGACATAATCCCGCCCCCGGCTTTGGCAATATCCTCATAACTGGTGCCTGCCAGGCGGGCTTCGAATTCACCCGACCGGTCACCAGCAAAAATCAGGTGGGTGTGGCAGTCGATCAGCGCCGGGGTAACCAGGCGGCCGCCGCAATCGACAACATCCCGGGCCAATTCCGCCGGGGCTTTTTCCAAATCCTTCATCGCCCCGACCCAGGCGATTTTACCGCCGGCCAGCGCCACCGCGCCATCGCTGATGGCCCCGTAAGGGGCCTTCCCTGCGGTCATGGTGGCGATAAGGCCGTTAATCAGTATGGTATCCCACATATTTCAACTCTTACAGGTTCCCAAATTTGATGTATACCTCTGGCATGGCAAAAATTGCTGCAAAAACTGTTTTCAAGACCATCCTGCTCACTAGCGGCTGGGCCAAAAATATCGCCGTAGAGGTAGATGACGGCGGCATCATCTCTAACATTTCTGTAGGGGAAACCGGCGGCATCGATGGCATCTCTATCCCCGGAATTGCCAATGCCCATAGCCACGCCTTCCAGCGCGCCTTTGCCGGCAAAACCGAAAAAAGAGGCAAAGACGGCGATGATTTCTGGGCCTGGCGCAAGGTTATGTATAGCGCCCTGAAGGATGTCGGGCCGGAAGAACTGAGAGCGATAGCCGCCCAGCTTTATGTGGAAATGCTCAAATCCGGCTATACCGGGGTCGCGGAATTTCACTACCTGCACCATCAGGCCGATGGCACCCCTTATGAAAATCGTACCGCGATGTCAGATGCCCTGATCACCGCCGCAACCGATACCGGGATAGATTTCACATTGTTGCCGGTGCTTTATATGCGAGGGGATTTTGGCGAAGCCGGGGTGGATGATGACCAAAGGCCGTTTACCAATTCGCCCGATGACTATTCCGCGTTGCTGCAAATGCTTCAGGGCAAATGTCAAATCGGCGTCGCGCTCCACTCGCTTCGGGCGGTGCCGGAAGAAATTGTGCGCGAAATTAATTCCGTTTCCGCCGGTGGCCCGATCCACATCCATATCGCCGAACAGGTGCGTGAAGTTAATCATTGCTTCGAGACCCATGGCAAGCGCCCGGTCGAATGGCTTTTGGACAACGCCGATGTTAATGCCGCCTGGAACCTGGTGCACGCCACCCATATCAACGCGGATGAAGTGGCTGGCATTGCAGAAAGCGGCGCCACGGTGGTTTTGTGTCCGACCACCGAAGCCAACCTTGGCGACGGGATATTTCCCTTAGAAAATTTCCTTAAGGCTGGCGGGCGCTATGCCATCGGCTCTGACAGCCACGTCAGCGTCGATCCCCGCGAAGAACTGCGCTTGCTGGAATACGGCCAGCGGCTGACTTTAAAACGCCGCGCCATTGCCGGAGAAAACCCCGGGGCAACACTTTGGCAGGGTGCATTGGGGGCCGCTGCGATGGGTGATGCATTGGACGGGATCCAGGTTGGCGCCCGCGCAAATATTGTGGTTTTGGATGAAAACAGCCCGGCAATTGCCGGGTGCAAAGGTGATGAATTTCTGGATGCCCTGGTCTTTGCTGGCCAGCCCAGTCCGGTCCGTGATGTTATGGCCGGTGGGGTTTGGCGGGTCAAGGATTACCATCACCCCGGCGAAGACGCCATAAAAGCCGCGTATCTTTCAACCTTCAACAAATTATAAGGCCTTGCCCATCCCCCGTGGATGGTGCAAAAAAAAGGCGGTAAATTCAGGGGGGAACCATCAAACATGGGCGCCAAGGGCCGGATCGACAATACCCGGAATATTAAAAGTCCGACGGGCTCGGAAATCACCTGCAAATCGTGGTTGACCGAAGCGCCGATGCGCATGCTGATGAACAACCTTGACCCCGAGGTTGCCGAAGCCCCGGAAGAGCTGGTGGTCTATGGCGGTATCGGCCGCGCCGCGCGGAACTGGGAATGCTACGATAAAATTGTTGAAACCCTGCGCACCCTGGAGGACGATGAAACCCTGCTGGTTCAATCGGGAAAACCGGTCGGGGTTTTCAAGACCCATCCTGATGCCCCCCGGGTTTTGATCGCCAATTCCAACCTGGTGCCGCACTGGGCGACCTGGGCCCATTTCAACGAGCTCGATAAAAAAGGCCTGATGATGTACGGCCAGATGACCGCAGGATCGTGGATCTATATCGGCAGCCAGGGCATTATCCAGGGGACCTATGAGACCTTCGCCGAGATGGGCCGCCAGCATTTTGGTGGTGATCTTTCGGGAAAGTGGATTTTGACCGCGGGCCTGGGCGGTATGGGCGGGGCTCAGCCGCTGGCGGCGACCATGGCCGGCGCCCATATGCTGGCCGTCGAATGCCAGGCAAGCCGCATCGAAAAGCGCCTTGAGGGCGGCTATGTCGATAAAATGGCCACCAGCCTGGATGAAGCTCTGTCGATCATTCAAAATGCGACAACCCCAACCTCGGTCGGGCTTCTCGGCAACGCCGCCGAGATCATCCTGGAGATGTTTAAAAAAGGGATCAGGCCCGATGCGGTGACCGACCAGACCTCGGCCCACGACCCGGTCAATGGCTACCTGCCGATCGGCTGGAGCGTTTCCAAGTGGCAGGAAAAGAGGAAATCTGATCCCGCCCTGGTGGAACGCGAAGCCCGTGAATCAATGGCGGTGCATGTTGGCGCCATGCTGGAATTTCATAAAATGGGCATCCCGACCTTTGATTACGGCAATAACATTCGCCAGGTGGCGTTGGAGGAAGGCGTCAAAAATGCCTTTGATTTCCCGGGCTTTGTGCCCGCCTATATCCGCCCGCTGTTTTGCGCTGGCAAAGGGCCGTTCCGGTGGGTTGCGCTATCCGGTGATCCGGAAGACATTTACAAGACCGACCAAAAGGTAAAAGAGCTGGTCGATGATCCGCATTTGCATGCCTGGCTCGACATGGCCAAAGAACGGATACCCTTCCAGGGTCTGCCCGCCAGGATTTGCTGGCTGGGTTTGGGGGATCGTGACCGGGTCGGGCGCGCCTTTAACGCCATGGTGAAATCAGGGGAACTTTCGGCGCCGATTGTAATCGGCCGTGACCACCTGGATGCCGGATCCGTGGCCAGCCCCAACCGCGAGACCGAGGCTATGGCTGACGGCTCCGATGCGATCTCAGACTGGCCGCTCCTGAACGCGCTTTTGAATACCGCGGGCGGCGCCACCTGGGTATCTATCCATCATGGCGGCGGTGTCGGAATGGGGTTCTCACAGCACGCAGGCGTCGTTATAGTCGCTGACGGGACCGATGAGGCGGACGCCCGCCTGGCCCGGGTGCTGTGGAATGATCCGGCGACCGGGGTGATGCGCCACGGCGATGCCGGCTATGAATTGGCCAAGGCGTGCGCGAAGGACAAAAATTTGAATTTACCGATGCTTAAGTAACATTTTAATGGTTTAAATAGAGGGAGAGTAAGAATGGCAGTTGGCCCAAAACACGAACAATGGTCATCCCAGTGGGGTTTTTTAATGGCGGCAATTGGCGGGGCGGTGGGTCTCGGCAATATCTGGCGTTTCCCCTATATGACCGGTGAGAACGGCGGCGGCGCCTTTGTTTTGATTTACCTGGGTGCTGTTTTGTTTGTCGCCATCCCGATTTTGATTGCTGAATTACAACTTGGTAAACGCGGCCACAAGGATATTGTCAGCGGCACCAGAAAGGTCGCCATTGCCGCCGGCAAATCGCCGCGCTGGAGCATTATCGGCTGGCTCGGCCTACTCGCAGCCTTTTTTGTATTAACCTATTACAGCGTTATCGCCGGTCAGGTGCTGGACTTTGTCATGCTGTCGGCCACTGGGGCTTTCAGTGGGGTTGATCCCGAAGTCGCGCGGGCCCACTTTGATGACCTGCAAAACAACCCGCCCAGGATGATCCTGTGGCATACCGTGATTATGGCGATCACTGTTACTATTGTCGCCCACGGGATAACCGGGGGCATTGAAAAGGCCGCCAAGATTATGATGCCGGCCTTTTTTGTCATGCTGATCGGAATGTTCTTTTACTCCATGGCGACCGGTGATTTCGCCAGCGGCTGGAATTACATGTTCACCTTTAATTTAGATAATGTTACTGCAAACACTGTTTTGATGGCTATCGGCCAGGCGTTCTTTTCTATTGGTATTGGTTTCGGCTATATGCTGGCCTACGGATCGTACCTGCCCAAGGACATTTCCATCCCGCATACCGCGGTAATTATTTCGTTGGTTGATGCCGGGGTGGCGATCATCGCCGGACTGGTGATTTTCCCGCTGGTTTTTGCCTACGGCTTGACTCCCGATCAAGGCCCTGATCTGATTTTCCGCATCCTGCCGATGGCCTTCAGCCAGATGGAATACGGTGGGGCAGTGGGCACCGTCTTTTTTCTCCTGCTGACCTTTGCCGCCCTCAGTTCGGCAATCGCAATCATTCAACCCGCGGTCAGCTACCTGGAAGAATCCCATGGCATGAGCGTCAAGGCTTCGGCGCTGACAGCAGGCGCAGTTGCCTGGTTTATTGGTCTCGGGTCAATTCTTTCCTACAACGTCTGGGCCGGCCACTATCCACTGCCGATGTTTGATACCTTTAGGGACAGTAACTTCATGTCGGTGATTGATTATGTCACGGCGAATTACTTGATGCTGGTGGGGGGTATCCTTATTGCGGTCTTTGTTGGCTGGAGCTTCAAGGCTGATTGGGTCAAAAGCGAATTCAAGGGCGATAACCCGATCTTTTTCAACACCTGGCTGTGGCTGGTGCGCGTTGTGGCGCCGGCATCGGTGGCGATCGCGCTTTATTTCCAGCTGGTGGCGTAAAGTGACATTTTAGGAGGAAAAACTTTGTTCCGTCCTACAAAAAACCCAGACTTGGTTGAAATCAAGCCGGATAGCCTTAACCTTCAGATTCTGCGCGATGCCTACGCGGGGCCGGCGAAGGTGACGCTTGAGGCCAAACACCTGCGCCAAATCGAACAATCCCATGCCACCGTCGCCAAAGTCCTCGCGGATGGCAAAACCACCTACGGCATCAACACCGGCTTTGGCCTTTTGGCACAGACCAAAATCGCTTCCAGCCAGATTGAAAAGCTACAAAAAAACTTGGTGCTTTCGCACATGGCAGGGGTCGGCAAACCGCTGCCCGATGCCATCGTCCGCCTGGTGTTGGTTTTGAAAATCCTTAGCCTCTCCAAGGGTTATTCTGGCGTAAGCACGGGTTTGGTTGAGGCGTTAGGCCAGTTGCTTGAAAAGGGGGTTTATCCGTGTATCCCGGAAAAGGGATCGGTCGGGGCGTCCGGTGACCTGGCGCCATTGGCGCACCTCTCCGGGGTGCTTTTGGGCCTCGGGAGTGTGCGCTTCAGGGGTAAGGAAATCCCCGCCAGGGATGGCCTCAAGGCGGCCGGGCTCAAGCCGCTTACGCTTGGCCCCAAGGAAGGTCTCGCGCTTTTGAACGGCACCCAGGTTTCAACCGCGCTGGCGCTCGGCGGTTTGTTTGAAATTGAACAGGTGTTTTGCGCGGGCATAGTGGCCGGGGCACTTTCGATTGATGCCGCCAAGGGGTCCGATGTGCCCTTTGATGCGCGCATCCATGATATCCGCGGCCAGGTAGGGCAAACCAGGGTGGCCCGCGCGCTCAGGGACCTGCTTAAGGGCAGCGCCATTCGCGCCAGCCATGCCGACTGCCCCCGGGTCCAGGATCCTTATAGCCTCAGGTGCCAGCCCCAGGTGATGGGGGCGTGCCTTGATATGATTGATCACGCCGCAATGGTTTTGTTGCGCGAGGCCGGTGCGGTCAGTGATAATCCCCTGATTTTTTCCGAAACCGGCGAAATTCTCTCGGGCGGCAATTTCCATGCCCAGCCGGTGGCCTTTGCCGCTGATATTTTGGCTATCGCCCTGGCCGAAATCGGATCCATTTCAGAACGTCGCACAGCGCTTTTGATGGATGAAAAATTGTCCGGTTTGCCAGCGTTCCTGGTTAGTGAAAGCGGACTTAATTCAGGCTTTATGATTGCCCAGGTGAGCGCCGCGGCCCTGGCTTCAGAAAACAAGCAGATGGCATCGCCGGCCAGTGTCGATTCAATTCCGACGTCGGCGAACCAGGAAGATCACGTCTCGATGGCCACCTTTGCTGCCCGGCGCCTTTTGGAGATGGCCGAAAACGCCCGCGGAATTATCGCCATTGAACTATTGGCGGCCACCCAGGGGGTGGATTTTCATGCCCCGCTGAAAACCTCAAAAGGCCTCTCCATGGTCCATACCAGGATCCGGGATGATGTCCCGTTTTTTGACGAAGACCGGCCCTTCACCCCGGATATTGAAGCTGTAAAAACCCTTATATCGGGCTCGATGTTTACCCAGCTGGTCCCCGACCTGAGCCCCAAAGGGGCGGCCAAGCCGTGACCCAGTTTTTCCGTTTTTCCGTAGGGGTTGGTCCGTTGCTGGTCAGCATTCCGCATTCGGGGGGTGAGATTCCCAAGCCAATCGCTGCGACCATGACGAAGGAAGGCCTGGCCCAGCCGGACACGGATTTTTTTGTTGATAAGCTCTATGACTTTCTTGGCCACCTTAAGGTGCCAACCCTGGCCGCCACCCAGTCCCGCTATGTGGTTGATTTGAACCGGCCGCCAGACGACAGCTCGCTTTATCCGGGGCGTTTCACCACCGGTCTGGTTCCCACCACCACTTTTGCCGGCGGGGATATTTATAAAAAAGGCAAGGCTCCCGGGGCTTCCCAGGTTAAAAAACGCCTCGAGGTATATTGGCGGCCCTATCATGACAAGCTGATCGAAGAGCTTGAAAAAATCAAAGCGGCTTACGGGTATGCGCTTTTGTGGGATGCCCATTCGATCAGGTCGGTGGTCCCGGCCCTGTTTGACGACCAGTTGCCCCATTTAAGTTTTGGCAGCAATTCCGGCCATAGTCACCGGCTGGAATTTGAACCGGCGTTTGAAGGGATTATGGAAGGCGCCCGTGAATATTCCTATGTCCTCGATGGCCGTTTCAAAGGCGGATATATCACCCGAACCTATGGCCAGCCCTGGGAAGGCGTTCACGCGCTTCAGCTTGAGCTATCCCAGGAAACCTACATGGACGAGGAATTGAATACCTTTGATCAGGAAAAAGCAGTAAAGACCGCGGCCTTGCTTGAGCGTTTGATTTTATCCTTTATGGATATGCACCCCTATTAAAGCATCTCAAAGGCAATCGCGGTGGCTTCGCCACCACCAATGCACAGGCTGGAAATGCCCTTTTTAAGGCCGTATTTTTTCAGGGCGGCCAAAAGAGTGACCGAAATTCTGGCGCCAGAGGCCCCAATCGGGTGGCCCAGGGCGCACGCGCCGCCATGGACATTGACCTTTTTCGGGTCAAGATCAAGGTCGCGGATGGCGGCAAGTGTGACCACCGCAAAAGCTTCGTTGATTTCAAACAAATCAACCTCGTCTTTGCTCCAGCCGGCACTTTTCAGAACTTTTTCGATCGCGGCAATCGGGGCGGTGGTAAACCATGCCGGCTCCTGGGCGTGGCTGGAGTGGGCGCGAATGGCCGCAATTGGTTTTAACCCCCGGGCCTTGGCCTCGCTTGCGCGCATCATCACCAACGCCGCGGCGCCGTCTGAAATCGAAGACGAATTGGCGGCGGTGACGGTGCCATCCTTCCTGAAAGCCGGTCTCAATTCGGGGATTTTTTCAGGCCGG
>Ga0209987_10001881_pt1 | contig 11496 bp, 13 predicted proteins | sample N074metaG_FD_182134 | JGI IMG/M metagenome (GOLD analysis project Ga0209987, IMG submission 182134) | Deep subsurface microbial communities from Kermadec Trench to uncover new lineages of life (NeLLi) - N074 metaG (SPAdes) (version 2) | ecosystem: Environmental > Aquatic > Marine > Ocean trench... | reverse complement strand
CAATGGAGCAACAAATGTTTGACACTGGATACAAATCTACACTTAATCCTCTTATTATTGCTGGAGGTTCTAATGGTGCTTTACCTCATGCTCAAGTCTCTCAAAGAAAATTTAAGAATGGTGATCTTGTAGTAACTGATCTTACACTAAGATACAATGGATATGTTTCTGATGCAACTCGAACATTTGCACTAGGAAAAATTTCAGCTCAAGCAAATGAAGCATATGAAATTATTAAAGAATCTCAAAAACTTGGTCTGAAAGCTGTTAAACCAAATGTATATTGTAAAGATGTAGATTATGCTTGTAGAAAATACATTGAAGAAAAAAACTATGGTCAATACTTTATTCATTCTACTGGTCATGGAATAGGATTGGAAGTACATGAGCTTCCAACTATTTCACAAAAAAGTGAAACAAAATTAAAAGAAAATATGGCAATTACTGTAGAACCTGGAATCTATATTGAAAATAAATTTGGAATTAGAATAGAGGATTCTCTAATTGTGAAATCTCAACCAATTGTAATGCACAAATTTACTAAAGATTTAGTCACAATTTGAGCCTAATCATAAAAATCTACTAAATCAATGATGTATTTTGATTCTTGATTATTTGATGTTATTTTTCCAGAACTCATATCTACATTCCAATCATAATTCATATCTCCTTTATGTGACTCAAAATTCAAAACAACCTGATACTCTTCTGAATCTATACTTGATACAGTTAATTCCACTTTAGTTTTTTTGTTATCATAAATTTTTTTGTCTGAATATTCTTCATCAATTTTCATTTCTATTGCATCCATCACAGTTAATCCAGATTCATTTGGTCCATTATATCCCATTAAGATATCAACAACTTGTTGTTCTTCAGATGAAAGTTCTGGAAAACTACTCTCTAAATCACCTGTCATTAAATCAGGAACTACAAATAGTATGAACAATCCAATTATACCAAGGTAAATTGGTGCTCTTTTTTTAAGAAATGCTTTAAAATCAGATTTTTTTGGTTTTTTTTCTTTCTCTTTTCTATCTTTACCCATTTCTATTTCTCCAATTTTCTAGTATTTTGCTGTTAAAATTAAAACTTGCCATGGAAATAGAATTTTACCATTTTTCTTTGTATATTGAGTAGATTTTTCTTTTACTAATTGTTTCAATTCTTTTCTTTTTGAATATTCTAAAGCATCTAGTTTTTCTTTTAGAGGTTTTGGAATATATTTAATATAATTTCTCCAATAATCTTCAAATTTTCCAGGACTATAATGAAAAACAAATTCTTTTACAGATATTTTTGAGAATCCTGCTTTACTGATCTCTTTTCTTAATGCAGATTTTGTACCAAATCTATCAAGATTTGGTGCACCAGAAGGAAGATAATCTGGAATGTATTGAATTACTGAATCTAAAATACTGCTAAAAAAAGGAACCCTCTCTTTTCTACCATGAACAGAAATTCCTATCTTACCTGATTTTTTGAGGCTATTTCTCATATTTTTTAATGCTTTTTGGGCATTTGGAAAGAAGAAAAGTGCATATTGGCAAGTAACGATATCAAATTTTTTTAAAAAATTAAACTTTTCTGCATCGACATTTACAAAATCTAAATTTGGTTTTCTTTCATTCCACTTTTTTGCTATTTTAATTGCAGTAATTGAAGTATCAGCACCTATAACATATCCTGAATTACCAACCTTGTTTCGAATTTTTTTTGTTACTACACCTGTACCACATGCAAGATCTAATACTGTGTTGCCCTTGTTAATATCTACTAATTCTATTAATTTTGTAGTACTTTGAAATGGTCCTATACTTACACTGGCCCATCTTTTATGATAACGAGGAGCAACCTCATTCCAAATTTTCATATTTCTTTGTTTGTATTCTAAATTATTCAATTTCATTTGTAGACTCACTAACCTATGATATATTTTATGTAATATCTTCAAGATCAGATTTCAGCATTCTACCAGTTTCATGATAGTATCTATGTTCAATTTGATCCAATTTTTCTTGCAATTTTTTATCCTTTAATTTTTTTGATTTTAGTTCAGTTTTTTTATACTCTGCAATTAGTTTTCGAAGTTCTGATTTTTTCATTTTATTTTTTGTTCAATTTGTTTTTTGATAAATTTTGCAATTTTTTGTTTATTCATCCATTTTGAAACAACAACTTTCTCAGTATCTACAATAATTACCTGATTATTTTGAGGATTTTTCTTATATCTTGATGAACCAATGTCGTTTGCTACTATCATATCAGAAGATTATTCTTTTAATTTTTTTTGTGCTGATTTGATTAATTGATTTTTTGTTATATTTGTCTCTGCCTTAAAACCTATTAACAATACATTTTTTTGAAATTTTTTAATTTGATCTATAATTTTTGGTGCTTTTTTAAGACTAATTTTCATTTTATTTTTTGAACTTTTGATCTTTTTCTTGCTTGGATTTATTGGAATATAATCAGCAACTGCTGCAGTCATAATTACAATATCAAATTTTTTCTTTAGTTCTGTTTTTACAGCATTAAACATCTCTTTGCTAGATAATACATTGATAATCTTTGCACCATTTGGCGGTTTCTCTTTTCCTGGACCATAAACAAAAGTAACTTTAGCTCCTGCAGAAATTAATTCAGATGCTAAACTTACTCCTGTTTTTCCTGTACTTTGATTTGTAATTACTCGTACAGGATCTATATGTTCAATTGTTGGTCCTGCTGTCATTAACACTTTTTTATTTTTTAATATTGATGAGAATCCAAATTTCTTTAAGACATATTCTAAAACATCTTCTGGTTCTGGAGCTTTAGCTTTACCTTCAATCATTTGAGGGGAAATAAATTCAATTTTATTTTTTAGAAATTGTATATTCTTTTTTACAGCTAAATTGTCATACATTGAATCATGCATAGCTAAACACATTAAGATTGGAATTTTTGATCCAAACCCTACAGTGAGTATAGTAGAAATTGGTGTATCATCAATACCATTTGCTAATTTTCCTAATGTATTTGCAGTAGCCGGATATACTATTACTAGATCTGATTGATTATAATCTGCTAATCTGATATGTTCTAGTTCACCTGTAAGTTTTGTAATCACCTCATTTCCAGTAGCCCATTTGAAATAATCAGGCTGTATCAATTTTGTAGCAGCATTACTTATTACACATGTCACATCTGCTCCATGTCTCATAAGTAATCTTGCAAGTTCAATTGCTTTGTATGCTGCAACACTTCCTGCAACACAAAGTACAATTCTTTTTTCAGATAATTCTACACCATATGAACTAACAATATCTAAAGATGGATGATCTCTTTTCTGTATCTTCTTTTTAGCTACCAATTTGTTCACGTAATTTTTTTAACTCTTCATCATTCATTGAAAACCAATGTTCTGTTGCAGGAAACACACTTGATTCTACATCTTTTTTGAAAATTTCAAGTGATTTTACAATATCTTCAGATAAATTCATGTATCTTTTTGCAAATTTTGGTTTTATCTTATCGTACATTCCTAACAAATCTTGAACAACTAGTACTTGTCCATCACAATCTACTCCTGAACCAATTCCAATTGTTGGAATACTAACTGTTTCAGAGATAATTCCTGCAACCTCATGACTGACCATTTCTAATACAATACTAAACACACCTGCTTCTTGAAGCTCTTTTGCATCATCAATTAACTTCATTGCTGTGTCTTTTGTTTTTCCTTGTACTTTGTATCCCTCTGAAAGCATTGTAGTTTGAGGTTGTAATCCAATATGACCCATTACTGGAATTCCTATATCCACAATTGCACTAATTGTCTCAGCCATTACTGAACCTCCTTCAAGTTTTACAGCATCAGCTCCTGCTCTGATTAGTTTACCAGAATTATTGATAGCATCTTCTATACTTGCTTGATATGACATAAATGGTAAATCTGACACCAGTAACGAATTCTTTCTTGCTCTACTAACTGCTTCTGTAAACATACACATTTGATCCATTGTTACAGGAATTGTATTTTCATAACCAAGCATTACCATACCTGCACTATCTCCAACTAACAATACATCAATTCCTGATTTATCACATAGAGAAGCTATAGTATAATCATAACTTGTAATTACTGAAATTTTTTTCTTTTCTTTTTTCATATTTAGAATATCTTGTACTGTTTTATGCAACTCTAGCCCTCCTTGTAAGATAATTTTTTATTTGAATGATATTTTCTGTGAGATTTTTCTTATTATCAAAATCATTAACAATTTTTTGAAGAATTCTTCGATTCTTTTTAGATAATTTTTTGGATTCGTCAATTAACAAATCAATTGCTCGTGTAACATTATCAACAATTGTAATGCTGGCAGTTTGTGAAGTTCTAGAAAGGGGATTTAGATCAAATGTAATAACAGTTTTTCCTGCCTTTCTAAGTGCCATTGTTCTATCTCCATCTTCTAGAGGTACAACTACAACATCAGCTGCAAAAATTCCATTTTTATCCACAATCCTTCTAGCTGAATCAATACCTGATAATTTTGTAGATGAAGTAAGGCTTGTACCTAAAATCTCTCTTGCCCCATTCTTTTTGAGCGTCTTAATTATTGCCTGTTGCCTCTTTTTGTTAGTGTAAAACAGATTTACCTCAAGTTTTGCCTTGGTCTGTTTTGATAGTTTTACGATTTGTTTGGGACATAATGCTGCAATATTTCCATTAACTGAGATTACAGGTATTTTAGCCAGAAGAAGTTGTGCTGCTGCAGCCTTGATGGCCTGCTTTGCAGCCTTGCCTGTTTTTTCTCCTAATAGGTAATCAAAAGCCTCTCCTCTTCCTTGAGCCAAGAGTCCTTCTTTTGCAACCAATCCATTTTCAAATCCATTTACAAGTTTTTCACGAATTAAAAGTGATTTAGCTCTTGGGTGTGATTTAGGAATTAAAGGCATATAATTTCAATTAATTGTAAAGAACTCTAGCACCAGTATTATCTAATTCTGATTTTATTATTATTCCATCAGGATATTTTTTTAAAATCTTTAAAACATTATCTTCATCTTCTTTTGGAATCATTGAAAAAATTGTTTCTCCAAAAAATGCAATTCCACATTTAATATTATTTTTTGATAATTCAGTTACTAATTTTTGCATTCTTGGAGTTATAACATCTACAAATTTTGCAAATTCTAATGACATGTCTTGAAAATGTTCATAATTTTTTGATTTTAATAATTTATTCACCATTTTTCCACCAAGACCATTAATTTGAGATAAACGTTCTTTGATGAATTTATTTGTAGAAATTGGAGAGAAACATATCATAATTACAGATATTTTATCTGTAAAGATTTTTTCAACAGAACCAACTCCTGGAGCACCAGGTTTTACACGAATTTCAAAACCTCCATGAAATGATGCTAAAACATCTCCTAATCCAGTTTTACAATTAATTTCTGCATTATGTGCAATTTGTCCAATTGTTGTTTTATCCAATTTTGTTTTAAGAGCTTGATCTAATGCAAATGATAGTGATAATGCTACTGCACCACTAGAACCTAAACCATATCCAACTGGAATTGATATCTCGTGTTCAATATTAAAAAACTTGTTTGAAAATTTTCCAAGCTTTAAAAATTCATTTAAAACAAATTCTGAAACATCTGTTTTATCTGATCTATATCCTTTTGTTGTTATTCTGAAGTTTGATTTTTGATTATCTTTTGTATCTATTTTTACTCTTGTTGTAACTCCTTGTTTAATTGAGAATCCTGCTCCTGTAGATCCTAAATTCTCTAAAGCATTTTGATTGTCATCTAAATGAGCTTTGAAAAAGCCTGTGATGTGAGCAGGACAAAATGCCGTAGCCTCCATTAACTTTAGTTTAAATTTTACACAAAATATAAGAATATGGCTTAAATTAATTAAATTAGTATAAATTGGCTAAATTTATTCGACGACTACAAAGAATTGGAAGTAGCATTCTAGTATCGTTACCAAAAGAGTGGATTGATGCAAATAATCTAGATAAAGGTCATCAAGTAGAAATCGAAACCGGACATGATAGTATTTCAATATCTGTAAACAAAGAGACACGTACAACAAAAGAACTTGTAATTTCCTATCCATTGCCCAAAGAAGAAAATATTGTAGCTAACATTACAGGAGCTTATCTTTTAGGATATGATATCATTCAAATAAATTCAAAATCAATTATTCCAGCAGAAGACAGAGAAAAAATTCGTAATTCTATGAGAAGATTAGTTGGAATGGAAATTATTGAAGAAGATGCATCTCATATCAACACACAATTTCTTTTAGATACAATAGCACTTGATCCAGAAAAGATTCTCAAACGAATGAGCTCACTTGCTCTTGGTATGTTTGATGATGCATCAAATGGATTAATTTTGGATGACAAATCCAATTTACAAACATTATCTAAACGTGATGTTGAGGTTAATAGACAATATTTCTTACTTGTACGTTTAATTCGTAGTACACTTGTTAACAAAAGATTAGCTAGTGCATTTAATTTAGAAAATATTGATATTATTGATTATAGAGTTGCAGCAAGTCTTCTTGAAAATGCAGGTGATTCTATTGTTGAACTTTCAAATTTTATTTATAACTCATCTTTATCAAAAGAGCACTTAAAAAAAATCTTTGATATAGTTAAAGATTTTAGTAAACTTGCAGAAAAATCTATTAATGCATTTACAAAACCTGATAGACTTTTGGCCATTGAAGCAATATCACTACATAAAAAATATGAACAAAAACTTAGTAAACTAAGAATTACATTGGATAATAAAAAACAAATTCCAATTGATTTTCTTGATTTGATGTATATGTTTGAAAGAATAGCAAAATCTTGGGCTGATGTAGCAGATCTTGTATTGCCTATCTACAATAAATAATTAGTATAATTTCTTTTTAGCAGCATAAGTCAAGACTGCACAAATTGTTTTTGAATCTTGAATTTTTCCAGATTTTATCATTCTAAGAAGCTTTTGCAAATCCATTTTTACTACAGATAATATCTCATCATCATCTAGTTTCAAACCAGCAATTTTCTTTAATCCTGAGGCTAGAAAACAGTGAATTATCTCAGAATTATATCCAATTGATGGATAGTAGGTGATTAATGGGGTCATCTTTTTTGCTCTATAGCCAGTTTCTTCTTCTAGCTCTCTGAATGCACATTTTATTGGTTCTTCTTTTTTCTCTAATGTTCCAGCAGGAATCTCTAAAACATATCCATGAGGAAATCTATGTTGTCTAACAAGAATTACTTTATTTTTTTCATCAAAGGCAAGCATTGCTGCAGCACCTCTATGTTCTATTATTTCACGTTTGACTTTTCTTCCTTCTATTTTTCCATCATAAACACTAAGACCTAAAATTTTGCCCTCATAGATTTTCTTTTTCTTCACAAAAAATCTTAGAAATTGTTATTATTTAATTTGTTTGATATGTAAGATGTAATTTAGATGATTTTTTAAAATTACTAATAGCCTTTTCTAACCATTTGATATAAAATGAGATCTTTTTTGGAATGAACAAATCTGCTGATTTCACATTTTTAACAGTTCTAACTTTTTGAGTTAATTCATCCATCTTGAAAATATTATTACTATACATAAATAAAACAATTTGATTTTTTGCAATAAAAGGAATTTGTAAATATGATTCAGAAAAAGTATTATTTAGATTTTCTAATGTTTCTTTTAAGTCACCTTCTATCCACGTAAGTATTGCATGGGGAATAAAATCTTCGATTTTTCTGGAATCATACATTAAGGTAAACTGGATTCCATCGTTTTCCTGCAACTTTTCAATACATCTTGTTATTGTTTTGGTTGAAAAGTTTGTACTTTTTGCAATATTTTCAATTTTCTGTCTAGGATCAATTATTAATATTTCTAGAATTTCTAAATCTGTTTTTGTAAGATTTGAACTAAATCCTGGATTCTCTGCTTCAAAAATTGATAGGACTCTCATATCCTTCATCAATTTACTTGCAAGCTCAATTTTTTGTTTCATATTCTCTTTTACAACAATACTGCAAACTGAAATTCCACCTACACATGGTACCACAAAAAATGGCTCACCTACAAGACTTACTTGTTCAAAAATCTCGTCAATGTTTTCTCCTGATACAACAAAGTACAAAACTCCATAACCAAATACAGATGGTTCAACTTTGATAAAATATTCTCCAATAACCTCTCTCTTTTCCATTTTTTTAATTCTAGCACGTACTGCTCCACCTGATATTCCTAATTTTATGCCTATTTGCCTGTCCGATTCTCTACAATTATTCAAAAGTCTACTTAGAATTTTCATATCTAAATTGTCCATTATGTCACTTAAAATAGCTCCATAGAATATAGTATTTACTTATTTAATATAAAATTGTCTATAATTTAAGTATTATATAGTATATACATTAAATATTAGACTATTTGATATACTTTTGTGGATTATAGATTAAGATTAGCAAAAAGAATGCTATTCAACAAAAGAGGCAGTTTGATTGGTGCAGTTTTAGCGGTAACAATTGGAATTATGGTAATTCATGTTAATTTTGTAATATTTCAAGGATTGTTTGATGCCATAGTTAGAGATATCAGTGATTACAGAAACGGTGACATTCTTGTAACTGATGAATCTGATTATATCAATAAATCTGATTTATCACTTGTAAATTGGTTTGAAAGAATTCCATATGTTGACGCGGTTGCTCCGCGGCTTTCATCAACTGCTGAAATGAATATGACAAAAAATGGAAAACGATTTGAAGAAACTAGAATACCAATTGTTGGAGTTGATCCATTCCGTGATATTAGAGCATCAACTGTTCATGAAACTGTCACCGAAGGAAACTATGTCTTCTCAAGAAATTCTATTGTATTAGGATCTATTGTAGCAAGAGATCTTGGAGGAGCTCAAGTGGGTGATAGTGTTAAAGTTCTTGTAGTTGATAGATGGGGGCAAGATCAAATTAAAAGATTTACTGTTTCTGGAATTGCAAATTCACCTGGTGGTCAAGGATTTGATTATACTGCTGTTGTACATATTGATAGTTTACGTGATATGTTGAATAGAAAAGGAGAGACCAGTTCATTTATGGTTAAACTTAATGACCCCTCAAAAGCATTAGAAGTAAAAGAATTCTTTTTGCGTTCATTTCCTAATGATGACTTTATTGCAGAAACTATAGAAGAATCAGCAGAACAACAACTTGCTGGTTTTAGATCTGGCATTGCAATGATTAACATAATCGGTTACTTTGGAATGATGTCATCAGCATTTGCTATTGTTACCATTCAAATGATGTTAGTAAATGGAAAAACTAAAGAAATTGGTATCTTGAGAGCAATAGGAGCTAAAAGAAAAGATATTCTAATAATTTTTATTCTTCAAGGAATGATTATTGGAGCAATTGGAACTGGAGTGGGAACTGCAGCAGGATTAGGATATACATTTTATGCAAAGGAAACAAAAATGTCATGGAATAACAGTCTACCTCTTGAAGTTACATACAACTGGGGAAAGATAATTCAAACTGCTCTAACTTCATTCATCTTGGCAATTATTGCATCACTTTACCCATCGTATAGAGCAACCAAGCTGTTACCTGTGGAGGCTATTAGAACTGTCTAAAGTGCTTGAAATCAAGAATCTTAGTAAAATTTACGGAGAAGGAAGAAACAAAGTAAAGGCTCTTGATAATGTATCATTTTCAATTGAACAGGGAGAAATTGTCTTAGTTGTTGGAAGTTCTGGTTCTGGTAAATCTACATTACTTAACATGATTGGATTATTAGACAATCCAACAAATGGAACGATCTTCATTGATGGAATTGATACCACAACACTTGATGACAATAAAACTGCCTCATTTAGAAATAAAAAATTGGGATTTATCTTCCAATTTTCTAATTTGCTCAGTGACTTATCAGTATTAGAAAATGTATTGTTACCTAGACAAATTGCTGGAACTAATAATACAGCTGAAAAAGATGCTAGAGATTTACTAAAAGCCGTTGGACTTGAAGACCAAATGCATCAGCGTTCAAATAAGATTTCAGGTGGGCAAGCACAAAGAGCAGCAATTGCAAGAGGACTAATCAATAAACCTTCAATTGTTTTAGCGGACGAGCCAACTGGCAATCTTGATTCAGTTACTTCAGAAACAATTGTTCAATTAATGAAATCAATGGCAAAAAAACTTAATCAGACATTCATTATAGTTACACATGATAGAAAACAATTTGGTGATGTAGATAGAGTAATAACAATAAAAGATGGTAAAGCCTTCAAAGGTGATCAGCCATTAGAAATGGAGATTCTTGTATAATGAATCTTAAACTATTGTTACCATTGTTTGTAATTGGACTTTTACCATTTATTTTTGATAATTCGTTTGCTCAAATAACATCTGGCGGATTTGGTAATTCTCCTTTTGACAGGGATTTTGGAGATGTAAAATTTCTTGATGCCTATTTTGGAACAATTGATGAAAAATATGAGATTGACTCTGGAAGCAGAAATGTACCATTCACTGTAGTCATGGCAAATGTTGGAACTCAAGATATTACAGGAATTCGAGGTCAACTATCATTACCTCTTGGATTTTCATCATCAGACGGACCTGGTTCATTAATCCATGCAGATGCTAATTCAAATTCTATTGCTGGAGCAAATTTCTATCTAACATTTTTCGTTGATATAGATAATAGCGTTAGAATTCAACAATATCCCGGTACTATCAAAGTAGATTATTCTAGATTAAGAGAATCAGGAGTTCGAACTTCATTTGAAGATTTTAATTTTAAAGTTACTGGAGAAAGTGTGATAAATTTACGTGCACTAGATCCATTTCTTACATCCTTACAAACAAATCATATAATAATTGAAATTTCAAATGATGGAACTGCACCAATTTCAAGTGTAAATATTGGATTAAAAAATACACAAAGTGAAAGAGCATCAACAACTCAATCTATTACTAATATTGAAAATGTTGTAATTCTAAATACTGATTGGGAGATTGGTGACATTGAAGCAAAATCAAAAAAATTAATTGAACTTGATGTATATATTCCACCATCTTTGAAAGGAGAAACTCTTCGTGCACCTATTGAAATAACTTATTTTAATGCACATGGTGACAAAAAAACTATTTCACGAATTGCAGATTTTTATATTAAAGGTCTTATTGATTTAACAATTTACAATGTTAATGTTATTGAATTATCTGGTACACAAATGGTAATTGGTGAAATAATAAATGAAGGAAATGAAGATGGATTGTTTGGATTTGTAACTCTTGAATCTATTGGAGATTCAAACATTAAATCTAATACTCAATTTATTGACGAAATTGAAATTGATGCACCTGTACCATTTAATATTCCAATTGAATTTGATGGTGAACCCATATATGGAGAACATGAAATTACTATTACTGTAAGATACAAAGATAGTATTAGAGATGA
>Ga0209987_10001878_pt1 | contig 11505 bp, 11 predicted proteins | sample N074metaG_FD_182134 | JGI IMG/M metagenome (GOLD analysis project Ga0209987, IMG submission 182134) | Deep subsurface microbial communities from Kermadec Trench to uncover new lineages of life (NeLLi) - N074 metaG (SPAdes) (version 2) | ecosystem: Environmental > Aquatic > Marine > Ocean trench... | reverse complement strand
GATGACCTCTATTGATGCAGAATCTTTAACCCGTCTTTGGAATGCCCCGCAATCGCAGGTTGCCTGGTCTGACGAGGCCTGGAAGCGTCTTCAGACTTCTCCCGATTTTGTTCGGAGCGGGATTCGAAAGGCTGCCGAGCGTCGGGCACGAAAACTCGGGCTGCAAGAAATTGATTCGGAGCATCTGACGGTGTTTCGAAACGAAGCCATGATGAAAGCAGTCAAACGAATACGGGCTTTTGGGTACAAGGAGCTGACGTTTGATGCATTTGATGATGCTCTTGGGAAAGTCAAGCGATTAAAGGGTAACGAGCAAGCCGAACACCGTTTAGAAGAAATACGAGATTATATGAAGACCAAGCCGGATGTCGGGTTACTTGGCGATGAACTCATGGGGCGTTTCCGTAGTTATTTAAAAGGAGAGGGGAAATTATAAGGCGGTTTTGTCTCGCTTCCCTTTCTTCTTTCTCAATCCAGTCGTTTTTCCTACCTGCCACTTTCTTTTCCAGGACTATTTGCCGCTTCTTTCGCAAGTTGATCCACGATTTCGTTTTCGGGAATCCCGGAATGGGCTTTGACTTTATTCCAGTGAATTGTGATGCCTGATGCTTTCACGGCTTGGGCATAGGATTGCGTGAAGGGCAATTTGGCTCGCCAGGCTCCGGTAGCCCAACTTTCCAAGCCTTGATAATCATAATACAGAGTCACCTTCGTGATGCCCTGCGCTTGACACCATTGAAGGGATTTAAGGATGCCGAGAATTTCTCCCGCGACGTTTCGGTGTTTCAGCGCTTCAACGGGAATATCATTGCCTTTGGCACGGTAGACCTCTTCACCGTCTTTCTTGACAAGTAATCCCCAACCAATCCGGAGGGATCCATCTCTTTGGGGGAAGCATGATCCATCTACCCAAATGGCAATGGTCGAATTGGAGGATAGGGTTGTTGTGTGATCCAGGATCTTTTCAGTGCCTGAGACGTAGGCAGCGGCCTCTTCCCTTGTAGGGAAGGCTTTATATTCAGCGCGGGGGAACTTGATGACTTGTTTCCGGCAGGTATCCCAACTGGTAAACACTCCGGGGGTACGGCCTCGACGTACTCCATAAAACTTCATGGCCAATCACTGGATGGTGTGCGTTTAAGGCGACCTGGTTTTTTCAATGGCTTCACTGTCTTTGTAAGGCCTTAATTTTAGCCTCTGCAATGGCCGCTTTGGCTGCTTGGTCAGGATGGTCTTCAACGAGCACTAAAAATGTTTCGTATTCTTGAAGGGCGCGTTTCGGGTTCATCGATTCAAAGACTTCTGCCAAATTGAATCGAGCTTGAGCGTATGCCGGTTGCAGGGCTAAGGCTTGTTCATAGGCCTGAATACCTGCAGAAATTTTCTTAAGTTTAACCAAAACGGTTCCATAACTGTTCAGGATGTTGGCCGCATGGGGTTGGATAGCCAACGCATGTTCAATTGAAGCTTGGGCTTCTGGAAATTTGTCGAGATGAATGAAGACGAGTCCGAGGCGATGATGGGCTTCGGCCAGTTGTTTGGTTTCAGAGAGTCCATAGTGAATGGCCTTTTGATAGGCGTCCTGTGCGATTTTTGGGTTCTTGGTTCCGCAGGAAGCAAATAACGAAATCTCACCTCTGGCAAATTGCTGCAATCCGAGAAAGCCTTTGCCTGTCGATGACGGTGGGGGTGACGAAAAGGTCTGTGATTCCTGAGGAGACGATGATTTTTTCAGATACGAAAGGAATTTGTGATGTCCACCATCTAAAAGCGATTCATAGGGGTCCAGGACAAAGACGGCCATAACCAGTTGGTCATCTTGCCCTGCCCGATGCCGAATATAATATTGATGGGTCGTTGTGGCTTTTCCGGTACGATATAGGGTGACTGAATCGGGAACATGTCCTTCAAGAAGTTCAGAGGAGGTGAGATAAAATTCACGGGATGAAGGTAATCGGGAAAGTGTTTGTCGAAGTGTGGGGTAGTCCTCTAACGATAACCCGTCAGGAAAAACAGTGATGACTCCAACGATGATCTCATCTGTATTAAATACGATCCATTGTCCTTGTGTTGTGGGGAAGGAGATTTCTTGAAAGTGTTCGGTTCCATTGCCCCATGGGGTTTCCTTGCTCCCTGGTTGTAACCAGCTTTTCTGTGCGTCGGTCTTGGTTTGGCAGAGGTAGGCGTGCCCTAACAGATTAAGATCACTGGCCGATGGAGGTAAGGGTGATGGTGGTGGGGTACTTGTACAATGCGGAAGGAAACAGAAGAAGAAAAGCCCGCAAGACCCTTCCATCGGGATAAGGTCTTTCGTGATGATGGGAGAGGCTGGGGAATACCCGAACTCATTGCGAATTGGTTACTGGAATGGCGCGTGTTTCAAATAAAAACAAGAAACGGAGGAATGGAAGTCGTTTTGCATGGTGGGCGATACTGGGATCGAACCAGTGGCTTCTGCCGTGTGAAGGCAGCGCTCTCCCACTGAGCTAATCGCCCCAAGCGGTGAATGTATCACAATACATCAGAGGGAGCAATGAAGTTCGAATAACTATCAGGGGTTTAGGCTGAAGGCTGGAAATTCATTACCCGAAGAGTTGGATGTTCATGCACAATTGGTCCTCAAAGCCTTCGGCCTTCAGTCTATCTACCTAAGTCTTGGCCTAATCTTGACGCTCCAGGAAAGTCTGGAGTAGGGTAAAAAAGGTGTACTTTATAACATGCCTGAAAGGAGGTGTGTGATGGACAAACAAGACCGGAAGCATGATTCTCGAAAGCCCAACGCTCCGCAAGAGTCTGAAGATATTCAGGCCAACCCCAAGGTTGCGGAAACCGGGCAACGGCTGCAGGAAGAAATGGATGATTTGGTTGACGAAATCGATAGAGTCCTAGAAGAAAATGCCGCCGAATTTGTGAAAAACTACGTGCAAAAAGGTGGTGAATAACCTCTAGATTTTCGAGGGGTTCTCAGCCCTATTGTCCTGTTCTGCCCTCTTGTTTTCTAACCCGCCTTTTTATTTTTTCTTCTCTCTTTCCTTCTCCGTCATTCCCGACATTGTGTATCGGGAATCCATCTTGATTCTCCTCGTTCAAGAACGTTGGTCTTATCTGTGAAACCAACGACCCTGTCCAATCGGGTATTGGTGCTGCTGGGTCTCGGCCCGGCAGCCGAGCCACTTCTGCTTCGGCAAAAGTCACTTAGCCATGCTGGCCCTGGTGTGGTTCCCCGCCTCTGCGGGGCAAGCTCTTCGGGTCCCCTGCACGCCTTTTCTCCCGTGTCGGCTGCACTGCTCGGCCACACCATTAGGCCAGGGGAGACTGTTGAAATAATTTGTGGAAGTCTGTTGTGAGCTTGTCAAAGGGAGTCGGTAAACAGGGCATGAATGTTGTTCCAGGGATACACGGAAATCTTGTGACGGGTCTGTCCTTGCATGCCGCCAAAGACGAGCGCCGCTGTCTCGACGGTGCTTCCTGCCAATGCAGAGAACGTGTGTAATCCCTCGAAAAAATCGGCGGCAATCGTTTGGCCAGATTTGATTTCAATTGGCAGGAGTGTATGGCCTAGATCGACCAAGACATCCACTTCATGGCCCGCGCTGTCACGCCAGAAATACAGGTTAGAGGCTAGAGCATGGTTGAAGCGATGTTTCAACAATTCAGAGACGACCCAGGTTTCAAACAGTTGCCCGCGTGCGGGATGAGTGGAAAGTTGCTCAGCGTTTTGGAGATTTTGTAGCCAGGCCGCCAGGCCGGGATCGTAAAAATACAGCTTGGGTGATTTGATCAAGCGTTTGTTGAAATTTTTGTGATGCGGCTGTAACAAATGGACGATATAGCTGGCCTCAAGCACCGAAATCCAGGCCTTGGCGGTGTTGTGGGTAATGCCGCAATCATTGGCAAGATTCGATAAATTCAACAACTGCCCGGTCCGTGCGGCACACATACGGAGAAAGCGCTGAAAGCTACTGAGATTACGAACATTGATCAGTTGGCGCACATCGCGCTCAAGATAGGATTCAACATAATTATTGTACCAGATCGATGGTTCCAGGCCGCGATCATAAATGGGTGGATACAGTCCTTGAAACAAGAGGTCTTCAATGTTCTTGGGGGCTCTATTGGCATTTTGCAATTCATGAAGGCTGAAAGGTAGGAGTGCAACTTTTGCCACGCGGCCGGCGAGGCTCTGGGAAAGACCGGACAGTAATCCAAATTGCTGTGATCCGGTCAGCACGAAGACCCCCATTTTTTTTATGGCATCAAGGTGAGACTGAAGATAGGAGAATAAATCTGGGCAGCGCTGCACTTCATCCAGGATGGCCCCATCCGGATACCGGTTCAAAAACCCCCGTGGATCATGCGTCGCAAATTCTCGTGCGTCGAGGTCTTCTAACGACACATATGGTTTGTCTGGAAACACCACTTGCGTCAGCGTGGTTTTTCCAGATTGTCTCGGACCGGTCACGGCCACAGCTGGATAGGATTTCGCCAGATTTTTCAAGGTTGTTTCTGCGGTGCGAACAATCCACTTCATGCTGTGACTCTAGCACGAGTTCGTGTAAATTGTAAATTTAATTGACAATTTGCAACGCCGACATTATCTGGAGTCTGCCAAAAAAGATTGGCTCCATGCAGCATGTCCGCTTCCATTCCTGACCAATGGCAGGAGAAGGAAGAAAAGGGTAACGTCCCCTTTTGTAAAGAAGGCCGAAAAAATGGTCGCGGTCCCTATTGAACCAACCCGCTCCTTCCAATCGTCAGGATTCCTGTCAGTTCATCCTGTTCGAGTTCATGCCGTTCGAGTCCGTTCTTGGAAGATCACGCATGATTCGTTTATTGAGGCCGAGCACGCTCATGCTATTCGTCAATTGTCCCGATATTTTTCTTATGGTGCTGTTGCGTTGCGGCAGACTTAACGATTTGGCTGTCCTACTATTCATGTAAAATAGCCATTTAAAACAACGGCTTATAGGGGAAAGGCCTGCATATGCACCTGACTCAAGTAAGCTTTCAGTTACTACCGACTCAGCTATGGAGGATTCGAAAGGTAACCGAGTAGTTGGTCAGGAAATTCAATGCACAGGCTAGTTGTGTTAAATATTTCGCGGCGATTCGATGGGCTGCAAGCCTGGTGAATGACTTGAGTCAAGTGCATATGCAGGGGGAAAGGCTCTGATCATGTTGGTAAAGGAACAGGAATTGCTTTTTGTTTTGGCTGAAGGTGTCGAAAGCCTATGAGATTCTTATCCATTCATACAGAGAAGGAGTACAACATGAAGATGGAACAGCGCAGACAGGTTTCTTTCGGCCTAGTCATGGCAATGCTGATCGGGCTGGTGCTGGGGCTAGCGCTGCCGGCGCAGGCGGACTTGATGGCCCGAGGTTCGTTTGATGATGGCTTGGGCGAGTCGATGAATTTAATTTACGATACGGATAGAGACATCACCTGGTTAGGGAATGCCAACTTTGGTGCGGGCTCATCGTTTGATGATGGGGTCTCAACCACGGATGGCCGGATGACGTGGCAGAATGCGGTGAATTGGGCCGACAGCCTGACTGTCGGTGGCTTCACCGACTGGAGGCTGCCGACCACTAGTTGTTTCTTTCGCTCTGCAACAGTCTGCATAAACAGTGAGATGGGACACTTGTTTACCGTCGAGGGGATCACGGAATCATCTCCCAGTCCCTTCATTAACCTGCAGCCCTCCTATTATTGGATCGGTCCGAAGCTTAATGAATTCAACGGATGGCGCTTCAACTTCGTTAACGGTTCCCAGAGCCCCGGCAAGAGCGCTAACGGCTTCGCGTGGGCCGTGCGTTCTGGGGATGCGTCCGCCCCCACCGCAGTGCCGGAACCTGGGACGATGTTGCTCATGGGGAGCGGCTTGGTCGGCCTGATGGCCTGGCGGCGTCTTCGGCGGGGTTGAGTCTTTGGTTATTTGTGCGATTTTATAATTTTCTTTGTGCTTTCCGAACATGTGGATGGTGTGCTGGGGGAGAATTTCCCTTGGCTCCTTCCACACGGGATCGAAAAGGCCAATCCCTCCCAGTGAGTCCCTCCCTCAATCCATTCGCGGGTTAAGATCGTTTCCCCTCGCGAAACCTCACCCTTCCCAATCTTCTCTTTTCCCTGAGTGCAATTCAGCTGGCAGCCCCTTTGTCACTATTCAACACCATATTGTCATTCTGAGTGCAACGAAGAATCTGTGCCCAGCCTGACGCCCTCATGGTTGCGCGAGATGCTTCGTCTTCGTCTCAGCATGACAACCTGGATGCAATAGTTCATGGAGCGCACGGAAGGACGACGAAAAGGCTTGGAGTGGGTAAATTGAGCTTGACGTGTTGAATAGTTGAAGCGTTTTCAGCAATTCCCTGTGTTTTTTGTTATGATTTTCGAAAATGAGTATGGTTTGGTTGCGGGTGTTGAGGTGTTGAATCTATGAATGTTGTGCATCTGACAGACATTGAACAGCTCTTGGAGCAGGTGGTGGCGTACCATCCTGAAGCCGATACGGGTTTGATTCGACGCGCTTATGAGTATTCGGTCAAAGCTCATGAGGGGCAGAGGCGTCAAGCGGGTGGGCCCTATGTGGAGCATCCGTTAGCCGTTGCGGGCATTTTAACTTTTCTGAAGCTTGATGTGCAGGCCATTGCCGCCGGTCTTCTGCATGACACGCTTGAAGATACGGTGGCGACGCAAGAGGAATTGGAGCGAGAGTTCGGGGCAGATGTGGCGCGATTGGTTGATGGGGTGACGAAAATCGGACAGATTCCGTTTAAATCCTACGAAGAGAAGCAGGCGGAAAATTTTCGTAAAATGGTGCTGTCCATGGCTGATGATATTCGAGTGGTTTTTATTAAACTGGCTGATCGCCTCCATAATATGCAGACATTGGAAGCATTGTCTGACGAGAAGCGGAAAAAAATCTCCCGAGAAACCATGGAGATTTATGCGCCCCTTGCTAATCGTCTTGGCATGAGTTGGATTAAGCAAGAATTAGAGGATTTGTGTTTTCACTATCTTCAGCCAGAGGCCTGTTCCCTTTTAAAGCTGCGATTGGCGAAAAAAGATGATGAGCGGGAGGCCTATCTGCTCACGATGATTCAAGGAGCGCAGCATGCGCTGGACGAGGCCGGGATTTCCGGGGAAATCGATGGCCGTCCAAAGCACTTGTTTAGTATTTACCAGAAAATGGAGCGGAGGGCGGTTGCGTTCGATGAAATTTATGACCTGACCGCGATTCGCATTGTGACGGATTCCAAAATGAATTGTTATGCCGTTCTGGGTCTCATTCATTCAATGTGGCCTCCCGTTTCAGGGCGGTTTAAGGATTATGTGGCGACGCCTCGGTCCAATCTGTATCAATCGTTGCATACGACGGTTGTTGGGCCTCAAGGGGAGTACGTGGAGTTTCAAATCCGAACAGCAGACATGCATCGCATCAATGAATACGGGGTTGCGGCTCACTGGTTGTATAAGGAACCGGGGAACGTGAAAGGGCGTGATGCAGAAGTCTTTAGCTGGCTTCGGCAGTTTGTCGAATGGCAAAAAGACCTTTCGGATAATCGGCAATTCATGGATTCTGTGAAATTGGATTTATTTCATGATGTGGTGTTTGTGTTTACACCAAAAGGGGAAGTGCGGGAGGTGCCGGTGGGATCAACGCCGTTAGACTTGGCCTATGTGATTCATACCGAAATCGGGGATCACTGTGTGGGGGCAAAAATTAACGGCAAGCTGGTTCCTCTTCGGCATCAATTGCATAGTGGCGATATGGTCGAAATTTTAACGTCTCCTTCCCAGGTTCCACATCGTGATTGGTTGAAGTTTGTTCGAACCTCAAAAGCGAAAACGAAAATTAAGCATTGGTTTAAGGTTGAAGAGCAAAAGCGGGCTCTGGAGCTTGGACGCCACTTATTGGAACAGGAGTTTCGCCGGCAGCATCTTCCTGTTGCGCAATCTTTGAAGTCCGAGCGATTGGCGTCGATGGCCAAAATGAAGGGCTGCGAGACGGTGGAGGAGCTGGTCCGGTGTATTGGGTTTGGCCGCCTTGCTTCTGATCAAATCGTGGGGCTTTTTAAGGAAGAGGGCGAGCAGACATCTTCAATGCCTGTTCAAGGTGGGTTGCTGAGGACTCATCTTAAATCCCCGGGCGCTTTGCAGGATGGGGCTGTGAAATTTGGCGGGATCAACGATGTCCTCATGCAACTGGCTAAATGCTGTAAGCCCGTTCCTGGTGAACCTATCCGTGCCTACATCACCCGAGGAAGAGGGCTCACGATTCATGCCGTCGCTTGTCCGAATTTTTTGTCGTTGGAATGGGATCATACCAGGCTCGTGGAAGTAGAATGGGATGTGGATGTTAAAGGCCCGCATTCGGTTGATGTCTCGGTATTAACCCTTGATCGCCCCGGTATGTTAGCCAAGGTCTCGTCTGGTATCTCTCAGTGTCAAGCCAATATCACTAAGGCTGAAATTTCCACGAGAGAGGATAAGAAGGCCGTTTTGGATTTTGCCATTGAGGTGAAAGATACCGCGCATTTAGAGCAGATTCTTCAGGGGATTCAGCGGGTTGAAGGCATCGTTTCGGCAAAGCGAGTGAGATCCTGGTCCTAGAATATTTAGTATGGGAAACTCATCGGAGGAAGGTCGATTTTGAGTCGTTGGCCAACGGACAGATCAAGCTTTTCGGCCATCCCGGAGTTGAGCTCAAGGACTTGTAGTGATTTGTAGGGTGATCGATATTTCGGGCATCCATCATCCTTGCGAGTGCAAATGGGAACATGTGCTTCTAGGTGAATGATGCTGCCTGATTCATTAAGCCATAAAATGTCTAATGAAATCAATGTGTTTTTCATCCAGAATACTTGATCTCCAAGTCCGGCAAAGAGGAAAAGCATTCCCCTGTCAGGGGCCATGGAAGGACGAAGCATGAGGCCCTGCACCCGTTTATCCGGTGAGTCGGCAATTTCTACAAAAATCGTGGTCCCGTTCGGTGTCACAATAGTGCCCAAGCCGTTTTTTGAAAAAGAGCCTGCTTGTCCGTAAGCTCGTTGAGACGCTGGCCATATTTCAACCACTGTGAGGACTAGGGCCAACACAACATAACTGATCCATCGAGTGATTTTCTTCAAGGCCGGTAGTTTCATAGAAATAGAGTTTTTAAGTCGGGAGCGTTTTTCACATTTTTTTGTTTTGGCAATGTGGCCTGGATGATAGGCGATTGTCAAATTCAACATCTCTCGCCACTTAAAGGAAAGATATGTTTGTGGCCAGTATTTTCCAATCCGTAAATGAGTCTGAACTCCGAGGCCAGAGTGAGTGCGTCAGCCGGTGTTCTGAGTCCGGTCATGGATCGTGGTGAATAATTGCCGACGGGCCTTCTGGAGCCGGTCCGCCGCTTGGTTGTCGCTGAACTGATGCGCAACCACATCCAGTATTTCAAACGTGGCTGTCGGTTTCAAGTCGCGTTTGGCCCGTGGGAGCGATTTGAGCTTTTCATAGGGCGTCATCATCCTTTCATACCGGTAAATCTTGCGTTCCTTGCCCTTCTGATCCGTCCGAATCTCTGGAAAGAAGCAGGGCCGATGATAGTTCAACTAGGGATTGAGATGCTCCTGGTTAAAGGTATTGATGAGCGGCGCCCAGCGTTGGGGAATGTGGACATGGCCAAAGAGTTTGCGCACCACCGCCCCGTTTTTACCTTCGGCCAGGGCGTTGTCATTCGTCTGGCGGGCGCGGGATTTCGTAAATTCGATCAAGAGCTTGCCCAGGAGCGCGGCCACGCGCCCATTGATGTATTCCGAGCCATTATCAGAATGGAAGCCCAGGATGCGGAACGGAAACGCGGCGAACAGCTGCTCCAGAGCAGGAATGAGATAGGCTTCACTGATTTTCTCCACAGTACAGACCACCTGAAACTGCGTCACTTCATCAACCGCATTGATGTGATACACCCCTTTCTGCTTATCCCAATCCCCTTGATGCACGGTGTCGATGCGGAGAAAGCCAGGCTGGCCTGCTGGCTGGGGCTTCCGCCGTTCGCCAATGCTCGACCGCGTGGGCCGCGTTTTCTCCACATGCCGGCGCTGTTTCAGATACCCCGTTGATTTGCGTACGTTATACAGATGACTGATCGAGATGCCCGCGAGGCGCTCATAGTCGGCCTCGCTAAAGAGCTGCCACGCTCGCTCACAGAGTTTTTTGATCGCGGGTCCACAGGGGGTGTCATGGCGGGCATCCATAGCCGCCAGCAAGCGAAGATCTTCCGCCGTATACCGACGGGCAACGCCCTGGACGGTGCGCTGACGGCGCGTCACACACCCAGTCTGGCGATATTGGTCAATGAGCCGCGTGAGGTGCTGCCGAGAATACCCGCTGACCTTTTCTAGATAACGACAGACGAGTCCTTTGTGGGGCTTCGAGAGCGTCAGGTACTCAAATTTGAGTAAGTTCGCGTGAATCCACTGATACGATTCCTCCTTCGTACTGAGCACGGAGAAGGTGACGGGCTGGGTGCCCGCCAGAAAGTCGGCCACTTGAGCAAGAGTTGTGAGGGCGTTGAGCTTCATGATGGTTTTCATCCTCCCATCATGCCCGAATCTCAGTCTGGCTTCAGACTCACTTCATATTGGAAACACGCCCCACGTTCAGACTCATTTCATATTGGAAGAGACTTGGCCTTGACCCAAACGCCTGAAGAAATTATAATACGCTGTTTACAGGTAGGGTGAATTATTTCCGCTCCTGTACTTAAGGAACAAGCCTTTACGCTTTATTGGTTGTTGAAGAGGTCAAGAGGGAGAGGTTTTTTACCGTGCCTCACGTCACATCGATCTTCATCTGATTTCCATGATGTAACTCAACGATGGTTTTTGTAGAAATCGGCCCTACTTTGTCAAATGGGCAGGTACCCAAGTGGTCAACGGGGGCAGACTGTAAATCTGCTGCCATCGGCTTCCAAGGTTCGAACCCTTGCCTGCCCACCAATTTTGGCAGATTGAAGGCTATGGCCTATTCATAAGTATAGCGATGGTTGGAATTTGAACTGTATTTGATTGTGGAAAAAGTGAATTTCTGCAGCAAGCAATGGATTGATAATTTGAAGAGATATTGCGGGCGTAGCTCAGTGGTAGAGTTCCAGCCTTCCAAGCTGGCTGTCGTGGGTTCAAATCCCATCGCCCGCTCCACTTCTGCCTTTGATGTGAATGAGGTGAGTAGGGGCTCATGACGGCTTACTGCGAAGAGAAAAAGATGGTGGCGAGGGCCCATGTAGCTCAGTTGGTAGAGCACGTCCTTGGTAAGGACGAGGTCACGCGTTCGATCCGCGTCGTGGGCTCCATTTGATTTGCCTTTATTTATGAAGAGAGTCGGTTCATTTTCTGATTTTTGGTGAAGGAGAGGCGGAAATGGCGAAGGCGAAATTTCAGCGGAACAAGCCGCATGTAAATGTGGGGACGATCGGGCATGTGGATCATGGGAAGACGACCCTAACCTCAGCCTTGACG
>Ga0209987_10001874_pt1 | contig 11513 bp, 8 predicted proteins | sample N074metaG_FD_182134 | JGI IMG/M metagenome (GOLD analysis project Ga0209987, IMG submission 182134) | Deep subsurface microbial communities from Kermadec Trench to uncover new lineages of life (NeLLi) - N074 metaG (SPAdes) (version 2) | ecosystem: Environmental > Aquatic > Marine > Ocean trench... | reverse complement strand
TGTCGCACCTGGCGGCAATGCCTGTTTGTCGCGGGACCGATTCGAATTGCCACTTGCGGATGCGCTGATCTGTCAGCTTGAGGTTCCGCGCGAAACGATCACAGCAGCTGCTGTCGAATTCGGTGGTTTTGTGTGCATCAATCTTGCCCCCGCGCGTGACGTGGACGATGCGCTGTTGGCGCGCGCTGACCTGATCGTCGTGAACCAGGCCGAGGCCGAATACTACGGTGATAAATTGTTGAAATGTAATGGGTTTGTAGCGACAACCTTCGGCGCCAAGGGGGCTGAACTAAGAAAGAATGGCGATGTCGTCACGCACGTTTTGCCGCCAGCAGTCGGCGTAGTGGATACCACGGGAGCAGGGGATTGTTTCAGCGCGGCCCTGACGCTGGCAATGATTGAGGGACAGCCAGTTGACTACGCGTTGAGTTTCGCTTGCGCGGCGGGTGCTGCTGCGACGACAAAGCGAGGAGCGCAGCCCTCGTTGCCAACTCGTGCTGAGGTCGACGCGCTGTTGTAGGAGGGCCTTTAGGCCCGACCGCTCGCAGCTGTAGGAGGGCCTTTAGGCCCGACCATGTCGCGGGCGCGGCTGAAGCCGCTCCTACATGTGAAAGCTGGCCGGTAGAAGATCGGCCATCAAGTAGGTATCCCAGTTGCCGTCATCGCCTGAAACGATGATCCGCGTCTGTTCGCTGGCAAATTCATTGATGCGCTGACGACAACCGCCACAGGGTGTGCAGGCCGTCACGGCGTCTCGGCCTCCTGCAACGGCGATCGTAACAATCGTCTTGCCACCCGCCGAGATCATCGCGCCGATCGCGCTGGCCTCGGCGCAGTTGCCTTGCGGATAGGCAGCATTTTCGACGTTGCAACCAAGGTGCATTTGCCCCTGATCATCCACCAGCGCCGCACCAACCCGGTAGCCCGAATACGGGCAGTAGGCGTTCTTGCGAACGGCCAGCGCTGCGTCGATGAGTTTCTGGTCCGTCATTCCTTAGACCTTCTGCCGCATCGGATTGTTGGGGTGTGTTGTCCAGCTGGCCTTGTCGCTGCGTATTTTCTGCCCGGTTCGCGGATCAACGCCTTCTGTCATTTGCTGCATGCTAATGCAGTTGTCCACTGGACACACGCTGACGCAGAGATTACAACCGACACATTCTTCGTCGATGACGACAAATTTTCGCTCGCCATTCACCGTATGCGTGATGGCCTGGTGAGCCGTGTCTTCGCAAACGATGTGACAGCGGCCACACTTGATGCACAGGTCCTGATCGATTACGGCTTTTTCGATGTGGTTGAGATTCAAATACTGCCAGTCCGTCACGCTGGGAACAGCTTTGCCCACGAGATCGGATACGGCCGTCATGCCCTTGTCGTCGAGAAAGTTGCTGAGGCCGTCCGTGAGGTCGTCGATGATCTTGAAGCCGTAGACCATGGCCGCGGTGCAGACCTGAACATTGCTCGCGCCGAGTGCGAGGAAGTCGACGGCATCGCGCCAATTCGTAATGCCACCGATGCCGGAAATCGGAATGTCCGCCGTGTCAGCCGTGCGCGCGATTTCGGCCACCATGTTCAGGGCGATGGGTTTGACGGCCTCGCCGCAGTAGCCACCGTGTGTGCCCATGCCGTCCGTGGTCGGAAACATCGTGAGATTGTCGTAGTCGACGCGCATGATCGAGTTGATCGTATTGATCAACGACACTGCATCCGCGCCACCTTGCTTGGCCGCTGTGGCCGGCGGAATGATATTGGCAATATTCGGGGTCAACTTTACGATGACCGGAATCGACGCGGCTTGCTTGGCCCATTCTGTCGCCATCTGAATGTATTCTGGCACCTGCCCGACTGCGGCACCCATGCCGCGCTCGGACATGCCGTGCGGGCAACCGAAGTTGAGTTCGAACGCATCGGCGCCCGTGTCTTCGATCATCGGCAAATACGTCGCCCATGCTTCCTTGTTCATCGGCAACATTACTGACGCGACTAAGGCTCTGTCGGGCCAGTCGCGTTTTATCTGCCGCATCTCGTCGAGATTCGTCTGCAGCGGCCGGTCTGTGATCAGCTCGATATTGTTGAAACCGATGACGCGGCGCTCGTTGCTAAACAGGGTGCTGTAGCGCGGACCGCTTACGTTGACGATGTGCGGATCTTCGCCGAGCGTCTTCCAGACGGCGCCGCCCCAGCCGGCCTCGAATGCACGGTTAACGTTATAGGCTTTGTCCGTCGGTGGCGCAGACGCCAGCCAGAACGGGTTCGGCGATGTGATGCCAAGAAATTCCGATGTCAGGTCTGCCATGTTATTGCCTCCACTCGGCTCAGCAACGCAGTTGTCTGTCGATTGCGATGGCCGCGAGCTTACCGTGCTGGACGGCCGACACAGTCAGGTCGTCACCCCCGACAACGCAATCGCCACCGGCCCATACATTGTTCAGCGTCGTCTTTTGCTCTGCATCGACGACGATCCGGCCATGTTCTATCTCTAATGCCTCGAGTGTGTTCGCTACGAGTTTTTGGCCAATCGCCTTGAACACCGTATCGGCTTGCAGCCTCATGGACTCGTTCGTTGTAACGAGTTTGCCGGAACCGTCCAACTCCGTACGCGCAAACTCGATACCCGTGATGTGATCGTCACCGAGTACACGCACCGGTTGCGCCCAGAACGTAATGCCAACGCCGCTGGTCTTCGCAAGGTCTTGCTCGAAGCGACTCGCACCCATTTGTTTTGCGCCGCGCCGATACACAATGTCGACGCGTTCAGCGCCCAGGCGCTTGCTTTGTACGGCGATATCGACGGCGGTCATGCCGCCACCAACAACGACAATGTTTTTGCCGACGGGCAAGGCACTCAGGTCTTTGGCCTGGCGCAGATCGGCAATGTATTCAATCGCGTTCAAGACGCCGGGAAGGTCATCTTTCTCCACACCGAGCTCGTTCACTGATCCCAGGCCGACGCCCAGGAAAACCGCGCTGTAGTCGTTGCGCAATTCATCGAGTGTGAACGTATTACCGAGTTCTGCATCGTTGCGCACTTCAATACCGCCGATCGAAAGAATGTATTCCACTTCGGTCTGCGCGAAGTTATCGATCGTCTTGTACGCGGCTATGCCGTATTCGTTCAAGCCGCCCAGCTTGCTGTCGCGATTGAAAATCACGACGTCGTGTCCGAGCATCGACAAACGATGTGCGCAGGAGAGTCCGGCGGGCCCGCCACCGACGACAGCGACCTTCAGGCCCGTCGTAGCAGCGCGCTCGAATAGCTGAATGTTTTGATCGAACACAGGATCGGTCGCGTGACGCTGCAGCAAGCCAATGTCCACGGGTTTGTCTTCGTGCGTATTTCGAACGCAGGCTTCTTCACACAACACTTCAGTCGGACATACTCGAGCACACATGCCGCCCATGATGTTTTCTCTGAGAATCGTGTGCGCGGAACCCCGCAGATTGTCGCTGCGAATTTTCTGAATAAATTCCGGGATGTCGATGCCCGTCGGGCAGGCTGTCGTACACGGTGCGTCGTAGCAAAAGTAACAGCGATCCGCGGCGATCAATGCCTCGGAGCGCGACAACGGCGGGTGCAGGTCGCCGAAGTTACTATCGATCTCCTGCTTGCTGAGTCGTCCGCTCTTGATGTTGGGTGTGCTGGCCATTGATTGTCGACTCTAGCGTTTGACGGGCGTGGGTTCTGCGCGCGCAGCCTTGATTTGCAACGCTTCGTAATAAGGCGCGTACGGAGGCCGATCAACGTAGCGTCCGGCGCCACGCTCGACGTCGAGTTTGCCATCGGCGTACACGACCCGGCCCTGACTGATTGTGGTCGAAGCGCAGCCTTTGACCGTCATGCCCTCAAAAATATTGTAGTCAATCTTTTGGTGGTGCGTTTTCACGGAGATTGTCTTTGAGGCTTCCGGATCCCACACGACGATGTCTGCATCGGCACCGACTGACACGCTGCCTTTGCGCGGGTAGATATTGAAAATCTGTGCGGCGTTGGTGGACGTGACGCGAACAAACTCGTTCATCGTGAGCCGGCCCGTGCTGACGCCGTGGTGCCACAGCACCTCCAGGCGGTTCTCGATGCCCCCGGTACCGTTGGGTATCAGCCTGAAGTCGTCCTTGCCGGCGGCTTTCTGATCAGCGCAAAAACAGCAGTGGTCGGTCGCCGTGGTTTGCAGGTTGCCCGACTGCAGGCCGCGCCATAGTGCTTCCTGGTGCTCCTTCGGACGAAACGGCGGGCTCATGACATGCGCTGCCGCCACCTCGAAATCCGGATTCCGATACACGGAGTCGTCGATCAGCAGGTGACCGGCAAGCACCTCGCCGAATACTCGTTGACCTTCATTGCGCGCCCGCGTTATTGCCTCGAGCGACTGCCGGCAGGAGTTGTGCACAACATAGAGCGGCACGTTCAGGACTTCGGCGATGCGAATGGCGCGGTTGGCCGCCTCGGCCTCGACCTCCGGCGGGCGCGATAGCGGATGTCCCTCGGGACCCGTGATGCCCTTGTCGTAAATTGACTGTTGCAGACGGTAAACAAGCTCGCCGTTTTCAGCATGCACAGTGACGATGGCGCCAAGTTCGACGGCCCTCGTGAAACTGTTCACGAGTATTTCATCATCGGCCATGATGGCGCCTTTGTACGCCATGAAATGTTTAAAGCTGTTGACGCCATGATCGCGAACCAGCGTTTCCATGGCGGCATGAACGGATTCGTCCCACCAGGTTATCGCTACATGAAAGCTGTAGTCGGCGACCGATTTTTCGGCCCACTCGCGCCACTGCTGGTAGGCCTCGAGAATGTCTTGTTGTGGCTCCGGGATAACGAAGTCGATGATCATCGTCGTGCCACCGGCCAGGCCTGCGGCCGTACCGGTCTCGAAGTCTTCGCTTGCGACGGTGCCCATGAAGGGCAGCTGCATGTGGGTGTGCGGGTCGATTCCACCCGGCATGACGTATTGCCCACCCGCATCGACAACGCGAGCGCCGCGAGGTGCTTCGAGGTTCTCGCCGACTGCTACGATGCTGCCCTTGTCACACAATACGTCGGCGCGGAAACTTTGTTCCGCGTTGACCACTGTGCCGCCTTGTATCAGCACACTCATGATGAACTCCTGATCTCGCCTCTGGCGACGAGATAGTAAATAAGGCCGCCCAGGAACGAGCCTGTGAACCAGCCATAACTATAAAACCAACTCAGCGCCCCGGTCGTAATTGCGACGATCGTTAGCGCGACAGGCACCAGGAACGCGGTCATGCCGGCCTTGTTCCACGCCGGGTATGTCGAGTCGTCCTGATACAGCGCCAGTACATCATAAGACTGTTTCTTAATAATGAAATAGTCAACAATCATGATGCCCGCGATGGGCCCCAGCAGGCTTGAGTAACCGAGCAGCCAGTTTGAATACAGGCTCTCCACGCTGACGTCCGTGTCCAGCCAGCCGAGTTTTTTCAACAATTCCCAGCTCATGAGCGCAATGCCGATGATACCCGTAATGATCACGCCGCGACTCTCGCTGATGTAGCGGGGCGCGAGGTTCTGAAAACTGTTGGTTGGCGAAACAACATTGGCTGCAGTGTTCGTTGAGATCGTGGCAATGATGATCATAATCATTGCCAGCGTGACCCAGAACGGGCTATCGATTTGCCCGATGAGCGAAATTGGGTCCGAGGTCGATGAGCCGACCAACTCGATGGATGCGGCAGTCAGCAATACACCCAGTCCCGCGAACAGGAACATCGTCAGGGGCAGGCCGATAATTTGCCCCACGATTTGATCGCGCTGTGATCTGGCAAACCGACTGAAGTCGGGAATGTTCAGGGATAGCGTCGCCCAAAAGCCGACCATGGCCGTTAGTGCGGCCATGAACAGGCTGGCGAAGGATGCATCTTCGGGACGGATTGCAGGCGTCGCGAGAATCTCGGTGACCGATACTTTGGGCCAGGCCCAGACGATTAGTCCAATCGCGACGATCAGCAATAGCGGTGCTGCCAATGCTTCAAGATGTTTGATCGATTCGGAGCCGCGAATGACGACGGCGATATTCGCGCACCAGAATATGAAGAAGCCTATAACCTCACCCGTTCCGCCGAGTGCTGCCCAGGCAGGAAACAGGTTCGACAACAGGATGTGAATTGCCATTCCGCCAAGCAAAGTCTGAATCCCGAACCAGCCACAGGCGACGAGGGCCCGTATCAGAGCGGGTACGTTCGATCCGATAATGCCGAAGGATGCGCGCAGTACGACGGGGCAGGGAATGCCGTAACGTGTTCCGGGATAGGCGTTCAGGGTGAGCGGTACGAGTACGACAATATTTGCGATCAGGATGGTCCACAACGCCTCGCTGACTGAAAGGCCGAAACCCGCAGTTAGTATTCCACCCAGCATGTAGGTTGGCACGCAGATCGCCATGCCGACCCAGAGCGACGCGACGTTCCATTTCGACCAGGTGCGCTGCGATGCCCTGGTCGGCGCGATGTCGTCGTTGTAACGCGGGCTCGATGCGATATCGTCGCCAAGCACCAATTCGACGTGTTCGCCGACGGTACGTAAAGTGCTGACCGCGGGTCGTTCGGACATAAATATCTCCGGCTTGTGGCTTTGCGTTAGTGGTCGGTCAGGGGGCCGTATGTTTCGGGCCGGCGGTCGCGGAAGAACTGCCACGTATCGCGGACCTGCCGCACCATGTCGAGGTCAATCTCGTGTACGAGCAGTTCGTCGTCGCCGTAACTTGCCTGCGCCTCGATTTCGCCGCGCGGATTGACGATATAGGTGGAGCCGTAGAACTCGCCCATGTTGTGGCTGCTCGCCCAGGGCTCTTCGCTGCCAATACGATTGATCGCACCGATGAATACGCCGTTGGCGGCTGCGGATGCAGGCTGCTCAAGTTCCCACAGATATTTGCTGAGGCCGGCAACCGTCGCCGACGGATTCACGATGTATTCCGCACCATTCAAAGCCAGCGCGCGCCAGCCTTCCGGAAAATGACGGTCGTAGCAAATGTAGACACCGAGTTTCACGTAGGCCGTTTCAAACACGGGGTAGCCGAGATTTCCTGGTTTGAAAAAGAATTTTTCGTAGAAGCCGGGATCGACTTGCGGAATATGAATCTTGCGGTACTTGCCCATGAACGTACCGTCGGCATCGATCACACCGGCAGTGTTGTAGTAAACACCCGGCATCACCTCTTCATAAATTGGAACAACAATGACCATGCTGTGTTTCTTCGCGTATTCCTGCATGAGTCTCGTCGTATGACCATCGGGTATCGCTTCTGCAGCGGCGTACCATTTGCGGTCCTGGCTCGGGCAAAAATACGGTTGCGTGAATACTTCCTGGAAGCAAAGTACCTGTACACCCTGTTTGGCTGCATCCTCAATGTAAGGAATGTGGGCCTCGATCATCCGGTCGCGGATTTCGAGTGGCGGCATCGAACCGTCACCCTTCAGCGCCATCTGAATCAAACCGCATTTGAGTTTCGCCATACTGATTCCCCTGCTACAGCCGTTTATTTATACGCTTCTAGCGCACACCGGTCCACGAGCCGTGCATGGGGTTTGGCAAGATGTACCAGCCAGCGCCCCAGTAGCGGCTGTAGTCCATGACGGCTGCCCGCCGACTTGCAGATGTCGCAGCATCCGTACACGGGGCCACCGGACTGCTGCGCACACAGGCTAAGAAGTCGCCGAGATCGTCACCGAGCAACATGATGACGCGATAATTTTGCGCCACGTAATCCCGGCGCGACGACTTCTCGCGATTCCAGCCTTGCTCCTCGGATAACATGACGTGCTTCGCATCGGTCTCAATGCTTGTTTCGCCGATGCCATCGATCGTTGTTTGTTTCTGCGGGCAGGGATCGTCGATGCCTGCAATGGGCTGGCAGGGGCGGTTGGTAACAAAGAACACCGTTACGCCCTGTTCGCGAGCAGCTTCGACAAACTCCTTGACGCCGATAATCGGCGTGGCATCCGATTGACTCGCCCAGTCATCAAGCTTCTTGTTCGTAAACGGTCGTTCGAATGTCAGTTGGAAATCGACGTTACTGACGACAGTCTCATCGATGTCGAGAATGACGGCAGGCGGAAGGCCTTCATGATTTTCCTGGCCAGGGAGCGCCGTCCACGACGTGTCCTTTATATAGGCGGGCAAGGCCGCAGTTGCCGATTGATAAACCTGTCGCGTTATGGCCTCGTATTCGGCCGAGTGCTTGACCCAGAGCAGACCGAGGTCGTCTTGCGGTGAATGTAATGCAGGGCCGGTCGCGCATGCAGCGACGAGCACGAGCGGCAATGCCAATCCAGGTATTTTCATTTTATTGTTCGCTAAAAAGTCCGTGACGAGGTTAGCATGGGGGCCCGCAAGCAACCATACACTGCAGGACTGCCCGGACAACCCATGACGCGACTCAAATTGCTAAGCGTTTTTCTTGCCTGCCTGACGGCTTGTTCGGCCAATACCGATCACGACGGCAATAACAAAGCTGATGGGTCGGGACTGACGTTCATTCACCTGAACGACACCTATCGTATTGGTGCCGTAGAGAACGGCAACGCGGGCGGGTTCGGGCGCGTTGTCACAGTCGTGAAGGCCTTGCAAGAGCAGGGACGCGATGTCCGCATTCTGCACGCTGGCGATTTTCTATTCCCGTCGCTCGAAAGCCAGTTGTGGAACGGCGAGCAAATGGTTGATGCGATGAATTTCATGGACGACATCGCGCCCCTGTACGCCGTCGCCGGCAACCACGAATTTGATTCACACCGGCCGGAGTACCTCATCAATGCTGTACGCGCATCGCGTTTTGACTGGTTGGGCGACAACTATCGCTTCAATACAGGGGATTCCGATGTTGATGCGGCCCTGCAAAGAAACTTTGTTTTTGAGCACGATGGCTATCAGGTCGGGATTTTCGCGCTAACTCTGCATGCGGATCACGGCGGAAATAACCGGGAATACGTGCCGATCGATGCCGACTATCTGGCGAACGCAGAGCGGGTCATCGGCGTGTTCGAATCGCAGGGCATCGATTTGATTATAGGACTGACGCATCTTCACCTGTGGCAGGATGCAGAGTTAGCCAAGCTCAAGGCAGAACACCCGACGCTGATGTTTATCGGCGGCGGTCATGAACACGAGCCGGTGTTTTTGGAGGCGAGTGCCAGCTCGGCGGCTGTCGTTAAAGGCGCATCCAACGCGCGACATATCTGGCAGGTCGACGTGACTTTTTCAGCAGCAGGCAAACCGTTGGTGAAAACAACGGCCATTAAACTCGATAGCAGCATTGAGCCCGACGAGGCTTATGCCGAATTGGCACTGCGCTGGCGCGGACGCTTGCTTGAGAGGTTTCCGTTTCTGGTCGCAAGAGTCGGTGTTGCGGCGGTGCCATTGGACGGTCGTGAAGAGACGATTCGCAATGTCGAATCCAACTGGGGAAATTTCGTTGTCGATCAAATGCGCACTGCATTCGGGGATGAGCCTGCCGATCTCGCGTTTATCAATAGTGGCACCTTGCGTATAGATGATTTCGTCTCCGGCGATATTACGTTTGAGGATATCGGGCGGACCTTCGGTTTCTCGTCCTATCTTCGATACCTCAAGGTGACCGGGGCGGAGTTCAAAACTCTGATGGAGGCGGGTTATCGCGGGCAGGGACCCAGTAATGGATATTTTCCGCAGGTATCGGGTTTCAGGATTTGTGTTGATCGCAATCGTCCCGATCTAAATCGTATCGTAAGCCTGCAGGTGCCGGTCGCAGACGCCTGGCAAGAGATAGTGCCGGCGCAAGAGTACGATCTGGTCGTGCCCGATTTTCTCTATCGAGGGGGAGACGGTTATGAAATACCGCGGCGCGTGCCAGCGTCAAAAACAGGTTCGGAACTCAAATACCTGGTGCTCGATGCCATCATGGCAGCACAGGCTCGCGGGTTGAAGGTTGGTTCAGCGGTCGATCCAGCGAATCCGCGGTTCGTGGAGCTGGGTGACGGGCGAGCGCTCTGTTTTGAATAAAAAAAGGGCGGCCTTCAGGCCGCCCTTTTTCATGCGAACGTTCGATTCAGAACGAGTACTTCAGCCCAAACCGGATCTCGTAGCGAGACGCATCACCGATTCGTGGTTCCGTCGTGCCTGCGGTCACGGTACGAGGAAAGTTATGTTGCCTCAGAATACCCCAGTCATCGTTCAGCAGGTTGGTCAGGTTTTCGATCAACAGGAACACTGAAGCTCGGTCATCTTCACGGAATACCGGTATACCCACATCTACGCGAAGGTCCATCTTCCGCCACCAGGATCCGGTATTAGCATTGCGCTTGATACCTGGTTCCAGAACATTGTCCCTGAAATCCAGGAACGGTGTGAAACCATAAGGCGAAATCGTGCCGTTGAAGGAAGTACTGTAAGGACGGCCGGAATTTGCAGATCCGTAGAGAGAGATAACCGTTGGGAATCTGTTGAAGAAGTCCCTTCGATAGGTCGTCGTAAACGTGAAGCGATGTTCAATATTGTAGTTCGACGTTGACCGTACATCTTCTTGCGGGTCGAAGAACGCGCGGTTCTGATAGTTCGAGAATGCCACTGAGCTGGTCATTGGCTGAACGTCTTCAGCGTCGGACCAGGCGTAACCAACTCTAAAGTCGAAACCATTGTCAAAGTCCTTTGCGAGACCAATCGAGAAGGCTTTGGAGCGATCGCCTTTGGAGCTGTTGGTCAGAACAAAGCTTGCCTCGCGCACACTATCGTAGATCGGATAGCCATCTGGATCTGTGCCGATCTGGTCGATATCGCCGTGCAATATCATGGCTGTATCCTGACCTTCCGTTATCAGCAAGTCAGCGTTGAATACATAGCCACGCGGAAATATGTGCGTGATGCCCAGCGAAAATTTCCACTCGGAGGGCAGATCAAAATCCGGGTCCAGATAGTTGATCTCGAAATTGTCTCCCACGCCCGCTGCGACGGCATCAAACAGCTCTCCCTGGATGCACCATCCCGGTCCGCTGGGAACGCCGCTTTCGCACGCTTCATAGACCACATCGGCATCAAACAGAGAGCGTGATCCATCGGTGTAGCCAAAAGAACGGCCACGCTGGCCGAATTGCAGCACGTTATTGGCAGAGTAGTTGTTTGACAGCCAAACATTCGGGTTGCCGCCGGAATAGAGGCCTACACCACCGCGAATCACGGTGTTCTCCGACAGGTCGAAGCTTAAGCCCAGGCGCGGTTGCAGGAGACTCATACCGTCCACGGTGGAGGAATTGGAGAACCCGTAATCGGCCACAAAGTCCGAGTTTTCAGCCGGCGCCGTGCCCGTCGTAAAGCGGTCAAATCGCAGTCCGGCAACCACCGTTAAGCGATCCGTCAGATTAAACTCGTCCTGAAAATAGACCGTGCTTATCTCGTAACCCCATAGAGCCGCTGCGTCATTCGGTACATTTGAAGGTGCGTTGTTGTAATAGATGGCGCTCGCAAATCCGTCCTGGAAGTTTTGGATGCCATCAAAGCGGATTTCGGTTTCCGTGTGCTG
>Ga0209987_10001873_pt1 | contig 11517 bp, 9 predicted proteins | sample N074metaG_FD_182134 | JGI IMG/M metagenome (GOLD analysis project Ga0209987, IMG submission 182134) | Deep subsurface microbial communities from Kermadec Trench to uncover new lineages of life (NeLLi) - N074 metaG (SPAdes) (version 2) | ecosystem: Environmental > Aquatic > Marine > Ocean trench... | reverse complement strand
GGCCGCGCTAGGAGAAATTCACGAGGCTTATCCCGACGATCTGGATGCCGCAGCGTTTTACGCGCTGTCCTTGCTTACGATCAGTCATGGCGGCCGTGACTTCGCGCTCTATATGCGGGCGGGGGCGATTGCGGAGGAAATCCTGGATATCAATCCCAGGCATCCCGGCGCCTTGCACTACTCGATCCACAGCTACGACGATCCGATTCACGCGCCGTTGGGACTGCGCGCCGCGAATCTTTACGCGCAGGTCGCACCGTCTGCCGTGCACGCGCTGCATATGGGTTCTCATATCTACTTCGCTCTGGGCATGTGGGAGCTCGGTACCGAACGAAACACGCGTGCTTTCGAAGCAGCGGTCGCGCGCCAATCCAGCCCGGATGACTCGTACGGGAGTCAGGCTAATCACGCGCTGGCCTGGCTGATCTACGCGCTAAACCAGCAAGGCATGCACGAACAGGCGGCCGAAAAGCTCGCGTTGTTCGAGGACCAACTGTCACGCTACGGCGGCAACACGCAACGGCAGAACTTCATCGCCGCGCGCGCCTCGTACCTTGTCGATAGCCAGGACTGGGACAGTCATTTCGCAACCGTGCCTGTCGACTATGACGGCCTGAGCCACTATTTCGTGGCGACGGACCAGTACATCCAGGGCGTGCTTGCGCTGGAGAGTGCCGACGTCGAGGGCGCAAAGACGGCGCTCGACGCGATCGACGGAGCCGAGCCGATCCAGACTCGGAGCCGTCGTGCGATGGTGCCGCGATTGTTACACCTGGCCCTGGCGGGCCAGATGGCTCTAGCCGCCGGCAATACACGCGAAGCCCTGGCGCTGATGGAGGAAGCGGCGGAGCTCGAGGCCAGCGTACCGCCGGAGTACGGCCCGGCCGTCCCGGTCCAGCCGACCGCAGAGCTACTCGCAGATACCTATCTGTCGCTGGGCGAGTACGAGCTAGCGCGGCAGAACTACGAATTGGCCCTGCAGAGCTCGGTCGGACGCCAGAGATCGCTGACCGGCCTCAACGGGGCCGCCCACTGAACTCGGGAGTCTGCCGGGCGCACGGGGTGCGCCCGGATAGCTCTTGCTCGGTTGAACCTCGACGCGGCGTCGTGACCGGCCGGCCACGGTAGCCGTTACCAGGCGGTCCAGCCACCGTCGATGACGAGCGCGGCACCCGTAATCAGCGCAGCTGCCGGAGAGGCCAGGAAAACCACCGCGCCCATGATGTCCTGAAGCTCACCAACCTGGCCGCGCGGAATACGCCGCAGCGTATCTTCTCTAAACGCCCGATCCTCGAAGAACGGGCGCGTCAATGGTGTCAGAATAAATGTCGGCCCGATCGAATTCACACGGATCTTCTGCGGCGCTAGCTCCACCGCCATGGCTTTGGTCATGCCCTCCACCGCATGTTTCGAGGCACAGTAGACGGTCCGATTCGGTGCGCCGACATGACCCATCTGTGAGGATACATTGATGATCGCTCCTCCCCGCCCACCAGCCTGCATGCTGCGGACGGCCGCTTGCGACACCATAAAAGTGCCCTTGACGTTGAGCGTCATGATCCGATCGAAATGATCTTCGGTCACATCTGCAAGCGGCTCGGGAATATTTCCTCCGGCGGCATTCACGAGAATATCTATCCGCTCGAGCCCGCCGATCGCCGCGTCGACCTGTCGGCAATCGGTCACGTCGCAGACCAACGTTGAAGCGGTGCCGCCGTCCGCTGCGATCGTTGCGGCAACGGCTTGCAGTTCACTCTCTGTGCGGCTGACCAGCACCGGACTCGCACCCGCCTCTGCGAGCGCGAGAGCACAGGCGCGACCGAGGCCACGCCCTGCACCCGTCACGACGGCGACGAGGCCATCCAAGCGCATGGATGGAGTCTTCAGTAACTCCTCGCCGGCAGCACCCATCAGCCTGGCCTCCGTGCTGGCAAAGCTTCTGAGCCGCAGTTGACATCTAATGAAGCTCCGACCGTAATGCTCACAAACATTATTTGAATTTCGAACACAGATCTAACGGGGAGCACTATGCCGCGACACTACAGCGAGGGCAAACTCGACATGGCCATTCTCCGCGACACCGCAGAGAAGTGTAAGAACTGGGGCCGTTGGGGTCCCGATGACGAGGCCGGCACTCTGAATTTCATTACGCCGCAAGATATCGTCGCTGCCGCCGCGCTGATTCGTAAAGGCAAAGTCTTCTCCCTGGGCCTCAACTTCGATAAAGATGGCCCGCAGCGTTCTCTCTGGGGTAACCGATTCAATCCGATCCACACGATGCTTGCGACCGGAACCGACGCGGTCGCCGGCAAACAAGACGAAGGCCGCTTTCGCTATGCCGACGACATGGTGTCGTTACCGCTGCAGTGCGGCACGCAATGGGACGCGTTGGGGCATATCTTCTTCGATGACAAGATGTGGAACGGTTACGACGCGCGCCTCGTAGATTCCAACGGTGCGCAGAAAAACGGTATCGAGAAGGTCAAAGACAGGATGACAGGGCGAGGCATCCTACTCGACGTCGCCAAGTACGCCAAAGTCGAGGCGCTGGACGAGGGGATAGCGATCACCAAGGCCGACCTGGATGAGACCGCCGCGGCTCAGGGTGTAGAAGTCCGCCGCGGCGATTTTGTCATCGTGCGCACGGGCATGCTTGGGCAACGCCAACGCGACAAGGACTGGGGCGACTATGCCGGTGGTGATGCGCCGGGGCTCGCCTTCGAGACCGCCGAATGGATCTATGCGAAAGAAATCGCCGCGATCTGTTGCGATACCTGGGGCTGCGAAGTTCGCCCCAATGAGACGACCGAGGCCCAGCAGCCCTGGCATTGGGTCGTGATTCCGATGATCGGAATTACGATGGGTGAGATTTTCGTCGTCGATCAACTAGCCGATGACTGCGCGGCTGACGGCGTCTACGAGTTCTTTTTCTGCGCGCCGCCGCTGCCGGTAACTGGCGGCGTGGGCTCGCCCTTGAATCCGATCGCGATCAAGTAGGATCGGCCGCTTCTAAAGCGGCTACTCGGAGTGGGCCTCGTGGCCGATCTCGGACACACAGTCGTATCGCCCCATGGTCAGGTCCGTTCTGGTCATGATTCGCGAGCCGACTAACGGCTCCGAGTAATAACGCGGGTCCGTGGCGATCCACGTCAACACGAGATCAGCATTGTCCGAATCGATCGTGAGCCGCTCCGAGAAGTGAAAGTCTTCGGTGTGCAGATTGCCGGCCCGAATCGATGCTGCAGAGAATCGTCCAGTCTCGATCAACAGATCACCGCCCTCGAATCGGCCGATCGAATACCCGATTTCGGTCCGCGGAGCATCCTCCGGAAACTCGTCTGTATTCATATGAATGACACGCACCACATCCATGAACTCATGATGAATGATGACGTTATCGCCTTCACGGCGGATCTCGGTCGGGGTGCCGGGTTGCGACCAGGCGCGCACCGGGCTGACGGGACTACAGGTCAGAATGGGATTCTCGGTCAGCACATCGTAATTCTCGTGCGCAGCCGCTCCTGCGGCGGTTAAAACGTCCCTGGGATCGGTTTCGCTGCCGGCGCCCGGGAACGACTTGCGATACCACATTCCGAATACGCCCGAGTCGGCGGCTACCACCGGCGCGGAGTATTGACTCTGGCCCGCGCGACTGCGTAGCGTGAGGATAGTGCCGTCGGCCAACTCGCCTACGGCGAATTCACACCCAAGCGCGTCGCGTCTCGCTTGAAAGCCACCGACTTTGATCCGGTCGCCGACGGTGAATGATTGAGCGGTGATGCCTTTACGTTGCATGTGAGTACGCGCCTGCATCTCGCACCAGCGTACGACAGTATCTCCGGCATCGTCGATCGTCTCTATATAGACGAACGAGTGCGGGTTGACGAATTCGAAATCGGTGACGACGCCTTCGATCGTGATGTACTGGTCAGCATCATAGTGGGCGCCGAAACCATGATGAGCCGCGACTTTTGCGCCACTCAAGACGAACGCAATGAGAATTATCGGCGTTATCGTCTGACTTATAAGGTGTGAGTATCCTCTCAATGCGGTTCTCGATTTTTACGGAGTTCGCGCTACAAAAGACTTTTAGCCAGTGGCATTCTTACAAGCATGCCTCGGGGGCGCAAGTGAGTTTGAGTGTCGGGACGATTCGGATCAGGCTCCTGGCATGGCGCAGCTATTCCCATCGCCACCGCGCCTGACGTAGAATGACCGCGGTCTTGAGTGTGTCCCAGGCGGACTAATTCCAATCAACTGCCGCAGCGCACCACATTACAGACATCGAAATTCAAGCTGCGAGGGTTAAACCCCTCGCCGCTTAGTATTCGTATGACTCTGACAGCTACTTAGACGATGGAGATCGGGCATGGCAAATTTCGGCATGGTGGGAGTGGACTGGCAGGAGCGCATCAACTGGGACCGGCTGCGGACATACCGCCTCGATAGAGCCCGGGAGCGTATGAAGGCTGCGGGCCTCAGCGCATTGGTTTTGATGTACGACGAGAATATTCGCTATGTCACGAGCACACTGACTCCTGGATGGTGTCGCCTCAAGCCCGGGCTTCGCTACGCCATGCTGTGCGGCGATGATCCACCGGTACTGTTCGAACAGGGCGACATCGGCGCGCAGATCCAGCGGCATTCGCCTTGGCTTCCGCCCGAAAATGTTCGTTACTCCTATGCTTGGATCAAGGGCGCGGCAGGCCCGGCATCGGCCCAGCAAGTCGGTAAGTTCACCAAGGCTTTGCTGCAGGAAATGAAAAAGAGCAATGTCGCAGGCGGGAAAGTCGGCATCGACTTCGTCGATATTAATATCATCAAGGCCTTCGACGAAGCAGGTGTCGACTGGACCGACGGTATGTCGCCGATGATGGACGCGCGCGCCGTCAAAAATGTTGACGAGCAAGAATGCTTCCGTATCGTCGGCGCGATTGGCGACGCCGCCCATTGGGAAACGATGAAATTCCTTAGACCCGGCGTGACGGAGAATCAGGTCACGGCTCATATCATGAAATTTCTTTACGACATCCCGGGCGTTGAAGATGTCGAAGATGTAATTGTTTCCTCGGGCCCGAATACCTGGCCCAACTGGCGCAACTTCTCCGACCGTATCATCAAGCCCGGCGATATTGTCTTCATGGACCTCGCGGCACTCACCTGGAACGGTTACAAGTCCTGTTACTACAGAACCTACTGCGTCGGCGCAGAACCTTCCGAGAAACAGAAAGAAATCTATGCGACGGCGCTGGAGTGGCTCTATAAGGCGATCAATGAAGTCAAACCCGGCGCGACGACGCGTGATATTGCCGCCGTATGGCCGTCTGCCAAGGAAATGTGGGGCTACGAGGAAGAAGATCAGGCTGCGGCCAACCTGTGGGGACACGGTCTGGGCCTTGCGCAGTACGATCCGCCGGTCATCTCGCGTATCTGGTCGCTCGACCACCCGATCGAGATTCTAGAGGGTATGACATTCGCGCTCGAGACACAGCACGGGCTACCGTTCAAGTGGGGTGTACGGATCGAGGAAATGCTGATCGTTCACTCGGACCATACCGAGATCGTCTCGAATTTCCCGGTGGAGCAGATCACCGTCGTCGATCCGATCCCGGGCTATGCTGCGCCCGACTCAAGAGAACGAAAGCTCGTCTAACTTCGGAAACAGACTGGAAATGCGCGAGCTAATCATTCCGCTGAGCGCCCCTGAGGCAACGGACGCGAACCGCTTTGGGCCTAAGGCCGCTAACCTGGCGGCCCTTGGGCAAGCCGGCCTACCCGTACCCGGCGGTTACTGTCTCGACGCGGAAGCCTACCGGCTGCAATTAAAATCCCTCGGCCTTGAGGATTCCGCACGTGCGGTCTTTTCCGCAGAAGATTTCGAGGCGCGACGCCATGCGCTGGACGTCAGGCTAGGCCTGTTCGACGAACCCATCGATGAGTCGCTGCGCGCACCACTGCTCGCCGCGTGGCGAGAGTTGATGGCGGCGCCAGACACGCTCGGTGTCGTGCGCTCTTCCGCACTCGTCGAAGATCGCTTTGGATCAAGCTTTGCCGGTCAGTTCGAGAGTTTTCTCGGACTAGAAAACGAGACCGAATTTCTTACCGCAGTACGCTCTTGCTGGTGCGCGCTTTGGTCCACTCGAGCGTTACGATACATGGCGACGCATGACGCCGATCCCGCGGACACCGCCATGGCCCTGATCATCCAGCCGCTCGTACACGCGCAAGCTTCGGGAGGCGGGTTGAGTCAGACGGCCGAGGGCGAGATGCTGCTCAGTGCGACTTGGGGGCTCGGCTCCGCTATCGCCCAAGGTGAAGTCGTTCCAGATCGTTACGTCCTGAGTCGAGACGGCGAAGTCCTCGACATGACGACCGGCCGAAAAACCCACAGTGTGAGTTGTGTCCACGGTACTCAGAGCGTCGATCGAGAACTCGCCGAAGAACCCTGCTTGAACCACGCGCAACTGTCCGAGCTGGGTACCTTGCTGCGGAAGACCGAAGACGTCATTGGCGGACCAACCGAGATCGAGTGGACGTTGGACAGCGACGGCATCAAACTCGTCCAGGCACGACCGTTACACGTCGAAGAACCGCACGTACCCGATGAGATCTGGGACCAGCGTCCGCTTCTGCGTGGACATCCTGCGGGTATCGGCTGGGGCACCGGACGTGCGCGCGTGGTGAATTGCGAGTGCGAGCTGTCTACGGTCGGCCCCGGCGATGTGCTGATCACGAAGGTCGCAGGGCCCGCACTTAGCCAGATTCTGCCGCACGTCTCTGCCGTGGTCGCAGAACTCGGCGGCAGCACTTCGCATTTGGCGTCTTTGGCGAGAGAGCGTGGCATACCGATGGTCCTGGGCGTACTCGACGCGACTCGAGCCATCCCCGATGGTTCGACGGTAGCCGTTGACGGCGTCGCAGGTATCGTCCGTTGGATAGCGTAATGGAGCTGACAACAGTATGAGTCAGAAAGCCAAAGTCGTTCTTACCGACTACGTCTGGGAAGCTCTGGACGTCGAACATGAGATCCTCGGTGACCTGGCCGACATCGTCCCTATTCAGGTAACCGACCCGGAACAGTTCTTCCCGGAAGCTGCGGATTGCGATGCCCTCCTTAATACCTACGCCGGACCGATCACCGCGAAGGTCATGGCGCAGATGCCGAACTGTCGTGTGATTGCCCGCTACGGCATCGGTGTGGACACGATCGATCTGGACGCCGCCACCGCAGCCGGAATTATCGTCACGAATAATCCGACGTACTGCATTGAAGAAGTCGCCGAACACACGATCGCGATGTTGCTAACCGCAGCACGGAAAGTTGCCTTCTACGACCGGCTCGTGCGCCAAGGCCACTGGGAAGTGCCCCCTGGAAAACCGATAATCCGGTTGGCGGGAAGCACCGTCGGACTCGTCGGCTACGGCAATATTGCCCGTCGCGTCGCAATAGCTGCGGCCGGACTGCAGATGCGCGTGCTGTTTTTCGATCCCTTTGTCGATAGCGGTCAGTTCGATACGCCTGGCGATAAGGTCGATCTGCCGAAGCTCTTGCAGGAGTCGGATTTCGTCTGCGTTCATGCGCCGTTGCTGCCGCAGACTCGTCACATGATAGCCGCAGACCAATTCGCGCAGATGAAAGAGACCGCTGTGCTCATCAACTGTTCGCGCGGCCCGATTGTCGATACCGATGCGCTCGTCAAGGCGCTCGACGAGAAGTCCATCGCAGGCTGCGCGCTGGATACGACGGATCCGGAACCGCTCACCGAGGATCATCCACTGCGGCAGCGAGACAACGTCATCATCAACCCCCACGTGGCCTGGTACAGCGAACAAGCGATGGCCGGCCTACAGGCGGGCGCACCAAATGAGGTTCGCCGCGTACTGCAGGGAGAATGGCCTAAGAACGTCGTGAACAAGGCCGTCAAAGACAACAACCGCGCGGGCATCTAAGCGAAACAGTGCCGCAGAGGGCGCACCAAGACAGCTCCCCGGCCGCGGAATTTGCCCCACCCATCAGGACGCCGGACTTAAGGAACCGCCGCCATGCTGCCGCTTCTACTTCGAGCAGTTTTGCAGGACAGCGTAAACGGCTGCAGTATCCTGCTGGTTGCGGCCTGCCTCTAGAGCGGCCTTATAGATCGGCTCGGTCGCGGAAAAAGTGGGGGTGGGCACGCCGCAGTCAGCCACGAACTCGCGGATCAACGCCATGTCCTTTTGCCAGACTTCGAGCTTCATGGTTGCAGGCTCGTAGCTTTCGTCCACCATCATCGGTGCGCGCATTTCGAAGATACGCGAAGTCCCTGCGCCGGAGGCCAGGATCTCACACAACGTGCTAGGGTCCAGCCCGCCTTTGACGCCGAGCAGGATGGCCTCGGCGGCAGCAACATTGTGTATCGCAACGAGCAAGTTCGCGACGAGCTTCATTTTAGTGCCGTTACCAAACTCACCGAGATAGTGATTGACACGCGAGAAGCCGGAAAACACACCCGCAAACCGTTTACAGGCTTCGGCATCTCCGCTCGCGTACACGGCTAAATCGCGTGTTAATGCCTGCGCACCCGTGCCACTCAGCGGACAATCGAGCAGCACGACACCAGCACCGTCCAAGCGTTCACGGTTAGCCTGTTTGCAGCTCAGCGGCAGCGTGCTCAGTTCGGCGACGACGAGGCCCCGCCGTTCCGACTCGGACACGCCGCCGATAGCGGCGACGGTCTGATCCAGGGCTTCTGAACTCGGCAGGCTCGTCAGTATCTGCCGGGCTTCGGCGATCAGCATTCGAGCAGCGTCGACGATCTCTACGCCGGCCGCCCGCGCCTCGTCACAACGCGCCGCATCCGGATCGAAGCCGATGACGCGATGTCCGGCCGCTACCAGATTGCGCGCTATCGTTCCACCCATAATGCCGAGGCCGATTACGCCGACTGACTCTGATTGTTTCTCTAACATCTGCCCACTCTTTCTCTACTGCCCAGCGATGGCTCGCACCAGCTCACCGTACTCCCGCGACTGCTCGATGCGCACGGCTTCGTAATCGACGCCGTCCATGTACTCGGTATTCTCACCCAGTCGCCGCATTGCCGCGAGGTAAGCCTCGTCACTCTGTAGCGCCGCGAACGCCCGCCGCAGTCTCATCAGCCTGTCCTCCGGAACACCGCTAGGGGCCATCACGATGCGGTGTATATATCCGGTATTTGGCGACAAGCCAATCTCTACGAAAGACGGTACCCCTTCCACCGTCCTTTCAGGCCCCGCGGTCGCGAGAATTCGAACCTTCCCGGCCTCGACGTCCACGGCCACGGTAGCCGGAAATGCCATGGAGAAATCGACATCTCCCGCCATCAGCGCTGCTTTCGCCGGCCCGCCACCACGATACGGCACCATGCGAAAACGCAAATCCAAATTCTGCATGATCCGACGCGCGGGAACGAACAACGCGGCCCAGAGACCGCTGTGGGACATCCTGATCTGGCCGGGCCTCGCTCTCGCATCCGCCTCAAGCTGCGCCCAGGTTTCGTATGGCCCGTCCGTACGCACGATGATGGCGATCTGGCCATAGTTGATGCGGACGACCGTCACGAGGTCTTCATTGGTATCGTAGTAATCGTTGCGAAACGTGTACTGATGCAGTTGGTCCCGGTAATTGTCTATGAAGACTAGCGTATAACCATCCGGAGCTGCCTTAGTTGCCTCCAACGTTCCTTTCTGCCCCGCCTGCCCCGGCACCAGCTTGATGAGCATGGGCCGACCGAGATATTTGCTGATGAAACTCGTGAACACTCGAGCGGTGAGATCGCTAGAACCCCCTGCAGCGAAGGGGGTGATCAGCGTGATCGGCTTTTCCGGATATTGGGCGAGCGCTGCTTGCTGCGCCATCGGTCCGGCAAACAGGAGCCAAGGTAACGCGAATAGGGCAGCGGAGCGTCTGACCACCGTGGTCAACAGCAAAGAGGGGCTCATGCTGATTGTTCCCGATCTCTCGCCAGCGCCCGTTTTCTAAACCGTGTCATGCGACGTCCCAACATTAATCCGATGACCGGTGTCGCGAGAACGACGGTTGTCATACCGAGACGTTCCGTCAACGCAAAGCGAATCCAATCATCGCCCGCCAACGCCAATGTCTGGCCAAAAGTGTATTCGAGTTCGCGTCCCAAAATGAACCCCATGACCATCGGCGCGACATCGAACTTCGCTTCGCGCGCCGCGATCCCTATCAACCCGAAGCCGATCAACGTCACGATATCGAATGGATTGCCGCGGGCCAGATAGGTGCCTGCAAAAGCCAGCATGATCGTGATCGGGATCAGGAGCGACTTCTTGATCGTGACGACCCGCGCGAACAACGGGATAGTCAGGTAACCAATCACCACGAACAGGCCGTTCGCAAGAACCATGGCGATCAGGATACCGAACACCACGTCGCCGCTCGACTCGAGCAGCGTCGGGCCCGGTCTTAAGCCCTGCATCATAAACGCACCGAGCAACAGCGCCGTCACGGCATCACCCGGAATGCCGAGCGTGAGCAGGGGCACCATGGTCGGGCCATTGACGGCATTGTTGGCCGCTTCTGCCGCGGCGATGCCGTCCAACTCGCCCTTACCGAAAGTTTCGGGGTGCTTCGATGAGTTCTTTGCCGCGATATAACCCATCATCGCGGCAATAGGCTGGCCCAATCCCGGCACGACCCCGATGCCAGAGCCTATCGCCGTCGATCTAACGATTGTGGGGAAACTGCGTTTCAGCTCATCGAAACGTAAGCGCTCACCCACAAAACTTGCCGCACGCGCGCCGGGCCCGTCACCTTCCTTCACCGCCTTGAATATCTCCGGTAACGCGAACAGCCCGATCAATATCGGGATGAGATGAAAACCGTCATAGAGCTCCGACGTCCCAAACGTATACCGTGCCAGCGCAGAAAACGGATCGGCGCCGACAAATCCGACCCAAACACCGAGACCCAGCATGATCAACCCTTTGATAACGGGTCCAGTCGCGGTTACGGCGATGATCACCAGACTGAGAAACATAACCGCCGCGATCTCCGGCGGTCCGAAACCGAGCACAATCGCGGCTACCGGGACGATCATGACAAGCGTAAGGACGTCGCTGAAAAAATCCGCTATCGCGGACGCAAACAAACTCATCTCGAGCGCCTTTCTCGATCGGCCTTTCCTGGTCAATGCAGGTCCGTCGAACACGGTTGCGATCGAGGCGCCGGTACCGGGCATCGAGATCAATATGGCCGGAACGCTGCCACCGTAGATTCCACCTTTATAGACACCGATCAGGAACGGGATTCCGATCAACGGGTCGCCTACCAAAAAGGAAATCGGCACGAGTACGGACATCCCCATGGTCGTCGTGAATCCCGGGAGCGCGCCCATCAGCATCCCGAGCAGAAGACCGCCGCTGATCCAGATGAATGTATCGATCCGCAGCGCTAGGTCTACTCCAGCGAGCAGCGACTCAATCATTCGCTCGCTAGCCTTCTAACGACACGTTGCTGCTGAAGCGGCTCCG
>Ga0209987_10001872_pt1 | contig 11517 bp, 7 predicted proteins | sample N074metaG_FD_182134 | JGI IMG/M metagenome (GOLD analysis project Ga0209987, IMG submission 182134) | Deep subsurface microbial communities from Kermadec Trench to uncover new lineages of life (NeLLi) - N074 metaG (SPAdes) (version 2) | ecosystem: Environmental > Aquatic > Marine > Ocean trench... | reverse complement strand
CGGCGTTGCGTTCATCTTGCGTCATGTCGGCATAACTGAGTCGGCGCGGATCATAATTGTCGACCCCCGGCGGAACCCAGCTATAGGCCGGCGCCTCACCGCGACCAGTCACTTTTTCGACCAGCGTTTCGCGATCAATCGCCATTGAAAGCGCTTGGCGTAAAGCCGAGTTACCGGCGAACGGTGGCTTCGTCAGGTTGTAACCGTAGTAATAAACGCCAAGATACGGCGCGATATGCATTTCATCCCGGTATTGTTCGCGCACCTGCTCGAAGCTGTCCGGCGGGATGCTTCCCGTGACATCAATCTCCCCGGCTCGATAGCGATTCAGCTCGGTCATCTCCTGCGTCAGCACATGATAATTAACCGCCTCGATCGACGTTTCGGCGTTGTTCCAGTATTGCTCGTTGCGACTGAGCTTTAGTACCGAGCCCGGCTCCCAGGCGTCGAGTTTGTAGGCGCCGTTCGACAGCAGGTTTTCCGGCCGCGTAAAGGCCGTCCCGTGTGCCGCGACGCCGCCAGGATGTACGGGAAACGTGCTTGGGTGGGTCAGCAGACTCAGCAAATAGGGCATCGGCCGTTCCAGCTTGATCAGCAGGGCGTTGTCCTCGATTACCTCCGCGCCAAGAGCCGATGGCGGCATTTCGCTGGCGATGATCGCCTCTGCATTCACAATTGCCGCGATCGCCTGTGCATAAAACGCGGCCGTTGCAGGATCGACGAGCCGCCGCAAACTAAACACGAAATGTTCTGCCGTTACGGCGTCGCCGTTTGACCAACGAGCCTCCGGGCGAATTTTGAATGTATAGGTTAGCCCGTCGTCTGATATTGACCACGACTCTGCGGCAGCACCAACCAACTCACCGGTCGCCGAATAGGCAACCAGTCCCTCGCCGATATCGCGTAAGACCTCGGCTGCCTGCACGCTGCGCGCCTTGTGTGGATCGATGGACTCCGGGTCGGATGACAATCCACGGTGCAGTATCGACTGTTGTTGTTCCGCGCCCCCGTTTTCGTCGCGCAACAACACAAGACCGATCGCTGCAAGCAGCAAAGCTGCAAGCAGCACCATGCGAAAGACTTTCATACGGCGAAGCATACCGCAGCACGCGGCTTAAGCAGAGCGACGAAGTTGGCGTTTCTTGAGATGGATAAGGAGCAGGGAAACGGCAGACGGCGTCATGCCTTCGAGGCGCGATGCCTGACCCAGCGTGACCGGCCGCGACGACTCAAGTCGCTGACGCGCCTCGTTCGACAGTCCGTCGACGAGTGCGTAGTCGATGTCCCCGGGCAAGCGCAATGATTCCTGTTTGGCGTGCTTCGCAATCTCACGTTGCTGCCGGTCAATATATCCCGCATATTTCGCCTGCACTTCGAGTTGCAGCTCAACCTGCTCGCGCTGCTCATCAGCCATCGCCTCGATTGCCTTGCTTGTGCCGATCTCCGGCAAAGCGACGATGTCAGCGTAGCCGTACTCCGGCCGCTTCAACAGGTTTGCGGCACCCTTCAATCGTTCGCGTTCAGCATTTATGGCCTCGCGCTTGTCATTGAAGATGGCCCAGCGCGCATCATCAACGAGTCCAAACTCGCGGCCAATGGGCGTCAGCCTGAGATCGGCGTTATCTTCGCGCAGCATCAATCGATACTCGGCACGACTCGTGAACATGCGATACGGCTCGCTGACACCGCGTGTCGTGAGATCGTCGACGAGCACGCCGATATACGCTTCATGACGTTGCGGATGCCACTCATCTTTTTGCTGTGTTTGCCGCGCCGCATTCAGGCCGGCGAGCAATCCCTGCGCCGCCGCCTCCTCGTAGCCGGTCGTGCCATTGATCTGGCCGGCAAAATACAGGCCCGAAACCGGCTTGGTCTCAAGTGTCGGCTTCAGGTCGCGCGGATCGAAGTAGTCATACTCAATCGCATAGCCGGGCTGCGTGATGCGCGCAGTTTCAAAGCCGCGAATAGATCGCACGAATCGTTCCTGTACATCAGCCGGCAGGCTTGTCGAAATTCCATTCGGATAGACGATGTTGGTCGTCAACCCTTCAGGCTCGACAAATATCTGGTGCGACGCCTTGTCGGCAAAGCGCACAATCTTGTCTTCGACCGATGGGCAGTAACGCGGACCAACGCCTTCGATGGCGCCCGTGTACATCGGCGACCTGGCGAGCGACGCCCGGATGATGTCGTGCGTTTGCTCGTTGGTCTTCGTGATGTGACACGAGATTTGCTGCGGGTGATCGCTGCGCCGGCCGAGGAACGAAAACACCGGCACCGGCGTATCGCCCGGCTGCTCGGCCATTGCACTGTAATCCAGCGTCCGGCCATCAAGCCGCGGTGGTGTGCCCGTTTTCAGCCGGGCAACGCGAAATGGCATCTCACGAAGCCGTTCGGCGAGACGGATAGATGGCGCGTCGCCTGTGCGGCCGCCCGGCTGTACCGTGTCGCCAAACAGGATGCGCCCACCCAGGAACGTCCCCACGGTTAGCACTACCGTCGCAGCCCTGATCTCGGTGCCGTCGGCCATTACTGTGCCCACAACCCGTTCGCGCTCAACGAGCAAGTCCTCGACGGATCCTTCGACGATGGTCAGATTCGCCTGAACTTCGAGCGCGCCGCGAATTGCCTGCTTGTACAGTTCTCTATCGGCCTGTGCGCGGGTCGCCCGAACGGCCGCACCCTTGCTCAAGTTTAGTGTTCGAAACTGAATCCCCGCCCGATCGATGGCCGTTGCCATCGCGCCACCAAGCGCGTCGATTTCTTTCGTCAGGTGCCCCTTGCCAATGCCGCCGATGGCCGGGTTACAACTCATCTGGCCCAACGTGGCGAGTTTCTGTGTGATCAAAAGCGTCCGGGCACCGGCCCGCGCGGCAGCCAGCGAGGCTTCCGTACCGGCGTGACCGCCCCCGATCACTATGACGTCGATGCTTACAGGCATTGATCAATTATTAACCACTATGGGCCGCGCATTCTAGTCGCTCGCCCCTGCCAGCGCCACAAGCCTTTACATCATTGCGGCTTGTCGCCAACATAGCGCGCCTCCCAGGGCTCCCGGGTTTTGTATGTTTCGCATTGTTGCGATAACTCTGCTGCTGCTCAGCACTTTGAGCTTTGCCGAGAACGGCTCGATCCTCGAGCTAAGCGATTGCCGTATCAGCGTCAGTCCCGGGTCGCCCGGCATCGCCGCACGCTGTGGCACGTTCGCGCGGCCGCTGAACCCGATGGACGACAGCGCTGGCACGATTGATCTCAAAGTCGCCGTCATCCCGGCGCTGAGCCTGGAGCCAGCCGCGGATCCGTTCGTGCCTGTCGCGGGCGGGCCCGGACAGTCAACCATCCAGTTCTATGCCGGCTGGACGGCGGTATTTGAGCGAATTCGCCAGGATCGCGATATTCTGCTGCTGGACCAGCGAGGCACGGGTGAATCGGCGCCGATGACCTGTGAACTTGATGAAGATGCGATCGCCGGCAAGTACTCAGCCGAGCAAACGCTGCGCCTGACCCGGGAATGTCTCGATCTGTTGCCGCACGATCCGCGATTCTTTACGACCAGTGTCGCAGTGCAGGATCTCGAGGCGCTGCGCGTTGCCCTGGGCTATAGCCAGCTGAACCTCTACGGGGTGTCCTATGGCACGCGCGTTGCCCAGCACTTCGCCCGTCGCTATCCCGACTCGACTCGCACCGTGATACTCGATGGCGTTGTCGCGCCACAGATTCCTTTGGGCCCGGAGATCGCAACGGAATCGCAGCGCGCGATAGACCGCGTGTTCGAGCGTTGCGCCAGAGATGCGGCGTGCAACGAACGCTTTCCGGATCTCCGCAGTGATTTCGCGGCGCTTCGCGACACGCTTTCCGTGGCGCCGGTTGCTGTTGAGCTGATGCACCCGGTTACTGCGAAACAGGAATCTGTCGAATTTGGCGACCAACAGCTGGCCGCGGCAATACGCCTGCTGCTCTACAATCCACAAACGGTTGCGCTTTTGCCGCTCGTCATTAGCGAGGCGGCCAATGGAAACTACACGCCCCTCGCCGCACAATTTCATATGCTTGCTGCTTCCCTTGCTGAGTCGTTGAGCATCGGCATGCACAACGCGGTCATGTGTACGGAGGATGCGCCGTTTATCGACTGGGAAAACCTCGACCATGACGCAATCCATGCGAGTTACATGGGGCCTTTGCAGCTAGACGCCATCAAGACGATGTGCTCCGTCTGGCCTGCCGGAGTTCTGGATGAGGACCTGCGTGAGCCGCTGGCTACCGATGTGCCCGTACTATTGCTTTCGGGTGGAGCAGACCCGATCACGCCCGCGCGCTACGCCGAGATGGCCGCCGTCGATCTTCGCGCCGCATGGCTGCTTACCGGAGAGGATCAGGGTCACGGGCTTGCGCCTGTCGGCTGCATGCCGCGCGTCATTGGTGAGTTTGTCGAAGCCGCCACGTTCGCGGATGGCGCCGCTGACTGTCTCGCCGATGCATTCGTCATGCCTTTCTTTATCGATTTCTCCGGCCCCGCACCATGATCGTCGTTAAGGACGTTCACAAGTCGTTCGGCAAGGTGCGCGCGCTTCGCGGCGTCAGCTTCGACGCTCCGGACGGCAGGATTACCGGCCTGCTCGGTCCGAACGGCGCCGGCAAATCAACGACGTTGCGGATCTTGTACACAGTTCTTAAACCAGACCACGGTGAAGCCAAGATCGATGGCATCGACGTCGTCCGTGACGGGCTTGCCGCCCGGCGGAAAATTGGCGCCCTGCCGCACGGCGCCGGACTGTATCCGCATCTCTCCGCGCGCGAAAACATTGCCTACTACGCAACCTTGTGCGGCATCGACAAAGCGACGATTGATGACAGGGTCGACAGCATCATCAAGCAGCTCGAGATCGATGATTTCGCGGATCGTCGCACGAAGGGATTCTCGCAGGGTCAACGCACCAAGGTGTCGCTTGCCCGTGCGCTCGTACACGACCCGCAAAACGTGATCCTCGACGAGCCCTCGAACGGCCTCGACGTCATGGCAACCCGCTCACTGCGCGACTTGATTCTCAAATTGAAAGATGACGGCCGTTGCGTTTTGTTTTCGAGCCATGTCATGCAGGAGGTGGCCGCGCTTTGCGACGACATCTGTATCATCGCCAACGGCAAAGTCGCTATTGACGATTCGGCTGACGGTATTCGTGAGCGCACAGGGTGCGATGACCTCGAAGACGCGTTCGTCGCTGCGATCCAGGGGGCGGACGTCGACTGATGCGAACCGTGCTCGCAGTTTTTTCCAAGGAAGTTGTCGATAACTTTCGCGATCGGCGCACACTTGTAACCGCGTTGCTCATGGGCCCCCTGCTGGGTCCAGTGTTGTTCGCCTTCGTGATCAATCTCTCAATCGAGCGCTCACTTTCCAACGTCGACAGCACGATGCAATTGCCGGTCATCGGCGCCGAAAACGCGCCCAACCTTATGCGGTTTCTGCAAAGTCATAACATCGAGATCGTAGAGGGCCCCGCTGATCGCGCCGCTGCGCTGGCCGCTGTCAAGAAAGGCGCGCTGGATATCGTTGTGTTGATTCCGGTCGAATTCGGCGAACAACTGCGCGAGGGATCGCCGGCCAGGGTCGAATTGATTTCCGACCAGGCGAATACTGAAGCGGACCGCGACGCGCGGCGCGCGCGCAACGCGATACGTGCGTATAGCCAGCAGCTTGTTACATTGCGGCTTGTCGGCCGAGGCGTCAGCCCGCTCATACTGCAGGCGGTCAATGTTGACGAAGTCGACGTGTCGACTCCAAGCGGCCGGGCCGGAATTCTGCTCGGCATGATGAGTTACTTTTTCATATTCGCATTGCTCATGGGCGGAATGTATCTCGCCATCGACGCTACCGCCGGGGAACGAGAGCGCGGCTCACTGGAGCCCTTGCTGTCGCTGCCGGTAACGCGTGATCAGCTAATGCTCGGCAAGATCGCAGCAGCCTGCGTTTTCATGGCAATCTCCTTGATGCTGAGCCTGTGGTCCTTTTTCTTTGCGCTCAAATTCATGCCGCTGGAGCAGCTCGGGATGACACCAAACTTCGGCCCCGCCGTCGTTATTGGCGCCTTCTTCATTCTCGCTCCGTTCATCCTCGTAGGTGCGTCGGTCATGACTCTCGTGGCCTCCTTTACAAAAAGTTACAAGGAAGCCCAGACCTGGCTCAGCGTTGTCCTGATTGCGCCAACAATGCCCATTTTGATAGTCAGTATTCTGAATGTTCGCTCACAACTCGAGTTCATGTTCGTGCCGAGCTTGAGTCAGCACCTGATTCTCGTCGACCTGGTCAAGAACGAGCCGCTGAACCTGCTACACGTCGCTATCTCGATCACGAGTACGCTCGCGATAGGCGCACTTCTGACCTGGATCTGCGCCCGGCTGTATCGTCGCGAAGGGCTGCTGGGTTAGGCTTCGGACATGGCTATCTTCGCCGAAATTCGGCGGCGCAACGTACTCAAAGTTGCGCTGTTGTATGCCGTCGCCTGTTGGCTGCTGCTGTGGTTTGTGCGACACACGAGTGAGGTCCTCGGCCTGCCCGGCTGGGGCGAAACGTTTTTGTGGCTGGCCATGGCGATCGGGTTTCCGGTTGCCTTGCTGTTCGCCTGGACCTATGAGCTCACGCCGTCGGGCCTGAAAAGGGCCGTCGATGTCGACCAGACACAGTCCATTGTTTACAAGACCGGCCAGAAGCTCAACGCCGCCGTGGCCGTGTTGCTTGTGCTTGGATTTCTCTCGCTTGCCGGCGAACGCTTGCTGCCAAAATTTGAGTTCCTCGTGCCCGGAATACCGCAAGGCGACGCGCCGATGTCCGACAAGGTGCCCGCTGAAATTCGTAGCCTGACGCTGGCCAATGGCCTCAGGATCATCGTTTGGCCCGACCACGATATTCCGAACGTCGTGATGTACAACTACGTGCGTGTGGGCGGTCGTAACGAGTATCCCGGCATTACGGGCCTCTCGCATTTTTTCGAGCACATGATGTTTCTCGGCACCGAGAAGCTCGAGCCGGGCGAATTTGACCGCATCATGGAGGCCGCCGGTGGCGCGAACAACGCTTACACCTCGAATGACGTCACCGTTTACCAGAATTGGTTTCCGCGCTCGGCGCTGGAGACTGTTTTCGAGATTGAGGCTGACCGCTTCGAGAATCTTGCGACCTATGCCGACGCAGTGGAGGCCGAGCGACAGGTCGTGCTTTCGGAGCGCCGTTCAAGCGTCGACAACAACAACTTTGAGAAACTCTATGAGCAAATGCGGGCGACGGCCTTCATCGCCCATCCTTACCAATTCCCGATACTCGGCTGGCCCTCTGACATCGAGTCCTGGGACGAAAACGACTTGACGAATTACTACCGCACCTACTACGCCCCGAACAACCGCACGGTGGTATTCACGGGCGACGTTACTCCTGGCGAAATATTCGAACTGGCAGACCAGCACTTCGCACCAATACCTTCGCAAGACCCCCCGTCAGCCGTTCGAACGATCGAACCCGAGCAACACGGGATGCGCCGCATCATTGTCGAAAGCGACACGCAAACACCGTTACTGCACATCGTGTTTCATGCCGGCAATGCAACAGACCCCGATACTCCGGCGCTCAACCTGTTACTCAACGTCCTCGTTGGTGGCGAATCGTCGCGACTGCATCGCATGCTCGTTGAAGATGAAGGCGTCGCGATCAGCGTGGGCGGATTTCAGGATGAGGGTTTCGACCCCGGTCTCGTCTATTTTTATCTGACGCTGCCGGCTGGTGGTGATCCGGCTCGCGTTGAACAGCGCGTAATCGAAGAGCTGCGACGCGTTGCTATTGACGGCGTTACCGACGCCGAACTGGCCAAGGCGCGCAATATTGTCATCGCCGATTTCTGGCGCGGGCTCGCAACGATCGATGGCAAGGCCAGCGCCCTGGGTCGCCACGAGGTCTTCCTGGGCGACTTCGAGCACTTGTTCAGCGCTCCTGACGACGTTGCAAAAATAACAGCCGAGAATCTTCGGGATGTCGCTGCGCGCTTTTTCCGCGTCGAGAACATGACGATCGGCGTCCTGCAAACGGCCGAAGAACCAGGAGTTCGTCGGTGAGAGTCGCGAGAATTGCCTGCTGCGTAACCTGGGCGTGCCTGCTGTCGGCGGCCGTTCTCGCGCAGGGCGTTACGTTACCGGCCGTCGAACGCGTTGAGCTCGGCAATGGTGTCGTCATCGTTTTGCTCGAGAAGCGCGATGTGCCGTTGGTCGGCCTCGAGGCCGTAATTCGTGGTGGCGCCGTATCCGATCCGGTTGGCCGGGCCGGCATGGCAAGCCTGCTTGCCGGCCTGCTGGAGAAGGGTGCGGGCAAGCGCAACGCGGCCGAGTTCGCTGAAGCCATTGATTCGGTTGGTGGCGTTCTTTCGGCGACCGCGGGCCTCGAGTCCATCACAATTTCCGGCGGGTTCCTGGCGCGCGACGCGGGCCTGATGATCGAGTTGCTCGTCGACATGCTGCGATCGCCGACACTTAACGATGTCGAAGTCACGAAGCTGCGCGATCGGCGCATCGACTTTATTCGGGCGGCCAAGGACGGCGACCCCCGCCGCCTCACAGCAATCTACGGCGCTGCCTTCTTGTTTGGTCAGCACCCGTACGGTGCGCCGATCTATGGTGCCGAGGAGTCGTTGGCGAGAATTTCGCCGGCGACCGTGCGCGGCTACTACCGCGATTACTTCGGCGCGGACCGGCTGATTATTTCAATCGCCGGCGACATTGACGCAAGCGCGATGCTCGAGAAATTAACCAACGCCTTTTCTGACTGGGGCGCGGCGACCGCTCCTCTACCCGTGTATGACGCTCCCGTGCCTGCCGTCGGTCGACGCGTGCTGCTGATTGACAAGCCCGGCGCGACGCAGAGTTATTTCTGGATCGGCAATGTCGGCGTCAGCATGAATTATGCGTCTCGTGCGGAGCTCGATATCGCGAATACCTTGTTCGGCGGTCGCTTCACATCGATGTTGATGGAGGAGCTACGCACCAAGGCCGGCCTGACGTATGGCGCAAGCTCCTCGCTGCGGCGTCCGTCGAAAGCGGGCTCCGTTGCGATCATCTCGTACACGAAAACCGAAACCACGACCGAGGCCATCGACCTCGCACTTTCCCTGCTGGTGACGCTTCGAGAAGAAGGTGTTGCCGACGACATGATCGTTTCCGGCAAAAACTACATTCTCGGCCAGTTTCCGCCCCGCTTCGAATCCGCCGAACAGCTCGCCGCACAATTTGCAACTCTCGAAGCGCACGGACTCGACGCGTCTTACATCAATGACTACGGAGATGCTATCGCGAGCGCCGACGGTGAAAATATTCGTTCGGTTATCAAAGACGTCTATCCCGAGCCGGACAACCTCGTGTTCGCCATCATCGGTGACGCCGATCTGCTTCGTGAGCAAGTTGCCCGGTACGGCGACGTCGCGGAAATGTCGATTACGGATCCGCGCTTTCATCCCTAGCCCGCGGCTGGCGAATCCGCCGCCAATCAGCAACATCGCCTTACTTGCCGATGCAGAACTCCGAGAAAATCATTCCGAGGAGGTCGTCGGATGACGTTGCGCCCGTGATTTCGCCGAGGGCCTGATGGGTGAGGCGCAGCTCTTCGGCGAACACCTCCCCAGCGTGCCGCTCAGTCAGGGCTTGCTTCCCGATATCAAAATGTTCGCGGGCTTGCACCAGCGCCTCGAGGTGTCGGCGTCGCGCTGTGATCGTCTGTTCACCGAGGTCCTTGTAGCCCGCTAGTTCACGCAGCCGAGTGCGCAGCGCATCGATACCGTCGCCCGTCATTGCCGATAATCGAATTACGCGCTCGTCATCCGGATCCTCGCCAGCGCTCTCGCCGCTCAGGTCAATCTTGTTCCTGACGGTGATGATGGGAATGTTTTCGGGCAGCTCATCATCCATTTCCGCGTCGGCCGGCTCTGTCGTGTCCAGTATCCATAGCGCCGCATCCGCGCTGCGCAGCATTTCCCGCGCCCGGCGAATGCCCTCTTTCTCGATGCGGTCCGGATCCTCGCGCAAGCCGGCCGTGTCGATGAGCTCAACCGCCAAACCATCGATGTTGATTTGCTCACGCAAAATATCCCGGGTGGTTCCGGCGATCTCAGTCACGATCGCGGTCTCTTCACCGCTCAGGCAATTCATGAGACTCGACTTGCCGGCATTCGGCTTGCCCACGATGACGACGCGATAGCCATCGCGCAGCACTCGACCAACCTTCACTTGCTCGAATAATTTAGCAAAGGCCTTGCTGCATCCGTCGATCGCGTCGTGCAGTTGTTGGTCGGACAGGAAGTCGGTCTCTTCTTCGGGAAAATCGATCGCGGCCTCAACATACAGCCGCAGCCGCGTTACTTCCGCTGCAAGCTGCTCGACCACGCCGGAAAACGCACCCGACAGGGACCGCAGCGCCGCACGCGCTGCTTGCTCGGTCCCGCTGCTGATCAGGTCAGCCACGGCCTCTGCCTGCGCCAGGTCCAGCCTGTCGTTGAGAAACGCACGCTTTGTGAATTCGCCCGGCGCAGCGATGCGCGCGCCGCAAGCAACGGCGGCATCGACCACCAATGAAACGACTACGGGCCCGCCGTGTCCGTGCAGCTCAACGACGTGCTCGCCCGTGAACGATGCTGGAGCTGGAAAATACAGGACGAGTCCGCTGTCGATTGCGTTGCCCGCGGCGTCCTGAAATGTGCGATGCCCGGCCATGCGCGGCTGCGGCAGCTCGCCGACCATCTGGCCCGCAATGTCCGCTGCCATTGGCCCGGAAATGCGCACGATGCCGATTCCGCCGGTCCCCGGCGGCGTTGCGGCCGCGACAATCGTGTCAGCGTGCTCCGTCATGTGCCAATAAAACTATGCCTTCTTGGTCTTCTTGCCGCCCTTCTCTTGTTGGTTCTCCGCCGCGACAACCTTATTGATCTTCCACTGCTGTGCAATGGACAACAACGTGTTCGTCACCCAGTAGAGCACGAGCCCCGACGGGAAGAATGCGAAGAACACCGTGAAAATTAACGGCATGATCTGCATCACCTTGATCTGGACCGGGTCACCCACCTGGGGATTCAGCTTCTGCTGGAAAAACATCGCCGCGCCCATGATCAACGGCAGGATGAAATACGGATCCCTGGTCGACAAGTCGGTCAGCCATAGCGCGAACGGCGCCTGGCGCATCTCTACGCTCTCGAGCAATACCCAGTAGAACGCGAGGAAAAACGGCATCTGAATCAGGATTGGCAGGCAACCTGCCGCGGGATTGACTTTCTCCCGCTTGTAAAGCTCCATCATGGCCTGGCTTTGTGCCTGCTTATCATCCTTGTAGCGCTCTTGTATCGCCTTGATGCGGGGTTGCAGGTTGCGCATTTTCGCCATCGAGCGACCACTGGACTCGGTGAGCTTGTAAAACGCCAGCTTGATCAGGGCCGTCACGGAAATAATCGCGACGCCCCAGTTGCCAAACACATCAAACGCTTTGCTCAACAACCA
>Ga0209987_10001871_pt1 | contig 11518 bp, 8 predicted proteins | sample N074metaG_FD_182134 | JGI IMG/M metagenome (GOLD analysis project Ga0209987, IMG submission 182134) | Deep subsurface microbial communities from Kermadec Trench to uncover new lineages of life (NeLLi) - N074 metaG (SPAdes) (version 2) | ecosystem: Environmental > Aquatic > Marine > Ocean trench... | reverse complement strand
AGAATTTCCCAGGCAAACCGGCCAACCTTGTCATCCCTGTCCAGTAACACTGTGAAATCGCCTGCCAGTTCCGCCTCGATAGCCGCTATAGGCTTATCGCTGTCAAATTCACGATAAGTAAAGGAATCAAAATCCAGGGTTTTGCGACTGGTGCTGTCAAGCGGGTCTTCAAACCGGTAAAAACCACCTTTGTTGCTCTTGTTGCCGGTAAATCCTTGCTTGATCATGCGTGACATCAAGGGAATTTCGGCGGCCACCAGGTGAAATGGGTCATCAACGGGCAATATTGAGACCATGCTTTTAACCACATCGCTCATCAGGTCGATGCCAATCAGGTCGTAAAGCCCAAATACACCCGTTTTTGGCATTCCCATTCCACGGCCAAATACCGCGTCAGCCTGTTCCGGGTGCAATCCCAGTTTGAACGCAGCATGCAAGGCCGTTTGAATGGCAAAAACACCGACCCGGTTACCCAGAAATCCCGGCGTGTCCCTGCAGACCACGATGCCCTTGCCCAGGCGTTCATCGCAAAACCTGCCCAGACAGTCGATCACATCCGGCAGCGTGTCTTGGCCGCGAACCAGTTCAAGTAAACGCATAAAACGCACCGGATTAAAAAAGTGGGTGATGGCAAATTCGCGCCTGAATGACAGGGGCATTTCCTCGACCAGCAGGGATATCGGAATGGTCGAGGTATTGGAAGATACTATGGACCCGCTTTTTCTGACCGCATCAATCTGCCGGTACAGCGTTTTCTTGACGTGCAAGCGCTCCACGACGGCCTCGGCAATCCAGTCCGCATCAGCCAGGCTGTGCATATCATCTTCGATGTTACCCGTTGTTATTCGCTGCAATTTGTCCTTGTGCAAAAGACCCGGCTGGTTCTTGTCCAACAGGCGTTGCAGCGCCAGTTCAGCGACCGCATTGCGGTTTTCGCCTTTGGATGGAATATCCAGTAATAATACGTCCACATCTGCATTGGCCAGTTGACCGGCAATGCCAAGACCCATCGTACCTGCACCGATCACAGCAGCTTTTTTAATCTGGTACATCAATCAGGCTGGTCAGGCTGCGGGGTTGTGGCTAAAGATAAATTTTTTCAACAGATTGCGACACTCGTCCGGATTTTCGAGCGGGAGCATATGGCCACTTTCAGCAATAATGTGTTGCTCTGGTTCATGCAGGTGACTGACCAGTTCCGCAGTCGCTTTAGCGGGTGCCATGCGATCCTTACCAGCCAGAATTACCTGCACGGGCGTGGTGGTAATGCTTTCAGCTGCCGTTTTGCCGTTCTGGTAGGCATTGCAAGCCTTGAGATCAGTCGCCAGCGCATTTGGGGCATTGCCGCTCATGACTTTACAACCACTGGAAATCATGGAATTACCGGGAATTGCACCCTGGTGTAAATGTCCGGTACTGCCAAAGCCCCAGCCCAACATCATGGCAATGGCTTTCCCCGGTTGGCTCTGCGCCGCCTCGATCAAGGCCGGATTGACGGCGGTGGCAAGGCCGGAAGTAATCAGGGAAACGCTGCGAATTTTATCCGCGTTGCGTGCCACGAACTCAAGCGCAATCAGGCATCCCATCGAGTGCGCAACAATCGAGATGTTGTCAATCTCCAGCACATTGGCCACTTCATTGAGCCAGTCGGCCATGGCTTCAATTGAGCATAGAGCGGGCCCTTCAGAATGGGTATGTCCGGGCAGATCCAGTGCCAGTACTGAATAATTTCTGAATGCGAAATGGCGGGCATACAAACCCCAGAAAGTATGGTCGAGACCGCTTCCACTCAGAAAAATTACCACTGGTTTTTTGTTATCAAAGGACTTGCCACCGGTAGTGGCAAAAACCTGCCTGTCGCTTGTTTCAAAATACATATTCAGCCACCGGACTCAAGCATCAGCAAATTTTTGTGCTGCACGAAATCCGATTTCAAAATCAGCTTTGATATCGGCAACATCTTCCAGGCCAACTGAAAGCCTGATCATGTCTTGCGTAATGCCCGCTGCCTTCAGGGCTTCGGCATCAATGCGTGAGTGAGTGGTGGTCGCCGGATGGATAATCAGGGTTTTGGCATCGCCCACATTGGCCAGATGCGATGCCAGTTCCACATTTTCAATAAAAGTCTTCCCGGCATCGCGGCCGCCCTTCACGCCAAAACTGATGATAGATCCGGCCCCTTTTGGCAGGTATTTTTTTGCCATACCATGACTTGAATGCGATGCCAGGTCAGGATGGTTCACCCATGCGACCTGTTGATGATTTTCCAGGAATTTGAGCAGTTCCCGGGTATTGGACATGTGCTTGTCCATGCGCAGGGAAAGTGTCTCGAGTCCCTGCAGCAATAGAAAAGCATTCATAGGCGCCATTGTTGCGCCAAAATCCCGCATGGCCTCACAGCGTATCCGGGTTGCAAAAGCACTTGGGCCAAACTCTTCCCAGATATTCATTCCGGAAAACGGTGCATATGGTGTGGTAATTGTCGGGTATTTATCCGTGGCTCCCCAATCAAAATTACCGCCATCCACTACAACCCCGCCTATAGCCATACCATGCCCCCCCATCCACTTGGTGACCGAATGAATGGTCATATTGACGCCGTAATCAAGGCATTTACACAGGTAGGGCGTATTAAATGTGGCATCCACCATAAACGGCACCTGGTGATCGGCTGCGATCGAGCCAATAGCCTCCAGATCCAGAATATCAAGGCCCGGATTTCCAATCAGTTCGCCGTAAATCAGCCTGGTATTGTCCTGCATGGCCGCACTGAAGCCTTGCAGGTCCGTTGGCTCAACAAAAGTTGTGGTAATACCAAACCTTGGCAGGGTGTTTTTCATCAGGCTGATATTGCCGCCGTACATCTGTGTGGAGGCAACAATATGATCGCCCTGCTGCAAAATTGCTGTAATTGCAACAAAAGTTGCCGCCATTCCGGAAGCGGTACACACAGCCGCTGAACCACCTTCGAGCGCTGCAATCCTTTGCTCCAGAACACTGACTGTAGGATTGGTGATGCGGCTATAGACATGGCCGCCGCGCTCCAGGTTAAAAGTAGCGGCGGCGAAATCCGTATCGGGAAAAACATATGATGTGGTTTGATAGATCGGCGTTGCACGGGCACCGAATTCGCTATCCACAGTCTGTCCGGCGTGCAGGCTGAGTGTGTCAAATCCATAAAATCGTGACATATTTTTCCTTCTCTCCCCGCAATCCCCGGTTCAGGCGTTCCCTATCAGACTAGTTCCAACGCCTGGCTCAAGGCATCAATAAGGTCTTCTACATCTTCCAATCCAACCGATAATCTTACCAGCCCATCAATAATACCGACCCGTTGGCGTTCTGCTTGTTCCACATCGGCATGCGTCATGGTGACAGGATGGGTAATCAGCGATTCAACCGAACCCAGGTTTTCGGCCAGACTCCAAAGGTCCACCTTGTCCATCAGGCGTTTACCTGCTGCCAGTCCGCCTTTAACTTCAAACCAGAGCATCGCGCCATATCCACTGGCCTGGGTACTGGCAAGTTCATGCTGGGCAAAAGACTTCAGGCCCGGATAACAAACCTGCTCGACTTTCGGGTGGGACTCCAGGAATTCAGCAATCGCCATTGCATTGGCGGATTGTTGATCCATTCTGACTGAAAGTGTCTTGCAACCCTGCAGGGTCAGCCATGCGACCTGTGGCGACATGATGCTGCCGGTACTGTTCTGGATGAACGCCACTTTGTCGTGATGCTCCTGCGATTTGGAAATTACAGCGCCACCCACCGTTGCATTGTGACCATCTATGTATTTGGTTGTGCTGTGAATAGAGATGTCAGCGCCAAGTTCCAGCACCTGCTGAAAATAAGGTGTGAGGAAAGTGTTGTCCACCGCATGAACCAGGCCATGGTCTTTTGCGATTGCAGATATCGCTGCGACATCTGAAGTTTTCATGGTCGGATTGGCAGGGGTCTCGGTCAGAATCAGTACCGTGTTTTTACGAATTTCGGCTGTTACCTGTTCAGGTTTAGAGGTATCGGCGAAGGTAAATTCGATCCCAAATCGACTCAACACCTTGGTACACAGGCGGTAGGTACCGCCGTAGGCAACATCGGAAATAATAGCGTGGTCACCGGCATTGAGGAATGCCAGCATTACACCCTGAACCGCCGCCATTCCGGTGCCAAAGGCTACACACGCGACACCACCTTCCAGATCCGCGAGTTTCATTTCCAGAGCCTTTACGGTCGGGTTTCCGGAGCGTGAATATGAATATCCCTTCTGCAGGTATTCATCTATCGAATTTTGCACATAAGTTGTTGTTTGATATATGGGAGTTAAGATTGATCCGGTGGTGGGATCCGGTGTAACGCCCGCATGAATTTGCCTGGTACTGAAACCCATTGAATTATTTCCTCGTTAAGAAACGCCAATCATACACTCAAAAAGTACCCTCTTGTAATAGGCAAACCGGCAATCAACTGACCTCGTCACATCAGCCTGATTGTGGTCCCGAATCAGCCATTAATTGAAGCGGGTCATCGGCGTTGATGCCGTCCATATATTGCAGTTTCCGGTCGAGATTGGTGGTGCGGTAAACCAGTCCCAACCAGTTGTTGATGATGGCCTTGCCTGTATCTCGCCAGGTATTCTCCACCAGCGGTAGTATCTCGTGCTCCGGAAATACCGGTAGTTCCTCTTTCCGCTGTTTGGCCAACATCGCGCGCTCGAGGTAACGAACCGCAATTCTTTTTGCTTCAGAACAGAAGTAGTTTTCGGGATATGGCGGTGGTGCTTCCAGCTCGCCCTGCAGGAAACGGAAGACTTCGCGCTTATACTCTTTAAGCAGGCTGAAGGAATCGTACTCCGGATGACCCTGGAAATAGACCAGGCGAAAAAGATCAGCACTCACAGCCAGCAAAACGCCTGCTTTGTCACCTTCTGCAAGCACGGTCAGACCAGCTTGCTCGAATGCTGCTTTTTCCAGGGTATTAAAACGCGAATGCGGCGCATCAAAGCGGGTGTTGATATCCCGTACCAATGGATGATCAGGCCGGCAGACCCGGTGTTGAAAAACGCCCCAATGTTTTCTTGCCAAATGCTGCCGGTCTATCCCGTGGTAAAACTTGACCAGCGCGTGGGTTGTGAGGCAGGAACACATAATGGAGGCAACGTTTTGCTCAGCCCATTGAACAATCTCGATCAGCGGATCCCAAAACTTTTCCTGATCCAATGCCGGGTTAATGACATTGGCCCCGGTAATGATTAAGGCATCCAGTCCTTGTTTTTTTAAATCCTCAAACCTGAAATAGTGTTTCGCAATATGTGCCTCTGCTTTTTCACCCCGGTTCAATTCTGCAATCGAAAACGGGTAAACATAAAACTGGGCAATCTTGTTGCAGTTTCCTATCAGGTTGATGAACTGGCGCTCGGTGGCGGTCAACGCTGCATCCGGCATCATGTTCAGGAAACCGATGTGTAGCTCCCTGATGTCCTGGTGGCTGGCGTCATCCAGGTCCAGAATTTCCAGGCCATTGTTTCGAAGGCGTGAAAATGTGGGCAAACCGTTATGTGCTACCAAGGGCATACCGAAGATACTAAAATATGCAGCTACCAAGCACCAGAGATAACGAGAACATAATGACTGAAAACAACAGCATCGAAGAAGCGCCAATGTGTTTTGTCTGTGGCGATGCCAATCCGATCGGATTGCAGATCGACTTTACGTTGAAAGATGGCATTTGTAACGCCAGGTTTACGCCTACCAGCCAGCATGTCGGTTTCAGTGACACTGTGCATGGCGGAATTATTTTCTCAGCACTCGATGATGTCATGGCCAACCTCTTGTACCTGCGTGGTACCAAGGCACATACGGCACGTTGTGAGATCCGCTACCGAAAGGCTCTGCGTGTCGGGCAGGAAATTATCCTGACCGGCACTATTGAAAGTGAACGCAGACGCCTGGTAACCCTGAAAGGCGAAGCCAGGTTAGCGCAGACCAATGAACTGGTGGCAGAAACGACAGCCAGTTTTATGCTGGAATAAAAAAACGCCCGGCGAACCGGGCGTTTTAATAGCTACTCTTAAATCGAACTGATTATTCGAAGCGATTACGATAGGTCACACCCACGGTTCGTGGCGTATTGGTGAAGAAGGCTAAACGTGCCCGACCACCGCGTTCCCTGTTGAAAGACAGGTTGGCGTTTTCGTCTGTGGCATTGTTGATATACAGCACCACTTCCCAGTTATCCTTAACCAGGCCAGCTCTCAAGTTGAGTGTCTGGTAATCACCCAGTTTCAGATCAATGGTGTTGACTTCATCACCCGATGCACCGCCAAAAGTAAATCCGGGGCTGAAAGAACCGGCACCGGCAACTTGGTCACTGGGTTGGGTATAGCGATCACCAATATGCTGGTAGGAACCGGAAACATATGCTTCCGCCCCACCTGCGAAATCAACCGGGAAATAATAGGCAACAGTTGCAGCTAATTGTATTTCCGGTACCGAGGCAAGGCGGTTGCCATCGGCAACACCACCAAGAACATTTCCGGTCGCATCGATTACAGTGGTATCAAATTCCGCTTCAATAAAGCTTCCAGCGAAGCTTAGCTCAACACCTTCTGCAGGGCTGGCAGCAATTTCGAACTCAATACCCGTGGTGTGGGAATCCGGTACATTGAACGAAATACGTGAGGAACATGTTCCTGCATCCAGCGTCACCTGCAAATCGTCAATCTTGGTATGAAATACCGCCGCATTAAATGTGACGCCACTATCGGTGCGCATTTTCACGCCTGCTTCATAGTTCCACAGTGTTTCATCACCATAGTTCTGAAAGCCACCAAAAATGAGAACGTCATCGCCAGAACACAGGCTTTCATTCAACGGATCATTTACGCCACCAAGACGGAAGCCCTGTGATGCCTGAGCGTTAAATGTCACGGTATCACTGTAGTCATAGCTGATCATAAAGCGCGGAATAAATCCATCAGAGCTGGTCTGATCGACGATTCCCTGGAAACCGGAAGAGAACCAGCCGCCCTGGGTAATGGTGCGAATTTCGTCGTAATCGTACCAGCGACCGCCGACCGTGATTTGCATCACATCACTTACGTCATAGGTGAATTCCCCGAAGATGGCGGTCTGTTCCAGGTCATACGGTAATTCTGCGTTATAAGGAGAATCCGGCCCATAACCATTAATGGTCGCTTCATAGGTGCCTTCACCCAAGGCTACATCGGTTGCGACACTGTAACCGGGTGTCGGCAGGAACTGTGAATAATCACGCGCTGTGTCCGAATAGAAGATGCCCGCAACCCATCCCAGCGGACCGTCGCCGTTTGAACTGAATCGCAGTTCAAAGGTGGTTTGCTCTACCTTGGTTCCATCCAGCAGGTTGGATGGCATCAAAATATCGAGATCGGGCATTCCAACATCAGACGAGACACTGCCGGTCAATGCACTGGCATCACGGCTGACGAGAATATCGCGGTCGGTGTAACTGGCGATAAATGTCGTGTCAAAGCGATCGCCGGAATTCTGAACGGTTATGTCGAAGATGCTGATTTCATCAAGGAATCTTTCCCGCAAACGCAGAAATTGCTGGCGCTCACCAAAAGTGACTGCCGGAATCGTTGTCAGGTATGGGTTCGCGTACAGATTATAAACTTCCTGCCGGTTGAAACCATCCATGTCAATTTCCTGGAAAATATACCTCGGCGTGATCGATAGTGTATCAGAGGGATTAAAAGTGATCGCCAAGCGCCCGCCGCTACGGGTTCCGCTGTTGATGTCTTCCCACATCGCACCATCAACACCCAATGCATCGATAAAGCCGCCATAGTTGGTTGAATAAGCCACCAAGCGAATGGCACCCGAGCCGTCACCAAACGGCGCATTTACCATACCCTTGATGTCATTACCTGAACCGCCACCCGAAACCGAGTTCATGCTAACTTCTATTGAAGCCTCAAAAGCTTCTGGATCCGGGGCGTTGGTAATGTATCGGATCGTGCCACCGACTGAACCGGAACCGAACAGCGTTCCCTGTGGGCCCCGAAGTGTTTCTACACGATTGAGATCATAGAGATCCAGATCCGGCGTGAACAATGAAAGAGAAATCACCGATTCATCAAGATAGACACCCACCTGCTCTTTTACACCCGGTTGATCACGAATGATCTGGCCGGCGGAAACACCACGAATAGCCACCTGGCTCTGGCCGGGACCGAGGTTCTGGATGGTTAAACCGGCGATATTTCTGGACAGTTCTTCCAGATTGGTAGCACCTGATCGTTCAATGTCTTTTTGAGTCATTGCATTAATGGAAAACGGTACATCCTTGATGGTAGAGGCGCGCTTGGTCGCCGTGACCAGGATTTCTTCAAGCAGCCCTGAACCATCCTCATCTTCCCCTTGTGCCTGAACTGCAAGCGGAATGGCAAATAATGCCGTGATTACACCAGTAAAAATTGACTTGCGATTGAGTATTTTCATATATACCTCCAACTCGGATTCAAGCGTCGTGAACTGCAGCCTGTACCCGCATGTTTACAATTTTTTAACATTCTGTCAATAAACGATTTTTCGCATGTTTCTGCTTTTGAATTTCAGCCCTGTAACTATCCAGGCACGCGATATGCCCAGGCCCGATTTCACAGCAACCGCCGATGATAGAAGCGCCTGATTCCAGCCAGCTCCTGGCGTGCTCCAAATATTTTTCCGGCCCCAGGTTTTGTCTTGCCGGCGGAAGGTCTTCGTCACTTTGATATTTCCACTGGTGTGGAATGGGCGTAAACCCGTTGGCGTAAGCACCAACCGGCAAATCCGTAAGGGAAACCAGTTCCGGCACCGCCGCTGTGATCGCTTCAGGTATCGAGCAATTTACCAGCAACGCACTGACATTCAGACCATCTAATGCCTCTAAAGCCTGTTTGATAGTTTCACCGCTTCTGAGCAATGGTGGGCCACTGTCATTGAGTGTCCAGGACACCCAGACCGGCTTACCAACGACCGCTGCTCCCGACACTGCTGCCCTGGCCTCATCTGCACTGGACATGGTTTCACAGAGAAAGAAATCAACATATGGAGCCAATAATTTAGCCTGCTCCCGGTACAGGGGCTCTATTTCTTCGTAGCTCCCAACCAGGTCGGCACGATAACTGCCCCTTTGTGGCGGCAATGAACCTGCGATCAATACGTCCCTGCCGCTGCTTTCCCTGGCTGCCACGGCCAACTCCCCTGCCAGGCGGTTCATTTCTTCGAACCGGGCCATCAAGCCGGCCGGCTCAAATTTGTTGCGAATGGTGGAATATGAATTGGTACAGATGATATCAGCACCGGCGCGAATGTAGTCCTGGTGGATTTCCCGCACGACTTGCGGTGACTTAAACAGGGCTTCAGCAGCCCACAGCAGGCCGTTGCCGCTTGCGCCCCTTTTGATCAATTCCTGGCCCATGCTGCCATCGAGCAGGGTTACCCCATCAGGCGATCCCATCGATCGAACCATCTTCGTTCAATCGAATTTTGAGTGCCTGGGGTTTTTTTGGCAGACCCGGCATGCGCAAAATATTTCCGGTTAAAACCACCAGGAACCCCGCGCCTGCGCAAATCTGGATATTCCGCACGTTGACCCGAAAATCCCTTGGCCGGCCATGCAGTAGCGGATCATCCGAAAGCGAGCTGGGTGCCTTGGCAATACATATTGGAAGATTTTCCATGCCGATACTTTCAACCAGGCGCAGGTCTATTTCCGCTTCCTTGCTAAAGGCCACATCATCAGCACCATACATTTCCTGGCTTACCGCGCGGATTTTCTCCAAGACGGTCATATCGAGATCGTACAATGGTTTAAAGGCGTTGTTCTTCTCGACCGATGCAATCACCTGGCGGGCAAGCTCGGCAGAACCCGGCCCGCCATCCATAAAGTGCCTGGATTCGGCAAACGATACATTATGCGCCGCCACACGCTCTTCGATAACGGCAATTTCCTCGTCGGTATCGGCGGCAAAACGGTTTAATGCAACCACTGGGTGCTTGTTGAATTTAGCCACGCTTTCGATGTGCTTGTCGAGATTTTCAAGACCGCCGCGAACCGCCTCGGTATCGGGCTCTTCCAGCCGTGTTTTGTCTTTACCACCATGCAGTTTGAGCGCCCTGACGGTAGTGACCAGCACCACGGCATCCGGATCCAGACCTGCAGAGCGGCATTTGATATCGAAGAATTTTTCGGCGCCCAGGTCAAACCCGAAACCTGCTTCTGTAATCGTCCAGTCGGCAAAGTGCATGGCCATCCGGGTGGCAAATACACTGTTACAGCCATGCGCGATATTGGCGAAGGGGCCACCATGAATAAATGCCGGTACACCTTCCAGGGTTTGCAGCAGGTTGGGGTGAACTGCATCGCGCATCATGGCCATCATGGCGCCGGAGATTTCCAGTGCCTTCACAAATACCGGCTTTGCGTCATAGGTATAAGCCAGCAAAATGTTGTCCAGCCTACGACGGAGATCATCCAGGTCGTTCGCCAGGCATAGAATCGCCATGATTTCCGAGGCGGCAGTAATGTCGAAGCCACCTTCGCGCGGTATACCCTGCATCTTACCGCCCAGGCCCAGCACAATTTTACGCAGGCTGCGGTCATTCATGTCCATGCACCGGCGCCATACAATGGTGCGTGGATCAATATTCAACTCATTGCCGTGGAAGATGTGGTTATCCACCATGGCCGAAATCAGGTTATTGGTCGTTGTTATAGCGTGAAAATCACCGGTCAGATGCAGGTTGATTCGATCTGCAGGAATCACCTGGGCGTAGCCACCGCCGGTGGCGCCACCCTTGATGCCCATGCACGGACCCAGTGAAGGCTCTCGTAACGCCAGGCAAACAGACTCCCCGATATGCTTCATACCCTGGGCCAGGCCGATTGAGGTGGTGGTTTTACCTTCACCTGCTGCGGTCGGCGTGGTGGCAGAAACCAGTACCAGTTTGCCCTCACCCGGGCGTTTCCGTGGCTGGGAAAGTGCATCAAGGCTTACCTTGGCGACTTCGGAACCAAATGGAATCAGGTGCTGATCGTCAACACCCAGTTTAGCGGCGACTTCAGCGATGGGCCGGACCCGGGCCTGGTGCGCAATATCGTGGTCAGACAACATGTCTTGTTTCCTTGTTTTGATTGATCGTTGTTAGTGGAATCGAAAATCAGCGGCTTATTCTAGATTAAAAATGCATACGGTAAATATTCAATTTCGTCACCTTCCTGAATTTCCACACCCTCGGGATGTACCGCCAGGCCATCTCCCCAAACCGCTGAAAGCAATACACCGCTGCTTTGTTGAGGAAAACACTCCAACCCTTTGTGGGTAGACTTCACCCTCAGGTATTCAGTCCGAAAACTCTTCTTGCAGCTAAATAGCGCCGCTTGGCGTAGCGGTACAATTTCAACATCCCTGATACCCTGGCAGGCCAACAGATACGGGCGTGCAATAATCAGGCATGTCACCCATACCGATGATGGATTACCCGGCAATCCCAGC
>Ga0209987_10001870_pt1 | contig 11526 bp, 11 predicted proteins | sample N074metaG_FD_182134 | JGI IMG/M metagenome (GOLD analysis project Ga0209987, IMG submission 182134) | Deep subsurface microbial communities from Kermadec Trench to uncover new lineages of life (NeLLi) - N074 metaG (SPAdes) (version 2) | ecosystem: Environmental > Aquatic > Marine > Ocean trench... | reverse complement strand
CGGCCTCTGGCGTGCGCACAAGCTGCCAGAACACCTGATAGATCAGCGGCGGGCAGAGGCTGGTCTTGACCCACTCGGCCCACATGTCGAGCCGGGCGCGCTCTGCCGGGCCGGCGGGCCAGAAGCCCTCGCCGCCGTAGCGCGCGCCGAGGTAGCGCAGGATCGCCGGGCTCTCCCACAGCACCAGGTCGCCGTCGCGCAATGTCGGCACCAGCCCGTTCGGGTTCATCTTCCGGTAATCGGGGTTGTCGTTGCCGCCGAACTTGCCGCCCCAGTCGATGCGCTCGTGCTCGAGCCCAAGCTCGGCGATGGCCCACATCGCGACCTGCACGTTCGACGAGGTGTTCCGGCCCCAGATCGTGATCATCGTCCACCTCCCCGCGGAAAGCGCTGGTTTTCCTCCAGCACGTTCAGGTCCATGTGGTTGCGCATGTAGCGCTCGGACGCCTTCTGCAACGGCTGGAAATCCCACGGGTAATAAGCCCCGTTGCGCAGCGCCTCGTAGACCACCCGGCGCCGGGCCTGGCTCTGGCGCACCTCGGCGTCGTAGGCGTCGAGATCCCATCTCGCCCCGGCCTGATCGCGCAGCGTCTCCAGGGTTTCCCGCTGCGCCGCGTCGCCGGCCAGATTGCGCAACTCGTTCGGATCGGCGTCCAGATCGAACAACTGCTCCGGATCGAGCAGGCAGCGATTGTATTTCCACTTGCCATAGCGCAGCGACACCAGGGGCGCATGGGAGCCCTCGGCGGCGTATTCGATGGCGACCGGGGTGTCGCGCCGGCCGCCATTGGCCAGCGCCAGCAGGCTCTCGCCATCGGTCCACGGCATGATCTCGTCGAGCGACACGCCGGCCAGATCGGCCAGCGTCGGGGTGACATCGACGGTGGAGACCGGGGCATCGACCCGGCATGGCTCCAGCCCCGGCGCGGCGATCATCAGCGGCACGCGGGACGAGCCCTCGAAGAAGCTCATCTTGAACCACATCCCCCGCTCGCCCAGCATGTCGCCATGGTCGGAGACGAAGAGGACAATGGTATTGTCGGCCATCCGGCCGCGCTCCAGCACGCCGAGGATGCCGCCGATCTTCTCGTCCAGATAGGAGATGTTGGCGAAATAGGCCCGGCGCGAGCGGCGGACATCCTCCGGCGTGATCTCGAACTTCGTATAGTCGCAAGCCAGCATCAGCCGCTGCGAATGGCGGTCCTGTTCCTCGAACGGGATCGCCGCGACTGCCGGCTCCAGATGGGCGCAGTCTTGATACAGGTCCCAGAACCTCTGGCGCGCAACGTAGGGGTCGTGCGGGTGGGTGAAGCTCACCGTCAGGCACCAGGGCCGGTCGTCGTGGCCGCGCGCCAGATCGTAGAGCTTGGCGCAGGCGTGGTGGGCGACCTCGTCGTCGTACTCCATCTGGTTGGTGATTTCGGCCACCCCGGCCCCGGTCACCGAGCCGAGATTGTGATACCACCAGCCGATCCGCTCGCCGGGCTTGGCGTAGTCCGGCGTCCAGCCGAAATCGGCCGGGTAGATGTCGGTCGTCAGCCGCTGCTCGAAGCCGTGCAACTGGTCCGGCCCGACGAAATGCATCTTGCCCGACAGGGCTGTGTGATAGCCCGCCCGGCGCAGGTGATGGGCATAGGTCGGGATATCGGAGGCGAACTCGGCCGCGTTGTCGTAGACCCGGGTGCGCCGCGGCAGTTGCCCCGACATGAAGCTCGCCCGCCCCGGTGCGCACAGCGGCGAGGCGGTGTAGGCATTGGCGAACCTGACCGAGCGGGCGGCCAGCGCACGCAGATGCGGCGTGTGCAGCCATTCCGCCGGGCCGTCCGGGAACAGCGTGCCGTTCAACTGATCGACCATCAGGATCAGGATGTTGGGGCGGGTCACCGGCGGCGCTCCAGAGCGGCCAGCTCGGTATCGACATAATCCTCGACCAGCGCGATGGCGCTGGCCGGGTCGGGCGGCCCGTCTTTCAGCGCCCGGCGGATATAGAGCCCGTCGATCAGCGCCGCGACCCCCTCGGCGATGCGCAGCGCACCGGCGCGCGGGGCGATCCGGGTCAGCGCATCGACAAGGTTGGAATTCAGCCTGCGGGCATAGATGCCGAGCAGGCGGCGCGCCTCCGGGTTGCTCTGCGCCAGCACGTAGAAGGCCAGCCACGCGGCGACGGTCGCGGGCACGAACTGGTCCGGGCCGAAGCTCTGGCGGATAATGCTGGAGACGCGGTCCCGCGGTGCGTCCGATGCCCGCAACGCCTCACGCACGCCCTCGCCGAAATCGTTCAGCAGATGGCGCATGGTGGCCAGGAAAAGCTGGTCCTTGCCGCCGAAATAGTGATGCGCCAGCGCCGGCGAGACCCCAGCCGAGCGGGCGATCTGGCTCATCGTCACGTCGAGATTCCCCTGCGTCCCGATCGTCTCGATCGCGGCCTCGATCAACGCCTTGCGGCGGATGGGTTCCATGCCGACTCGGGGCATTCTCGGGTCTCCGTTTTCCCGCGTAGGTTATTTTTGATTGATCCGTCAATCAATAAAAATTTGCGCGCGCAGCATGATGCGATTATCGATGATCTTGGATAAGATCGAATCGCATCGACAGACCCGCAGGGAGGACATCACCATGTCGAAGATCAAACTCACGGCCAGCGCATTCGCGATCAGCGCATTCCTGGCAACCCCCGTATTCGCCGCCGGCGTCTGCGAAAAGGTCACTTTCTCGGATGTCGGCTGGACCGACATCACCGCCACCACCGCGGCGACGACGCTGGTGCTCGACGCGCTGGGTTACGAGACCGACATCAAGATGCTGTCGGTGCCGGTGACCTACACGGCGATGAAGAGCGGCGACATCGATGTCTTCCTCGGCAACTGGATGCCGACCATGGAAGGCGACGTGCGCCCCTATCTCGAAGACGGCTCGGTCGAGAGCCTCCGGGTCAACCTGGAGGGCGCCAAATACACCATGGCGGTGCCGCAGGCGACCTATGACGCCGGCCTCCAGAGCTTCGCAGACATCGCCAAGTTCAAAGATTCTCTGGGCGGCAAGATCTACGGCATCGAACCCGGCAACGACGGCAACCGCCTGATCCTCGACATGATCGAGAATGACGCTTTCGGCCTTAAGGGTTTCGAGCTGGCGGAGAGCTCCGAACAGGGGATGCTGGCACAGGTCGTCCGCTTGGTGAAGAAGGGCAAGGACATTGTGTTCCTCGGCTGGGAACCGCACCCGATGAACGCCAATATCGATATGGCCTATCTCTCGGGCGGCGACGACTGGTTCGGCCCCAACTACGGCGGCGCGACGGTCTACACCAACATCCGCGCCGGCTATGCGGGCGAGTGTCCGAACGTGGGCGCGCTGCTGAACAATCTCGACTTCTCGCTCGCCATGGAGAACGAGATCATGGGCGCGATCCTGGATGACGGCGCCGACCCGCAAGATGCCGCCAAGGCCTGGCTGACGGGCAACCAGGGCGTCCTCGACGGCTGGCTGGCCGGCGTGACCACCAAGGACGGCGGCGACGCCATGGCGGCGGTGAAAGCCGCGCTGAACTGAGGTCCTCCCTCCCTCTCCCCCGACCGGGGGAGGGGGATCACCTGCCCGCAACAGCGCGCGTGACGCTCTGGCCCGGACCGGGGGGGTCGGGCCGAGGCGCGCGCATGTCGAGAGGACCAGGCAATGGAGTGGCTTGAAGAGAGCAAGATCCCCATCGGCAAATGGGCCGCGGGCGTCGTCGACTGGATGATCGACAATCTCGACTGGCTCTTCGACAACCTGGCGCTGGTCCTCGAGTGGGTCATCAACGGTATCCTCTGGGTGCTCCAGACCCCGCCGCCGCTGGTCGTGCTGGCGATCTTCGCGGCGCTGATCTGGTGGTGGCGGCGCTCCATCGGGCTGGTCGTCTTCGTCGTGCTGGCGTTCCTGTTCATCCTCAACCAGGGCTACTGGGAGGAGACCACCGAGACCCTGACGCTGGTGGTGACCGCCTGCATCGTGTGCATGGGGGTTGGCGTCCCGGTCGGCATCTGGGCGGCGCACAAGCCCCGCGTCTATGCGGTGCTGCGTCCGGTGCTCGACCTGATGCAGACGCTGCCGACCTTCGTCTACCTGATCCCGGCCATCGTCTTCTTCGGCATCGGCATGGTGCCGGGGCTGATCGCCACCGCGATCTTCGTGGTGCCGGCGCCGATCCGTCTGACCCATCTGGGCATTTCCTCGACCCCGAAACCGCTGATCGAGGCGGCGGAGGCGTTCGGCGCCACACCGCGCCAGGTGCTCTACAAGGTCGAGCTGCCCTACGCGATGCCGCAGATCATGGTCGGGCTGACCCAGACCATCATGCTGTCGCTGTCGATGGTGGTCATCGCCGCGCTGGTCGGCGCCGACGGGTTGGGGGTGCCGGTGGTGCGGGCGCTGAACACGGTGAACACGGCGCTGGGGTTCGAGTCCGGCTTCGTGATCGTGGTGCTGGCGATCGTGCTGGACCGGGTGTTCCGGCGGGAGGACGCGTGATGCCCGAGGTTAACGGCAAACCTGTCGTCCGTTTCGACAAGGTCGATATCGTCTTCGGCGACAAGCCGAAGCGCGCCCTGCCCCTGATGGACCAGGGCCAGAGCCGCGAGGAGATCAAGGATTCAACCGGCCAGGTGCTGGGCGTCGCGGACTGCACTCTCGATGTCGACGAGGGCGAAATTCTCGTGCTGATGGGGCTGTCGGGCTCCGGCAAGTCGACCCTGCTGCGCGCCGTCAACGGCCTCAACCCGGTGATCCGGGGGTCATGTCTCGTACGCTGTGACGACCAATGGCTCAACCCGGAGACCTGCTCCGCCGCCGACCTGCGCTTCCTCCGCGGCCAGAACGTCGCCATGGTGTTCCAGCAATTCGCCCTGCTGCCCTGGCGCACGGTGGCCGAGAATGTCGGCCTCGGGCTGGAACTGGCCGGGATGAACCCGGCCGAGCGCGAGGAAAAGGTCCGCGCCCAGCTCGACCTGGTGGGTCTGAGCGACTGGGCCGACCGCAAGGTGGATGAGCTCTCCGGCGGCATGCAACAGCGCGTCGGCCTGGCCCGCGCCTTCGCCACCGAAGCGCCGATCCTGCTGATGGACGAGCCCTTCTCGGCGCTCGACCCGCTGATCCGGACGCGGCTGCAGGACGAGCTGCTGGGCTTTCAGAAGCGCCTGAAACGCACCATCATCTTCGTCAGCCACGACCTCGACGAGGCGGTGAAGCTGGGCCGCCGGATCGCCATCATGGAGGGCGGCCGGATCATCCAGACCGGCACCCCGCAGGAGATCATCCTGCACCCGGCCGACGATTACGTCGCCGATTTCGTCGCCCACATGAACCCGATGGGCGTGCTGCGCGCCACCGAGGTGATGGAGCCCGGCACGGCGCCCGAGGGCGCCGCCCGTGCCGAGTTCGACACGCCTCTGAAACAGGTCATGGAGATGCGGCTGGAGACCGGCCTGGCGGTCGCGGTCGGTGACGGCCACGTGGTCAGCGACGACGCCATCCTGCGGGCGCTGCTGGGCCGCTAGCGCCCCGATTCAGAAGTTGTCGCCATCACCCGATTTCGTGAATGTCCGCCGCACTTCCCCGGCCCGCGCGGCCTCCGTTTCGAAAGCTCTTGTGGACAGGCTCGAAACATTGCCGCTACCATCCCCTCCTGATCGCGGCCTCAGAGGGGGATTCCCATGCAGATGCAAGGCGAGCGTACCATCAATGCCAGCAGGGCCGAGGTCTGGCTTGCGCTCAATTCTCCGGAGGTGCTGAAGGCCTGCATCTCCGGCTGCGACGAGCTCGAGAGAACCTCCGACACCAGCTTCGAGGCCACCGTGACCCAGAAGATCGGACCGGTGAAAGCGCGCTTCAAGGGCGTGGTCGAGTTGTCCGACATTGTCGAGGCCGAGAGCTACACCATCACCGGCGAGGGCAAGGGGGGTGCCGCGGGCTTCGCCAAGGGCGGCGCCAAGGTGCGGCTGTCGGATGCCGGGGACGGCACCCTGCTGGTCTACGAGGCCGAGGTCAGGGTCGGCGGCAAGCTGGCCCAACTCGGCTCCCGGCTGATCGGCGGTTTCGCCAAGAAAATGGCCAACGACTTTTTCGACCGGCTCCAGGAGGCGGTCGAGGAGCCCGCCGAGGAGTCGTCCGAAGCGCCGGAGGCCGAAAGCGAGGCGCCGGAAGAAAAGAAAAAAGGCTGGTTCAAACGTCTGATAAGCTGAACCGGCCACGCCGAATTCGAACAGGGAGGAAATATCGATGCCATCCATCAGTATGACCGTGAACGGAAAAACCGTCTCGGGCGATATCGAGGGGCGCACCCTGCTGGTGCAGTTCCTGCGCGAGAACCTGCGGCTAACCGGCACCCATGTCGGCTGCGACACCTCTCAATGCGGCGCCTGCGTGGTGATCATGAACGGCGACAGCGTCAAGGCCTGCACCGTGCTGGCGGCCTCGGCCGACGGCGCCGACGTGAAAACCATCGAGGGCATGGCCAACGCCGACGGAAGCCTGAGCGTGATCCAGCAGGCGTTCCAGGACAATCACGGCCTGCAATGCGGTTTCTGCACCCCGGGCATGGTGATGTCGGCGGCGGATCTTCTGCACCAGAACCCGAGCCCGTCCGAGGGCGAGATCCGGGACTGGCTGGAGGGCAATATCTGCCGCTGCACCGGCTACCACAACATCGTCAAATCGATCCAGGCTGCCGCCGCGAGCTTGAGCGCCTGAGAGAGTGCCAGATAGAATAATGGGAGGACAACATGCCTAAGGACCAGGGGATCGGCGCCAGTTCAAAACGCCGCGAAGACGTCCGCTTTCTGACCGGCAAGGGCCAGTACACCGACGACATCAACCGTCCCGACCAGGTTTACGCCTATTTCCTGCGCTCGAACGTGGCGCACGGCACCCTCAACGGGGTCGACACCGCGGCCGCCAGCGCCGCTCCGGGCGTGCTGCGGGTGTTCACCGCGGCCGATCTGGAGGGGGTGGGCGGCATACCCTGCGGCTGGCTGATCACCGACAAGAACGGCGACCCGATGAAGGAGCCGAAGCACCCGATCCTGGCCGAGGGCAAGGTCAACCATGTCGGCGACCCGATCGCCTGCGTCGTGGCCGAGAGCCTGAACCAGGCCCGCGACGCCGCCGAGATGATCGAGCCCGACATTTCCGAGCTGCCGGCGGTGATCGACATGCGGGCGGCGATCTCCGGCGGCCCGGCGGTGCACACGGAGGCACCCGACAACATCTGTTACGACTGGGACTTCGTGGCCGAGAACAAGGACGCCGTGGCCGAGGCCATCGCCGGCGCCCACCACGTCACCACGCTGGAGCTGGTCAACAACCGCATGGTCGCCAACCCGATGGAGCCGCGCGCGGCGATCGGCGAATACGACGCGGGCCGCGGCGAGCACACGCTCTACACCACCAGCCAGAACCCGCATCTGACCCGGCTGCTGATGGGCGCCTTCGTGCTGTCGATCCCGGAACACAAGCTGCGCGTTGTGGCGCCCGACGTGGGCGGCGGTTTCGGCACCAAGATCGCCCACTATGCCGAGGAAGCCTTCGTCACCTGGGCGGCCAAGGAAGTCGGCCGGCCGGTCAAGTGGACCGCCGACCGCTCGGAAGCCTTCATGTCCGACACCCATGGCCGCGACCATGTCACCAAGGTCGAACTGGCGCTGGATGAAAATGGCAAGTTTCTGGCCTATCGCAGCACGACGCTGGCCAACATGGGGGCATATCTCTCGACCTTCTCGACCTGCGTCCCGACCTGGCTGCACGGTATCCTGCTGGCCGGCAACTACACCACGCCGCTGATCTTCACCAATGTGAAGGCGGTGTTCACCAATACCGTGCCGTTGGACGCCAGTCGCGGCGCCGGGCGGCCGGAGGCGACCTTCCAGCTCGAGCGCACCATCGACAAGGCGGCGCGCGAGATGGGCATCGACCCGATCGAGCTGCGGCGGCGCAACTTCATCGCGCCCGACGCCTTCCCCTACCAGACCCCGGTCGCGGTCGAATACGACACCGGCAACTATCACGCCACCATGGACAAGGCGGTGGAGATGGCCGACCTCGACGGCTTCGCCGCCCGCAAGGCCGAGAGTGCGGCGCGCGGCAAGCTGCGCGGCCTTGGCATCGTCCATTACATCGAGGCCTGCGGCATCGCGCCGTCGGCGCTGGTCGGCTCGCTGGGCGCCCGGGCCGGGCTCTACGAGGCGGCGACGGTGCGGGTCAACCCGACCGGCAACGTCTCGGTCTTCACCGGCAGCCACAGCCACGGACAGGGGCATGAGACCACCTTCGCCCAGGTCGTGGCCGAGATGCTCGGCTGCGACGAGGCCAATGTCGACATCGTTCACGGCGACACCGCGCGCATCCCCTTCGGCATGGGCACCTACGGCTCGCGCTCGCTGGCGGTCGGCGGCTCGGCCATCTACCGCTCGGTCGAAAAGATCATCGCCAAGGCGAAGAAGATCGCGGCCCATCTGATGGAGGCGTCCGATGCGGATGTCACCTTCGCCGACGGCCAGTTCACGGTCGCGGGCACCGACAAGTCGGTGGACTGGGGCACGGTGGCGCTGACCGCCTACGTGCCGCACAACTTCCCGCACGACACCCTTGAGCCGGGACTGGAGGAGACCTCGTTCTACGACCCGGCCAACTTCACCTACCCGGCGGGGGCCTATATCTGCGAGGTCGAGGTCGATGCCGACACCGGCAAGGTCGAGATCCAGAGCTTCATCGCCGCGGATGATTTCGGCAACATCGTCAACCCGATGATCGTCGAGGGCCAGGTCCATGGCGGGGTTGCCCACGGCCTCGGCCAGGCGCTGCTGGAGCACTGCATCTACGACTCGGACGGTCAACTCGTCTCGGCGAGTTTCATGGATTATGCCATGCCGCGGGCCGACGACCTGCCGAGCTTTGTCGTCGATCACTCGTGCGCCACACCCTGCACCCACAATCCGCTGGGGGTGAAGGGCTGCGGCGAGGCCGGCGCCATCGGCTCGCCGCCGACGCTGGTCAACGCGGTGGTCGACGCCCTGTCGGACCACGGCGTGACCCATATCGACATGCCCCTGACCCCGAGCCGGGTCTGGGCCGCCATTCAGGCCGCGAAAAACTAAGGGAGAGGCCAGATGTACAACTTCGATTACGTGAAACCGGGTTCGCTGGCCGAGGCGGTCGAGGCGCTGAAGGCTGAAGACGCCATGGCGCTCGGCGGCGGCCAGACCCTGATCCCGACGCTCAAGCAGCGGCTCGCCAGCCCCTCGGTGCTGGTCGATCTCGGCGGCTGCCTCGACAACGCCGTGCTGGTCGTGCGCGACGGCGATTGCCAGATCGGCGCCGGCGCGACCCATGCTGCCGTCGCGGCCTCGCAGCACGCCCCGAAATGGCTGCGCGCGGTGGCCGAGGGCATCGGCGACCCGCAGGTGCGCAACCGGGGCACCATCGGCGGCAGCGTGGCCAATAACGACCCGTCGGCCTGCTACTCGGCGGCGGTGCTGGGCGCGGGCGCTACCATCACCACCAACGCCCGCACGATCGCCGCGGACGACTTCTTCCGCGGCATGTTCGAGACCGCGCTGAACGAAGGCGAGATCGTCACCGCGGTGACCTTCCCCACCGCCGGCAGCGTCAGCCAGCCGGCGGTCATCGCGGCGAACTACCAGAAGTTCGTCCAGCCCGCCTCGCGCTTCGCGCTGGTCGGCGTCTTCGTCGCCAAGCGCACCGACGGGGTGCGCGTTGCGGTAACCGGGGCCTCCGAGAGTGGCGTCTTCCGCTGGTCGCAAGCCGAGGCGGCGCTGAGCGCCAACTTCTCCGCCGACGCCGTGGCGGGGCTCAACGTCTCCCCGGACGGTATGATCGGCGACCTCCACGGCTCGCCCGAATACCGCGCCCACCTGGTCGGCGTGATGACCAGACGGGCCGTCACCGCCTGCGGGTGAACGGCCCTGAGACCGGGCGGAGGCGCGCGGCGCCTCCGCGCCACTCTTTATCGCCATCCGGCTCTGCCAATATCGCGCCTCACCGGCGAGCACGGGCTCGGCGGCGCAATCGGCCTGCTCCCCGCCCAGCAAAACTTGAAATGAAGCCCACCGGAAACAATATATTACATAGGAAAACCGATAATTGAGCCTGCCACACCGCCGGGAAGATGCCCCGGGTTGTCGGGCCTGGCGATCATCTCGTGTGACAAGCTCTCCGGCAAAGGAGAAATCCGATGAGGAGGAGCTATGTGAGAGCGGCGTTCGGCCTTGCGCAGGCCGCCGGCGTCATGCTGTTCGCGGGCACCGCGCTCGCGGATCACAGCAGCGGTTACGCGGTCGCCGACGGACTGACGATCTATTATGCCGTGATCCCGGCCGAGATGCTCCGTGCGTATCCCGAGGGCAGTCCCGAGGCCAAAGCGCACGCAAGCATTCCGAGAGGAAAGAATGCCCATCACCTGATGGTCGGATTGTTCGAGGGCAAGAGTATGGAGCGTATCACCGATGCGCAGGTCACCGCACGGGTCCGGGAGACCGGCCTTGGCTGGACAAATAGGCGTCTTGAGCCGGCCACGATCGCGGACGCTTTGACCTACTGTAACTTCTTCACCTTCGGCAACTACGCGATCTACACGATCGTCATCGAGGTTCGAAGGCCGGGATCTTCGGCAATCGTCACGACCGAGTTCACGACCACGTATCATTGAGTCGTCGCCATCCGCCTCGGTCATGGTCGAGCCCACCGCGCCAACAACGCCGCTGGGCACGCTCGCCGCCCATGCGGGGTTGACGTGTGGCCTCACAATGCACTCCTGTAGCCGAACAAGGACCATGGCGATCAGGAACGCGAGGCCAGGATGAGCGAGCCAGGATTCGAGCCCCGCGACCCCGATTTCGACGCGCGAGTGCGCACCTCCTTCGCCCGGCAGAATTTCATGGACTTGCTCGGCGCGCGAATTCTCTCCGTCGCCCCCGGCGCGGTCGAGATCGAACTGCCGATCCGGCGCGAACTGGAGCAGCAGCACGGCTTCGCCCATGCCGGTGTCGCCTGGTCGATTGCCGACAGCGCGGCGGGCTACGCCTCGCAGAGCCTGATGGCGCCCAGCGAGGGGGTTCTGACGGTCGAGCTGAAGATCAACCTGCTGGCCCCGGCCAAGGGCGAGCGCCTGATCGCGCGCGGCCGGGTCGAGCGCGCCGGGCGGCGCCTCACGGTCGCCCGCGCCGATGTCTACGCAGTGGCCGGCGGCAAGGAGACCCATGTCGCGACGGCGATGGGCACCTTCATGACCATGAGCGGGCTGGCCGACAGGACATGAGAATCGACACCCACCCCTGACCCCGGATCGCTGGGCGGAGTTCGAGGCGCTGATGGGCTCCAAGGGCGCCCCGCAGGGCGCCCTTGGCAGTCCGATACTCCCCCGTTTCCGGCCCGATTCCGGCGTCAGACGGTCAGCCCCTCCGGCTCCGGCAGGCCGTTGGCGCGGCAGCAGGCGGTGAGCGTATTGGCCAACAGGCAGGCGATGGTCATCGGGCC
>Ga0209987_10001867_pt1 | contig 11529 bp, 9 predicted proteins | sample N074metaG_FD_182134 | JGI IMG/M metagenome (GOLD analysis project Ga0209987, IMG submission 182134) | Deep subsurface microbial communities from Kermadec Trench to uncover new lineages of life (NeLLi) - N074 metaG (SPAdes) (version 2) | ecosystem: Environmental > Aquatic > Marine > Ocean trench... | reverse complement strand
AAAACTTAAAGCATCATCATTTATCAGGGGGCAATTTCAAATGAACCCCGATAATAAAAACCCCACAAAAAAGACAGAATACATAACAAAAGAGGAAATAGAGCGGCACAGCAACATAAAAATTGTTAGAATCGAGGTGGACGAGGATAAGCTTCGACTTAGTTTACACGAATTTAGGGACTTAATTTATGATAGAAAATCCTGGATTCATGTTGGAGCGGGAACAGCCGCGTTCTTATTGTCTCTTACAACAGCGGATTTCAAAGAAGTGTTTTCAGTTAAGGGAGAAATCTGGCACGCAATTTTTATGATTCTATTCGGCTCACTGAACCGACCAAAAATAATAGTCAAACGGGGTCGTCAGACGTTAGCGGAAATTCCTTCATAACACTGGAACGGGCCCGCGATCGCGCAAATTACCGCCGTGTTTGCCTACCGCGCATTAAGCCGGCTTCGGACCCCCCGCCGCCGTCATTTATTCATCCTATTTTCGATCAGGTCTTCGACCACGGCGGGCTCGGCTAGGGTCGAGGTGTCGCCGAGGTTGGCGAAGTCGTCCTCGGCGATCTTGCGCAAGATGCGGCGCATGATCTTGCCCGAACGGGTCTTGGGCAGGCCCGGCGCGAACTGGATCAGATCGGGCGAGGCGATCGGGCCGATCTCCTTGCGCACGCATTGGACCAGCTCCTTGCGCAGCTCGTCGCTCGCTTCGATCCCGGCGTTGAGGGTCACGTAGGCGTAGATGCCCTGGCCCTTGATGTCGTGCGGGTAGCCGACCACCGCGGCTTCGGCGACGTCGCGATGGACCACCAGCGCGGATTCGACCTCGGCGGTGCCCATGCGGTGGCCCGAGACGTTGAGCACGTCGTCGACCCGGCCGGTGATCCAGTAGTAGCCGTCCTCGTCGCGGCGGCAGCCATCGGAGGTGAAGTACTTGCCGACCGGGGTCGAGAAGTAGGTCTGCACGAAGCGCTCGTGGTCGCCGTAGAGGGTGCGCATCTGGCCGGGCCAGGAATCGCGCATGCACAGCGCGCCCTCGCCCGGACCCTCGACCTCGTTGCCGTCCTTGTCGATCACCACCGGTTGGATGCCGAAGAACGGTCGGGTACAGGAGCCGGGCTTGAGCGGGGTCGCGCCCGGCAGCGGGGTGATCAAGATGCCGCCGGTTTCGGTCTGCCACCAGGTGTCGACGATCGGGCAGCGCCCCTCGCCGACCACCCGGTTATACCACATCCAGGCCTCCGGATTGATCGGCTCGCCGACCGTGCCCAGGAGCCGGATCGACTTGCGCGAGGTCTTGGCGACGAATTCGTCGCCGGCGCCCATCAGCGCGCGGATCGCGGTCGGCGCGGTGTAGAAGATGTTGACCTTGAATTTGTCGCAGACCTGCCAGAAGCGCGCGGCGTCCGGATAGTTGGGCACGCCCTCGAACATCACGTTGACGGCGCCGTTGGAAAGCGGACCGTAGACGAGGTAGCTGTGCCCGGTGATCCAGCCGGCGTCGGCGGTGCACCAGAACACCTCGCCGTCGTGGTAGTCGAAAATATATTTGAACGTGATGTTGGTGTAGACCATGTAGCCGCCGGTCGTGTGCACCACGCCCTTGGGCGTGCCGGTCGAGCCCGAGGTGTAGAGGATGAACAGCGGGTCCTCCGCGTCCATCTCCTCGGGCGGGCAGTCGGGCGAGGCGGCGGCCAACAGGTCGTGGTACCAGACGTCGCGGCCCTCGACCCAATCGACGGTGCCGCCGGTCCGCTTGATCACCACCACCTTGTCCACCATCGAGCACTTCTTGAGCGATTCGTCGGTGCTGGCTTTGAGCGGGATCTTGCGCCCACCACGCAGGCCCTCGTCGGCGGTGATGACGATATTGGAATCGCAGTCGATGATGCGCCCGGCGAGGGCTTCCGGCGAGAAGCCGCCGAACACCACCGAGTGGATCGCGCCAATACGTGCGCAGGCCAGCATGGCGACGACGATCTCGGGCACCATGGGCATGTAGATGGTGATCCGGTCGCCCTTCTTGGCGCCGATCGATTTGAGGCCGTTGGCGAAGCGGCAGACCTCCTCGTGCAGCTCGCGGTAGGAGATATTGCGGCTCTCGCCGTTGGGGTCGTCGGGCTCCCAGTGGATCGCGGTCTGATCGCCCTTGGTCGCGAGATGCCGGTCCAGGCAGTTGGCCGAGGCGTTGAGCGTGCCGTCGTAGTACCACTTGATGTGCACGTCCTTGCCGAAGGACACGTCCTTGATCTTGCTGTAGGGCTTGATCCAGTCGATACGCTTGCCCTCTTCGGCCCAGAAGGCCTCGGGGTCGGTGACCGAGCGCTGGTACATTTCGAAGTATTGTTTCTCGGTGCACAGCGCGTTGGCCGCCACCTCTTCGCGCACGGGATAGACCTGAACTTCCGACATCGCGACTGCCTCCCTCTCGGCCGGTTGCTGTCCGGCCACGCCAAAGGCACGTTCCGCACAGGAGCCATGATTATTTCTGGAAATCCGAGGGGAAACAAGACGTGGCGGCGGGTCCGGAGAGGACCTTCGGTATCAGTCCCCGGTCAGCACGACCTGGCCCGCGCGATCGACGGTCACCGAAGCGGCTTCCAGCGATTGTCCCGCGCAGGGTCCGGAGACACAGGCGCCGTCCTCGATCTCGAACAGCGCGCCGTGGGTCGCGCAGATGATCAGCCCGCTGTCCTCGCTGATGAAGGTGTCGCCGGCCCAGTTGAGCGGCGAGCCCAGATGCGGACAGGAGTTGACGTAGCCGAACACCCGGTCGTCCTCGCGCACCACGAAGATCTCGCGCGCGTCCACTCCCTCCCCGAACGAGAAACTCTTGGCCTGGCCATCCTCGATATCGTCGAGCCGGCACAGTATGCGGCCGGCTGGGGCGGGACCGCCGGCCGGGCCGGCGCCGGGAATCGCCTCGCTCAAGGTTTCGTCCCACCCATCTTGCAGATCAGCTTCCACTCCGCGGCCGTGAGCGGCAGCACCGAGAGGCGCGACTGGCGCACCAGGGCGACCTCGGCCAGGCCGGGTTCGGCCTTGATCTGGGCCAGGGTGACCGGTTCGGCGAACGGCCTGACCGCTTTCACGTCGACCATGCCGAAACGTCCGCGCGCATCGGTCGGGTCGGGATAGTACTCCTTGACCACCTCGACGATACCGACCACCTGCTTCTCGTTGACCGAATGATAGAAGAAGGCGCGGTCGCCGAGCTTCATCGCCTTCATGTTGTTGGACGCCTGATAATTCCGCACGCCGTCCCACTCGGCGGTGCCGTCTTTGACCTGATCGTCCCAGGACCAAGCGCCCGGTTCGGATTTCATCAACCAGAAAGCCACCAATCAATCTCCCTCATGTATTCTTGCCCCGCCGCGAACCGGGGTAGAGTGTTAGCCGACGGGCTGGAGATTACAACCGCAAGGCCCTAAAAATGCGGCACAGCGTCGAAGACCGGCACAGCCGGCACCTCTTCCCTGTTTGACATCGGAAATGCCAATCCCTAACTTCTCGTATGGTGCCGAATTGAATTTCTGCCTGCGGACGCAATAAAAGTGCGGCTAAAACGAGTGATAGTCCCATTGCGAGCAGTGGCTGTGATGGATTTGTCTTCGCCGGCCCCATAGCCGGATGCGGCACGCGCCCTCGTAAATGGAAGAACACATGGATGCCGCGGAACTCAAAGATCTTCAGACACCAATAAAAGCGCGTTACCGGGACGATCCTGACGCCGCAATAATCACCCTCAAAGCCCAAGGAGCGATTGGCGAGGGCGTTACCTGTTCGGTAGAAACCGGTCGCGCACTGGTCGAGGCAGGCCTGCACCCAGCGACCGGCGGCACCGGGCTGCATGCCTGTTCCGGTGACATGCTCCTTGAGGCACTGGTCGCTTGTGCTGGTGTAACGCTAAATGCGGTGGCGACGGCGCTCGAATTGGATGTCCAGGATGCCCGCATCACTGCCGAAGGCGATCTCGATTTCAAAGGTACGCTCGGTGTCGAAAAGCAGGCCCCGGTTGGGTTTCGCGATATTCGTCTTTCATTCTATATTGACGGTGACCTGACGGACGAACAACTGGCGACCTTGATCAAACTCACGGAAAGATATTGTGTCGTCTATCAGACGCTCAGAACCTCCCCACCGATCGATGTGAGCGCAACCAAGATTTCATAACCACCTGGCCTATCAAATGACCCCGTAGGGTCGGATAATGCTCTAGATATCGTTGCGTATCAGGGGAATTCGGCGCGGAACGGGCGGGCCAGCAGGGCCTCGATGGCGGCCTCGATCGGGGCGCCTTGGTTGAGGATCGCATCGACGCCACTGGCGATCGGCATCTCGACGCCGAGCCTCCCGGCCAGCGCCACCGCCGCGCCCGCGGAGAACACGCCCTCGGCCACGCTGCGCCGCCCGGCCATGAGCGCCTCCAGGGTCTCGCCCTCTCCAAGTGCCACCCCGAGCGAATAGTTGCGCGACAGCGTCGAGGTGCAGGTGAGCGTCAGGTCGCCCAGGCCCGAGAGCCCCATCAGGGTTTCGGGCCGCGCGCCCTTGGCTCCGCCCAGGCGCGCGATCTCGGCCAGGCCGCGGGTGATTAATGCCGCGCGTGCGTTGTCGCCGAGCTTGCGCCCGGTCACGATGCCACAGGCGATCGCGATCACGTTCTTGACCGCGCCGCCGATCTGCGCCCCCACCACGTCGTCGGAGAGGTAGGGCCGGAATGCCCGGCTGCCCAACGCCTGGGCCAACACCGCACCCAAGGCCGTGTCCTCGGCCGCCAGGGTCACCGCGGTCGGCAGGCCGCGCGCCACTTCGAGCGCGAAGGTCGGGCCCGAGAGCACCGCCGTGGCGCGGCCCGGCAGCGCCTCGGCCAGCACCTCGGTCATCAATTGGCCGCTGCCGCGCTCGATGCCCTTGCTGCATACCACCAGCGGCCGCCCAAGGTCGGAAGGGGGGCCGAGGTGCGGCGCCAGCGCGGCCGCGATCTCGCGCTGCGCCTGGGCCGGGGTGACCAGCAGCAGCGCATCGCAGGCCGCCGCCTCGGCGAGGGAGGCGGTGGCGCGAATTTCCGGGTCGAGGCGGACGCCGGGCAGGTAGCGCGGGTTCTCGTGGCGCGTCCCGATCTCCGCCGCCAACTCCGGATCGCGGGCCCAGAGCACCACCTCGCGGCCCGCGCGCCGCACCGCCAACGCCAGCGCCGTGCCCCAGGCCCCCGCCCCAATGACGCCGATGCGCTCCATGGCCTCGCCTCAGTCCTCGCCGCCGGCCGCGCGCAGCTCCTCGAGCGGCCAGCGCGGGCGCGGCGCGAAGTCGAGCGGGTCGGTGAGGCCGGCGCGCAGGCGCTCGACCCCGGCCCAGGCGATCATGGCGGCGTTGTCGGTGCACAGCCGGGGTGGCGGTGCGATCAGGGCGGCGCCGCTGGTCGCCGCCACCTCGTCCAGACGCGCGCGCAGATAGCCGTTGGCCGCGACCCCGCCGGCCACCACCAGCGGCCCGCGCCGGCCGGTCTGCTCCTGGAAGCGGTCGAGCGCGCGGGTGCAGCGGTCGGCGAGCACGTCCGCGACCGCGGCCTGGAACGAGGCCGCCATGTCGCGCGCGACCTGGGAATCCGGCCCCGCGCCGAGCGCGCCGGCCGCCTCGGCCTGGTGGCGCACCGCGGTCTTGAGCCCGGAAAACGAAAAATCCAGATTGTCGCGGCCGCGCAAGGGCCGGGGCAGGTCGAAGCGCTCCGGATCGCCGTCCCGCGCCGCGCGTTCCACCTCCGGCCCACCGGGATAGCCCAGGCCGAGCATCTTGGCGGTCTTGTCGAAGGATTCGCCGATCGCGTCGTCCAGGGTGCCGCCCAGTTTGCGGTAACGGCCGACGCCTTCGACCGCGACCAACTGGCAGTGGCCGCCCGAGACCAAGAGCAGCAGATAAGGAAAATCCAAGTCGTGGGTCAGGCGCGCGGTCAGCGCGTGGCCCTCCAGATGGTTGACCGCCAGGAACGGCAGGCCGCGCGCCGCCGCGATCGCCTTGCCGGTCATGACGCCGACGAAGACGCCGCCGATCAGCCCGGGCCCGGCGGTCGCCGCGACCCCGTCGAGCTCGGCGAAACCGAGTCCGGCCTCGTCCAGTGCGCGTGCGACCAGGCCGTCGATGTGATCCAGGTGGCTGCGCGCCGCGATCTCCGGCACCACGCCGCCATAGGGCCGGTGCTCGTCGAGCTGCGAGAGCACCAGATCGGACAGGATCTCGCGCCCCCCCGTCACCACCGCCGCCGCGGTCTCGTCGCAGGAGGTTTCGATGCCGAGGATGTTCATGGGGGAGGCCGTGGGCGCGGTCATGTCCCGCCGAGACTACGCTTTCCACAATCTTTTGGCCACCATGTACGAAACCGTACTTGCGCCGTACGCGTTCACGCCGTTAAGCTTGTGCCATGGCCGAAACGCCACGTCTTCGACTGGGTACGCGCGGCAGCCCCTTGGCGCTGGCGCAGGCGAACGAGGTGCGCACGCGCCTGGCTGCCGCGCATCCGGAACTGTCGGAACCGGCCGCGGTCGAGATCGTGGTCATCACGACCACCGGCGACAGGGTCCAGGACCGAACGCTCGCCGAGATCGGCGGCAAGGGCCTGTTCACCAAGGAGATCGAGGAAGCCCTGCTGGCGGGCCGCATCGACGCGGCGGTGCACTCCATGAAGGACGTGCCGACCCGGCTGCCCGAAGGGCTTGAAATCAGCACCATTCTGCCGCGCGAGGACCCGCGCGATGCCATTATCTCCGCCGGTGGCCAGGACCTGGCCGGGCTGCCCACGGGTTCCGTGGTCGGCACCGCCTCGCTCCGGCGCCAGGCGCAGGTGCTTCTGGCGCGGCCCGATCTCAAAGTGGTGCCGTTGCGCGGCAACGTCGAGACCCGGCTGCGCAAGTTGGCCGAGGGCCAGGTCGACGCGACGCTCTTGGCCATGGCCGGGCTCAAGCGCCTGGGCAAGGCCGGCGAGGTCAGCGCGGTGCTGGCGCCGGAGGATATGCTGCCGGCCGTGGCTCAGGGCGCCATCGGCCTCGAAATCCGCGCCGACGACGGGGCCGTGCGCGACCTCTTGGCGGCGTTAAACGATCGGGACTCCGCCATCCGGGTCGCGGCCGAGCGCGCCTGCCTCGAGGTGCTCGACGGCTCTTGCCGAACCCCGATCGCCGCCTTCGCCGAACTCGAGGCCGGTGGCGCGACCTTGCGCCTGCGCGCGTTGGTCGCCCTGCCCGACGGCAGCCAGGCGCACCGCGCCGAACGCCGCGGCGCCGTGGCGGAGGGCGCGGCGCTGGGCCGCGACGCCGGCGCGGAATTGCGCGCCGCCGCCGGGCCGGCCTTTTTCACCGCACTCGGCGCCGGCTGAGGGCACGATTGAACTGGGGATAGACCATGCGCGTGCTCGTGACCCGGCCCGAAGAGGACGCCGCCGCCTTGGTCGCGGCGCTGAAGGCGCGCGGCCACGAAGCCCTGGTCGAGCCCATGCTGACCGTCGCGCCGGCCCCGGGCGGGACGCCGCCGCGCGACCTCGACAGCGTGCAGGCGCTGCTGTTCACCAGCGCCAATGGCGCGCGCGCCTTCGCCCGGCTATCGGAGCGCCGCGACCTGCCGGTGTTCGCCGTCGGCGACGCCAGTGCCGAGGCGGCGCGGACGGCCGGGTTCGCGGCCGTGGAGAGCGCCGGCGGCAACGTCGACGACCTGGCGCGCCTGGCAATCGACCGGCTGAACCCGGCGGACGGCGTGCTCTACCAAGCCGCCGCCAACCGGCTCGCGGGGGACCTCAAGGGCGCGCTGGAAGCGGCCGGATTCACCCTGCGCCGGGAAATACTCTACCAGACCGTCCCGGTCACCGATCTCTCCGCCAGCCTGCGCCGGGAACTGGCGGCCGGCCAGGTGGCGGCCGCGACTTTTTTCTCACCGCGCACGGCGGAGACCTTCGCCGGGTTGATCGAGAAGATGGGGCTGGCCGGAAGCTGCGCCGAGACCACCGCGCTCTGCTTCAGCGAGGCGGTGGCGGACCAGCTGCGCGGGCTCGATTGGCGCGCGGTTCTGGTCGCCGAACGGCCGAATCAGAATTCCCTCCTGGCCCGCCTCGACGAACTCGCCGGCCCCCCGCCCGTGCCGAGCGCGGCACCAGCGGACGACGGCACGGCCCCGGGCCAGCAGGTCATTGCACGCTTCGGCGGCATTCGCCCCATGGCCAGCAAGTTGGGGGTCGCGGTAAGCACGGTCCAGGGTTGGCGCGAGCGTGGCGCGATCCCGGCGCGCCACCACGCCCGGGTCTTGGAGGCGGCCCGGACCGAGGGTCTCGATATCGGCCCGGCGGATCTGAGCGCGGCCGACCCGGCGCCAGCGCCCAAGCCGACCGCCGAGCCTAAATCCCAACCGGAACCGAAACCGAAATCCGAACCGGAATCCGAACCGAAACCGGCATCGACACCGAAACCAGAATTCGCCCGGCCGCCGCCGCGGCCTGAACCGTTGTCCTCGCCGTCGCCGCGGCCCGAACCGTCATCTCCGCCGCCGCGCCCCAAAACCGCCGGGCGGCCCGAAACCGTTGCGCGACCCGAATCGGTCGTGAAGCCCAGCGCCGGGCGGCGCCTTCCGGCGGCCTTGTTCGGCGCGCTGCTGGTCATCGCCGGCGCCGGGGGCGCCTTGCTGGCGCGCGATTACTGGATGCCGCTGGTAGATGCCGATGATGGCCGCCGCGACGATGGCGCGGTCCTGGCCCTCGAACGGCGCCTCGCGAAAATCGAGTCCGCCGCCACCGTGCCCCCCCCGGGGGGGCTCCCGAGCGGGCTTGGCGCCGAGGCACTGACCCCGCTCACCGAATCCCTGGCGGCGCTCGAAGACCGGGTGGCCGCGCTCGCGGACTCCGAGGCGCGGGTCACCGCGCTCGCCGAACGCCTCGACCGGCTCGCCGCGGAGATGCCCGATGACGCGGCGCTGGCCGGGGCGAGTCAGCGGATCGAGGACCTGGCGGCGCGGGTCGCGGAGTTCGCCGCCGCGCGCCCCGACCCGGCGCCGGAAATCGCGGCGCTGACTCAACAGATCGCGGACCTCGCCGCCGCGCGCCCCGACCCGGCGCCGGAAATCGCGGCGCTGACTCAACAGATCGCGGAGCTCGCCGCCGCGCGCCCCGACCCGGCGCCGGAAATCGCGGCGCTGACTCAACAGATCGCGGAGCTCGCCGCCGCGCGCAGCGAAACCGAGACGGCGGCGAACGCCAATTCGGCGCTCTCGCTTTCCGTGCTGCAGCTGCGCGAGGCGCTTCAGGGTTCGGGTCCGTTCGCCGCGGAACTCGGCCTGCTGCGCGATTTGGCCGCCTCGGGCACGCTTGCCGAGGGTGCCGAGGTGACGGCGCTGATCGCGCCGTTGGCGGCTCATGCCGAGACCGGCATCCCGGGTTTGGCGCGGCTCAAGGCCGATTTTCCGGCCGCCGCCCGGGCGGCGCTGATCGCGGCGCGCGGCGGTGCCGGCGACAGCTGGTGGGCCGGCGTGGTACGGCGCCTATCCGAGCTGGTGATCCTGCGTCCGGTCGGCGCGGTTGACGTCGCGGACAGGAGCGCGGGCGCTGTCTTGGCGCGCGCCGAAACCTTGGTTCGGGCCGGCGATTTGGCCGCCGCGCTCGACGAATTGGCGGCGCTCCAAGATCCAGGCGCGGAGGCCATGGCGGCATGGCGCACGGCGGCCGGCGCGCGCGCGGCCGCGCGCCAGGCCCTGGTCGGACTCGGCCGGCTGCTGGCCGCGCGGCTGCGGACGGCGGAGGACTGAGCCATGGGCCGGGTGCTGCTCTTTGGCGTGAAGTTCGCGGTCGTGGTGGCGATCGCCGCCTGGTTGGCCGGATGGCCCGGCCGGGTGACCGCCGAGCTGCCCGGATACCGGCTCGATCTCGGTTTCACGGTCCTGGAATGGCCGGACCAGTATCTCGACGCCTCGGTCGGCGTCCTGGTGCTGGCATTGTTGGGATTCGCGATCCTGGCCGCGCTCGCCTACCGCTTCTGGCGCTTCCTGCGGCGCGCGCCGCGCGATCTCAACCTCTCGGTCAAGGCCGGTCGGCGCCGGCGCGGCTATCGGGCGCTGACCCAGGGCATGGTCGCGGTCGCGGCCGGCGAGCGCGAGGAGGCGGCGCGCTGGGCGCGCAAGGCCAGTGCGCTGCTCGACGAACCGCCGCTCACCATGCTGCTCTCGGCCCAGGCGGCGCAGTTGAGCGGCGACGAGGCGGCGGCGGCGCGCTACTTCACCGCCATGTTGGACAACGAGGAGACCCGCTTCCTGGGCCTGCGCGGGCTCCTGACCCAGGCGCTGCGCGAGGGCGAGCGGGGGCGCGCGCTGGAACTGGTGCGCGAGGCCCACGGCATGCGGCCGCGCACGCCCTGGGTGCTGCAGTCGCTGTTCGACCTGACCGAGCGCGCGGGCGATCTGGAGGCGGCGGACCGCGCGCTTCGGGAATCCCTGCGCGCCAAGGCGCTGCCCAAGCCCGAGGCCGAGCGCAAGCGCGCGGTGGTGCTGGTCGAGCGTGCCCTGGCGGCGCGCCAAGCGGGCGACTCTGCCGCCGCCGCTATCGGGCACGCGCGCGAGGCTCACAAGCTGGCCCCCGGTTTGTCTCCGGCCGCCGCGTTATTGGCCGAGTTGCTGCTCGGCAGCGGCGCGGCGCGCAAGGCGGCCAAGGTCCTCGAAGACGCCTGGGCGCGGGCGCCCCATCCCGATCTCGCGCGGCTCTATTTGGAGGCGCGGCCGAGCGACGACAGCCTGGAGCGGCTCAAGACCCTGGGCAAGCTGGTCGCGCGCAACCCGGCGCACGGCGAAAGTCACCTGGCACGCGGCCGCGCCGCGCTCGAGGCGCGACTTTGGGGCGAGGCGCGGCGCCACTTCGAGGCCGCCGCCGGCCCGGACGGACTGGCCGGCGACCCGCGCGAGGCGGTGTGCCGCCTGATGGCGGAGTTGGAAGAGTCCGAGCGCGGCGATCTCGAGGCCGCGCACGCTTGGCTCGCTCGCGCCACCGCCGCGTCGCCCGATCCGGCCTGGGTCTGCGGGACCTGCGGGGCCAGTGCGGCAATCTGGAGCCCGCGTTGCGGCAACTGCGAGAGCTTCGACGCGCTGGCCTGGACCGCGCCACCCCAGGTCGCCGCCCTGCCCGAACCCGCGCCCGATCTCGCACCCAGTCTCAAGCCCAATCTCCCGCCCAATCTCACACCCGATCTCCCGCCCCCGGCGCTTGCGGCGCCCAAAGCGCCGGAGCGGACAGAGCCAACCGCCCCGGCGGCGCTCACCCGCCCGTCGTGAGGACAAAGAAACCTTAAGACCCGGACGGCTAGAGAGACCGGACGAAAAGCGGCTCGGTCAGCGTTGACGCGGACCGGGCTCGTGATTACGTTCCAGGCGTCGCCTAGGTTCCGGGCGTCGTTCGGCGTTTTCGTCCCGCCACGTGCCGCCTTAGCTCAGTTGGTAGAGCATCGCATTCGTAATGCGGGGGTCGGGTGTTCGAGTCACCCAGGCGGCACCATTATTTCAAGGACTTAGAAGCTA
>Ga0209987_10001865_pt1 | contig 11535 bp, 9 predicted proteins | sample N074metaG_FD_182134 | JGI IMG/M metagenome (GOLD analysis project Ga0209987, IMG submission 182134) | Deep subsurface microbial communities from Kermadec Trench to uncover new lineages of life (NeLLi) - N074 metaG (SPAdes) (version 2) | ecosystem: Environmental > Aquatic > Marine > Ocean trench... | reverse complement strand
TGTCGATATCAATATCTGCAAATATTTGTGGCGAATTGGCACGATACGTTGTAAACGCGTTGCCGATCTCCGGCCGTTGCACGGCTGCCTGAATGAAAAGAGTTGTCTGGTCTGCGAGATAATCGGGTGCGTTGCCACCGCGGTCCTGCAGCATCATACTGAAGCCGGATCCGGTGCCAAGCCCGGGTATCGCCGGTGGGCCAAAGGCGAACGCGATCGCGCCAGGAATTCCCATGGCCAGTTGCCCGTTGATTTTTCGAATAATGGCATTGACGTGCAAGTCGGCATCGCCACGTTCGTCCCAGGGTGCCAGCGCCACAAAGAAAAATGCGGTGTTCGATGCAAGCGAAGAGGTCAGGAGGCTGTAACCACCCACGGCTGTTACCAGTTCAACACCCGCGGTCTCTTGCAAAATGTCTTCAATGCTTGCCACAACCTTATCGGTACGCTCCAGCGATGCCGCGTCTGGCAGCTGCACGTTTACCAGGAAATACCCCTGGTCTTCCTCTGGTACAAAACCGTTGGGCACAACGCCAAACAAACCGGCCAACAGAACGGTTAGCGCCGCAAGTCCTGCGAGAGTGACGCCGATTCTGCGCATGAAAAAACCAGCGATGCCCATATAGCTATTGGTCGTGCGTTCAAACACCCGGTTAAACCGATCATAAAATGGTTGTAATGGGCTGGCCTTGCCACTGCCGGGCGGACGCAGCAACATCGCGCACAGCGCCGGGCTCAGCGTCAATGCATTGATGGATGAAATCGCCACGGATATCGCAATGGTGATCGCGAACTGCTGATAGAGACGCCCGGTAATACCGCCCATTGCCGCAACCGGCACAAATACAGCGATCAATGACAATGAAGTTGCAACGATTGGCCCCGAGACTTCCTTCATCGCTGCGAGCGTCGCCTCTTTGGGTTTAAGGCCTTTCTCCATCTTGGCCGTCACGGCCTCGACCACGACAATTGCGTCGTCGACCACAATGCCAATGGCAAGTACCAGCCCCAACAATGACAGCGTGTTAATCGAAAACCCGAGCATGGGGAAAACCATGAACGTACCAATGAGCGACACTGGAACGGCGAGCGTTGGTATTAAAGTGGCGCGTGCATTCTGTAGAAAAATGAAAACAACGAGGATAACCAGCGCGACCGCCTGGAAGAGGGTAATGATTATCTCTTTAATACCCTCTTCGATGGCAAGCGTTGTGTCCAGCGATACGGTATAGGCGAGATCATTTGGAAAGTCTTCGGCTAGCTCTTCCATGATCCTGTAGATTTCAGCTGCCACTTCGAGTCCATTGGCGCCAGGCAGCTGGTAAATTGACAGGATGGATGCCGGCCCCTTGTTGAGTCTTGTGATGGCGTTGTAGTTCTGCGTGCCAAGCTCTACGCGAGCGACATCCTTGATGCGGACCTGCGACCCATCTGAATTGGAGCGGACAATGATATCGCCAAATTCCTCAGGCGTAGAGAGTCGCCCCTTCGTTCTGACGGTGTACGTAAACTCTGTCCCGGGCAACGCCGGTGCGCCACCGATTTGTCCGGCCGGTGCGATGACACTCTGCTCCTGAATTGCCTTTGTCAGGTCGGGTACGGTGAGACCCAGTTTCGCGAGCTGGTCCGGTTTGACCCAGATGCGCATGGCGTAGTCACTGCCGCCAAGCACATCCGCCTGGCCGACGCCGCGAACACGCGCGATAGCATCAAGAATGTTGATGGTCAAATAGTTGCTCTGGAAATTCTGATCGTAGGTGCCGTTTGGCGAATAAAGCGTCACGAGCATCAGCGGAAAAGACAACTGTTTCTTGACGGTTATGCCGAGTCGTTTTACCTCCTCCGGCACACTGGCTTGTGCTTCGGACACCCGGTTTTGCACCAGCACGTTCGACATGTCCAGATCAGAACCTACCTCGAAGGAAACGGTCAGCCGCATCGAGCCGTCGTTGGCATTGACCGACTTCATATACAACATGTTTTCGACGCCATTCACTTTCTGTTCTATCGGCGTCGCAACGGACTGCTCGACAACCTCTGCATTCGCACCGGTATAGGTGGCGGTGACCGCGACCTCCGGCGGAGTAATATCAGGATATTGCGCTATCGGTAACGAGCCCATCGACACAATGCCGACGATCACCGTGATGATCGCAATCACCATGGCGAAGATCGGGCGGTTGACGAAAAAGGATGCCAAGCTTACGTTTCCTGCAGTGGCGCGCTGGGTGGGTCTTGTTTGACTATTGTTGGATTGACCTGCGTTCCGGAGCGTACTTTTTGCAAGCCCTCAATGATGATGGTTTCACCTCCTTCCAACCCGGAGTCAATCACCTGCATTGCGCCCTTACTGGGCCCGAGTTCGACCTCGCGTATTTCAACCTTGTTATCTGCATCGACGATGTAAACCCGGAATCGGCCCTGTAAGTCGACCAACGCACGCCGCGGAATCAGCACCCTGTCTTTTAGTGTCCTGTACGGTGCACGCACACGTGCAAACTGGCCGGGTAAGACAATGCTGTCGGGATTTTCAAAAGACGCCTCAAGCGTATAGGTCCCTGTTTCCGGGTCTATGGCTTGCGCCGCCGCAATAACGTGCCCGCGATGAGTGTGTTCGCTGTTATCGGCAAACAGCAGGATCAGATTGAGCGGCCGCCCCTCGGGGTTTCCTTTGTATTGCGCTCCCTCGGCAAGGTAGGTTCTGGAGAGCACCAGGTATTCCCTTTCCGAGATCGAAAAGCGCACCCGGATGGGATTGATATCCGAGAGCGTGTTCAATACGATCGGGTTTGGCTCGCGGCCGACAAATTCACCTGGTTTGGCTTTTGAAAGACCAATAAGGCCAGTGATCGGTGCGTACATCCTGGTGTAGCTGAGTTCGATATTCGCAAGATCCACCGAGGCTTCGGATGCACGTACCGACGCCCGGTTGGCCGCTTCCTGGGCGACCGCGCTGTCCAGGTCTTGTTGGCTGACAGCATCCATTTCGGCCAATGGCCGAATTCGTGCAAGATCAGCCTGCGCCTTGGCAAGATTGGTTTGCGACGCCGCGAGCTTGCTTTGGGCTTCCACCACCCGGGCTTGAAACGGCTGATCATCGATCGTATACAGCAGGTCCCCTTTCTCTACGAATCGACCTTCCTGAAAATTCAACGTCATAAGAAAGCCCTCAACACGGGCGCGAATGGGCACGTCCTGAATGCCCATTGTTGTCCCGACCATATCCAATGTCAGAGGGACGTCGTGGCGCTCAACCGTTATGACGCCCACCGGCAATGCGGGTCGGGCAATAGCGGCATCGTCGGAAGACCCACAGGCTGTGACCAGCCAGGCCGTGCACAGCAATAAAGCGAGACGAGGAACCGAGTAACTTCGGCGCGTTGCCATGATTTCTCCTTATTATTATTAGGCGAACGGCGGAACCATCAATAGTCGCGATTATTGGCCGTAGAGTCCAGCCTTGATGGGTATTCTGAAGTTGTTCGGTTGGCAAAAAAACCGCCCAGAAGGTTAGCCCCCATAAAAGGGGTCGGATCCAATTTCCTTAACGCTCGTTGTTTAACCCATTGAGCTAGCGGGAAATTGGATCCGACCCCTTTTATGCGACGTCTTCTACGTCGTCGGACTTCGGGCTGTAAACCCGGCGGATGATGTCTGGCATCACCGCCTCGCTGATAAAAAAGCCCTGCATCTTGTCGCATTCGATCGTTTTCAAGAATTCGAATGTTTCCTGGTCTTCGACGCCTTCGGCACATACGGAAATGCCCAGGTTGTGCGCAAGACCGGTTACGGCGGCCAATACCTGCCTGGCGACCGGGTTCGACCGTGCCCGTGCAAGTGCTGCTGCGTGTATTTTGATTTCGTCAATCGGAAGCTGCTCGAATGTGCTCAGGCTGGAGGCGGCAACGCCGAAGTCGTCCAGCGACAGGCGAAACCCCCTGTCACGTAACTTGCTGAGCACGCGCAAGTGCGGTGCGTCGGAATTGAGGACGTCCTGCTCGGCAACTTCAAACGTAAAGCTGCCAGGCTCGAGACCATGTGACTTGACGATCTCCGAGTAGGTGGTTGGTAGCCCCGGATCTATAAGCAAACTGCTTGCCAGGTTGATGCAAGAGTTGAGTTGCAGCCCCTGCTCCCGCCAGCGTGCAAGCTGGGCAGCTGATTCATGCAGTACGAACTCACTGACCGGGCCGATGAGCTTGAATTCCTCAACCTCAGGTAGAAACTCCAGCGGTCCAAGCAGTCCGTGCTGCGGATGCCGCCAGCGCAGCAAAGATTCCGCTTCACGGGTCAGCCACTCCGTGCCCGCGTTTCGCTCAACCTTGGGTTGGTACATGATCATGAACTCGCGACCAATTACAGCTTCCTCAAGCTCCGCTCGCGAGATTCGCAGCATGCGGCGACGGCACTCGCGCGCCGCATAGGCCAGGGAATCCACGCTATGGTCCCTGCCCAGCCACTCGACATTGGTGAAGTTGGCGACATGGTCCAGCAACGTGGCCCGGTTGCTAAGACGCAAGGCCTCGCGGTTGGCGCAGATAATGAGCCCAAATTGCGCAACGCCTGCAACGGACTCCAGCGCCAGGATAGCCTCGTCGCAGACATCGTTTTCGGCGAGCAGGACGATTCGGCGACTGTGTCCGCCCATCAGCTTCTTCAGCCCCGAGGCACTGCCGAAGCTGCTCAGGCTGAGACTGAGTTCTCTGGCGACCTGAATTGCCGCCGGGGTCCTGGCGAGGGACTCACTTACCACGAATAACATGCTGCCTCCATCGAGTCGTCATGCTGGCTATTTTGCTTGCTAATTCGTTGTTTATAGCTGGCCCGATCGGGGCCAGATGTGCGGCAAGTCGCAATGCCGGGAATATTTGTTCAAAAGAGGCCAATAATCGTTGAATTTCCCGGTAAATACCCCATTTTTGAATCATGGAACCAAGCCTTTAGAAGTGCTTTTCTCTGTTGCCATGCACCAAATCGACCTCTATAATGCGCGGGCTAAGTTGAGGCCCGCTTGGACAGAAAGAAACCACAACGCCACAGACCACCGGTTAGCCGATGGACGTGGCGTTTTTAGTGCCGGAGGCAGAACAGAAGTGAGTGACCAGGGGCGGCAGCATTCTTCCCCGACGTCCTTCAGTCTCGTGGCAAAGGTTCTTCTGATACAACTGGGTCTAAGCGTGGTTCTTGCCGCGCTGTTTTGGGGTATGAAAGGAACCGTATCGGCTTACTCGGCATTGCTGGGTGGTCTGACTTGTGTGATCCCGAATGCCTTTTTGGCGCTGCGACTCGTAGTGCCGCGTCGCGATCCAGGGCCAGGTGCTCTGGTTCGTGCAGCTTACATCGGAGAGACTGGAAAGCTGGCGTTGACGGTGATCATGTTCACCATTGTTTTCACGCTGGTGCGGCCACTTGCCGCTGGCGCCTTGTTCGCAGGCTTTATAGCCGCACAACTGGTGACATTATCGGGGCTTCTGATGAAAGACAGCAGTCAGACAGAAGACAAGAGAAATAAACATGACGAGTGAAGGCGGACACGGATCCGGAGGCTACATCCAGCATCATTTGCAGAACCTGCAGGTTTGCAGAATTGACGATGCATGGGTGTGGAATCATTGCGCGGGCAATCCGATGACGATTAATGTCGATTCCATGTTCTGGTCGGTGCTGCTCGGTGTGGTTTTCATCTGGACCTTCCGCAGCGCGGCAAAAAAATCATCGACGGGCAAGCCCGGCAAGTTTCAGGCCTTCGTCGAGATTATTATCGACTTTATTAATGGCAGCGTAAAAGACACCTATCACGGCAAGAGTAAACTGATCGCACCGCTGGCTCTCACCATCTTCGTGTGGGTCTTCCTGATGAACCTGATGGATCTGATCCCGGTTGACTGGATTCCGGGTCTGGCGGGCGCGATCGGCATTCCCTACATGAAGGTCGTGCCGACGACCGACGTGAATATTACTTTTGGTATGTCGCTCTCGGTATTCGTGCTGATCATCTTTTTCACGATCAAGAGCAAGGGTGTGGGCGGGTTTGTGCGCGAGATGACGATGCATCCGATCGCACCGCCAACCAGGGGCATAGGCCTCATAGCCGCACCTCTGATTATCGCGTTCAACTTTATTCTGGAGTCGGTCTCACTTCTGGCGAAACCTTTGTCTCTCTCGCTGCGACTGTTTGGCAACATGTTTGCCGGCGAACTTATTTTTATCCTGATTGCAATGTTGGGAATCTGGCAACTGCCGCTGCACTTTGGCTGGGCGGTATTCCATTTGCTGATCGTTACGTTGCAAGCATTCATATTCATGATGTTGACGGTGGTTTATCTTACGTTGGCATCGGAAGAGCATTAATTGACTTTTGACTTGATCCTTAACTGGAGAAAATGATGGAAACTGTAATTGGACTCACTGCGATTGCCGTCGCACTTTTGATCGGTCTTGGCGCACTGGGCGTGGGTATCGGCATGGGCCTTCTGGGGGGGCGCTTTCTCGAAGGCGCGGCACGCCAGCCGGAGCTTGCTCCGATGCTGCAGACGAAGATGTTTCTGGTCGTTGCACTACTTGACGCGGTCGCCATGATCGGTGTCGGCATCGGTTTGTATTTCGCGTTCGCAAACCCGTTTGTTGGTCAGCTACAGGCGGCTCAGGCTCTGGCCGGCGGCTAAATCTGTTCGGTCGCTATTTTCGCGACCACCGAGATACTTGAGGAATATCCAGTGGATATAAACATGACACTTCTGGGTCAGTCGATCGCGATGCTCGTGTTCGTCTGGTTCTGTATGAAGTTCATCTGGCCGCCGATCATGCAAGCGATCGAAGACCGCCAGACACAAATCGCGGACGGCCTGGCCGCGGCGGAGCGTGGCCAGCAAAGCCTCGACAAGGCCCAGGTTGACGCCGAAGACATCATAGGTGACGCGCGCAAGCAAGCCACCACAATTCTTGATCAGGCACATGCCCGGGCGAACGAGATTGTTGCAGACGGCAAAGCGGATGGCGTCAAAGAGCGCGACCGCCAGGTTATTGCGGCAAAGGCCGAGGTTGAGCAAGAGACCAACCGGGCACGCGAGGAATTGCGTGGCCAGGTATCTGCGATTGCGGTGGCCACTGCAGAAAAGATTTTGCAGCGAGAAATCGACAGCAAAACCCACGAAGACATTCTGGGCAAGCTGGCGGCAGAGCTTTAGGAATTATTTGACGTGGCAGACAACAACACCATCGCACGGCCGTACGCAGTAGCAACTTTTGAAGTCGCTCGAGATGCTGGCATGCTGACCGAGTGGTCTGCAGCGCTGGGCACTGCACGCGAGTTACTGGCGGACGGCCAGGTAGTGGCCTTTCTTGGCAACCCATCGCTCACCGATGATCAGCGTTTGAGCTTTCTCGCGGATTTATTTGAGTCTGCGGGCACGAACAATTCTGTATTTTGCGGTGACGCCAAAGGCACTAATTTCCTGAAGTTGTTGCTAGAGAATAGACGCGTAAATGTGTTGCCGGAGATTGCCGGGCATTTTGATGCGCTAAAGGCAAAGGCCGAGAATACCGTTGATGTCGTTGTTACCACGGCGGCGAGGCTTGGCGACGATCAGAAAAAGGCGATTGTCAAAGCGCTGGAGGCCAGGCTAGGTCGTGACGTACGAATTGAAACGGAAATTGACGAAACCCTCATCGGCGGTGCGGTCATTCGCGCTGACGACATTGTTATTGATGGATCACTGCGAGCGCGGCTTACCGGCCTGGCGAACGCACTGATCGCTTAAAAAGGAAAAAAAGATGGCACTGAAAGCTTCCGAAATCAGTAATCTGATTAAAGAGCGAATCGAGAATTTCGAAGCGTCCGCCCAAGCGCGAGACGTTGGCACCGTAATCGGCGTAACGGACGGCATTGTGCGCATTCACGGGTTGGCCGACTGTCGCTACGGCGAGATGCTCGAGTTCCCGGGCAACACTTATGGTATGGCGTTGAACCTCGAGCAGGACTCGGTGGGTGCGGTTGTGCTGGGTGACTACAAGCACATTTCAGAAGGCGACACCGTCAAGACGACAGGTCGCATCCTGGAGGTGCCCATTGGTGAAGCGTTGTTAGGCAGGGTTGTTAATGCGCTCGGCATGCCGATTGATGGCAAGGGACCGCTTGAGACAACAGAAACAGCGCCAGTCGAAAAAGTAGCGCCAGGCGTTATTGAACGTCAGCCTGTTGATCAGCCAGTACAAACAGGGCTGAAGGCAATCGACGCAATGGTGCCCATTGGCCGTGGTCAGCGAGAGCTGATCATCGGTGATCGGCAGACGGGCAAGACGGCCGTCGCTGTCGACACCATCATCAACCAGAAAGGCACGGGCATTAAGTGCATCTACGTCGCCATTGGCCAGAAAGCATCGTCGGTTGCCGGCGTCGTTCGCAAGCTCGAGGAAGAAGGCGCGATGGAACACACGATTGTGGTTGTTGCATCTGCTGCCGACTCCGCAGCAATGCAATACATCTCTCCGTATTCCGGCACGACCATGGGCGAATACTTTCTCGACAAAGGCGAAGACGCGCTGATTATTTTTGATGATCTGACCAAGCAGGCCTGGGCGTATCGGCAGGTATCGTTATTGCTTCGACGCCCGCCAGGCCGCGAAGCGTATCCCGGTGACGTCTTCTATTTGCATTCACGTCTGCTCGAACGTGCTTCGCGCGTTAATGCCGACTACATTGAAGAGTTGACCGGCGGCAAAGTCAAAGGCAAGACCGGCTCGCTGACGGCGCTGCCAATTATCGAAACACAGGCCGGCGACGTATCCGCGTTCGTACCAACCAACGTGATCTCTATTACCGACGGACAGATCTTCCTTGAGACGGATTTGTTTAACGCCGGTATCCGACCTGCAATTAACGCGGGTCTGTCGGTTTCGCGAGTAGGTGGTGCTGCGCAAACGAAGATCATCAAGAAGCTCGGTGGTGGTATACGACTGGCACTGGCCCAGTATCGCGAGCTTGCAGCGTTCGCGCAGTTTGCATCCGATCTGGATGAGACCACTCGCAAGCAATTGGAACGCGGCCAGCGAGTAACCGAGCTCATGAAGCAGAAGCAATACTCCCCAATGTCTGTTGCGGAAATGGCGTTGTCGCTTTTCGCGGCCAACGAAGGCTATCTCGACTCGGTCGAGGTCGAAAAAATTGGCGACTTCGAAGCCGCGTTGCATGACTTTGCGCACTCTAACAATGCAGAGTTCCTGCAACAGATCAATGACACCGGCAACTACGGTGACGAAGAACAGGCAGGTTTGAAAGCGATTTGCGAGAGTTTCGCAGAAAAGGGAGCTTATTAAATCGCGCCTGTAGAGGCGCTCCAACAAGGCCTCGTAGCGGACCTGTTGGAGCGGGTCCACACCCGCGAATTTTAAGTTAGGAAACACGAATGTCCAACGAAAAAGAAATACGCAATAAGATCCGAAGCGTGAAAAACATGCAGAAGATCACCAAGGCGATGGAAATGGTGGCAGCCAGCAAGATCCGCAAAGCGCAGATCCAAATGGAAGCCTCGCGTCCCTATGCCGAGCGTATTCGTAGCGTCGTCGGTCACCTGGCCCACGCTAACCCGGATTACAAGCACCCGTTCCTGGTGGAGCGCGAAACCAAACGTGTTGGTTTTATCGTGATCTCGTCGGACCGCGGTTTGTGTGGCGGGCTAAACGTCAACCTGTTCAAGAAAGTCATTAATGAAATGACCGACTGGAAAGCGAAAGACGTTGAGGTTGACCTGGTTCTCGTTGGCGCGAAATCCGTACAGTTTTTCCGTCGTTTAGGCGGCAATGTTGTCGGAACCGCCACTCACCTTGGCGACAAGCCGCAGATTAATGACCTTATTGGTTCGATCAAGATCATGCTCGATGCGTACAGCGACGGAAAAATTGATCGGCTGTATATGCTTAGCAACGAGTTTGTAAGCACCATGAACCAGAATCCGATCGCAACTCAGTTGCTTCCGGCCAGTGGCGTTGGGCAGGACGAAGAAGACCTTCAGGCTCACTGGGATTACATCTACGAACCGGATGCAGGTGAATTGCTGGAGCACATCCTGATGCGATACATCGAATCACAGGTTTACCGCGGCGCAGTTGAAAACTTCGCCTGCGAAATGGCGGCGAAGATGGTGGCGATGAAATCAGCCACCGATAACGCCGGCGATATTATCGATGAGCTGCAGCTTATTTATAACAAAGCGCGCCAGGCATCTATAACACAAGAGATTTCAGAAATTGTCGGCGGCGCAGCTGCCGTCTCGGGATAAACAAGGACCTTAGTATGAGCACCGGAACTACTGTGCAAATTATTGGCGCTGTTGTAGACGTTGAATTTCCAAGCGGCCATATTCCTCATATATACGACGCATTGATCATCGATGAAGTCGAAACAACGCTCGAAGTACAGCAACAGCTTGGAGATGGCGTTGTAAGAACCATTGCGATGGGCTCCAGTGAAGGCCTGAAGCGCGGTATGACGGTTAGTAATACCGGCGAGCCGATCAATGTGCCGGTCGGCGAGAAAACACTGGGTCGCATCATGGATGTACTCGGCAGGCCGATCGACAACAAGGGTGAAATCGGTGCCGAAAAAACCATGCCGATTCATCGCCCTCCGCCAAGTTTTGAAGAGCAGGCGGCTAGTACAGAGCTGATGGAAACCGGTATCAAGGTTATCGACCTCATCATGCCCATCGCCAAGGGCGGCAAGGTTGGCTTGTTTGGCGGTGCGGGCGTTGGCAAGACCGTGACGTTAATGGAGCTGATTCGAAACATCGCGCATGAGCACGAAGGTTTTTCTGTGTTCGCGGGCGTAGGCGAACGAACTCGTGAAGGTAATGACTTCTATCACGAAATGACGGAATCAGGTGTTATCGACAAGGTATCGCTGGTTTACGGTCAGATGAACGAGCCTCCAGGCAACCGCCTTCGGGTTGCGCTCACAGGCCTGACCATGGCCGAAGCGTTTCGCGATGAAGGTCGTGACGTACTGATGTTCATCGACAACATATACCGTTACACACTGGCCGGAACGGAAGTTTCAGCACTGCTTGGACGCATGCCATCAGCAGTGGGCTACCAGCCGACACTGGCAGAAGAGATGGGTATCCTGCAGGAGCGTATTGCATCTACCAAGACCGGCTCGATCACCTCTTTCCAGGCGGTATACGTACCAGCAGACGACCTGACCGACCCGTCTCCGGCAACAACCTTTGCTCACCTTGACGCGACACTCGTATTGTCTCGCCAGATCGCAGAGCTTGGCATTTATCCGGCGGTAGACCCGCTTGATTCCACCAGCCGAATCCTGGATCCCAATGTAATCGGTCAGGAACATTACGATTGCGCGCGTGGCGTACAGGCCGTGTTACAGCGTTATAAAGAACTTCAGGACATCATCGCTATTCTGGGCATGGACGAGCTTTCGGAAGACGACAGGTTATCCGTTACCCGGGCACGAAAGATTCAGCGCTTCCTGTCACAACCGTTCTTCGTTGCAGAAACATTCACTGGCACACCGGGCAA
>Ga0209987_10001862_pt1 | contig 11541 bp, 7 predicted proteins | sample N074metaG_FD_182134 | JGI IMG/M metagenome (GOLD analysis project Ga0209987, IMG submission 182134) | Deep subsurface microbial communities from Kermadec Trench to uncover new lineages of life (NeLLi) - N074 metaG (SPAdes) (version 2) | ecosystem: Environmental > Aquatic > Marine > Ocean trench... | reverse complement strand
CCGTTGTTACGCAGCTGCGCCGTCAATGTCAACGAGTCCGTGTTCGTCAATATGAAGACCAGCACGCTGCCGGTTATGTCGACATCAATGTCTTCCGGATCCGCGGTGTCGCTGTCGTTGAAGGTAAGTTGATGCTCGACGTTGGTGCAGTACTCCGAAAACCAGATATCCAGCACGTTGTCGATCTGGAAGGTTTCAGTCGGGTCTGTGCCAGGCGGATCGCTGAGCGGCTCTTCCATCCGAACATCAAGATAGGCCTCGAGATCGTAGTACTGCGGATCGATCAGAACCGTCTGAAAGGTAACGGTGAGTACATCGCCATGGCGCAGCAGGTTGAACTGGTCCGGTTCGCCCGGAATCGTGTTAGTGGTGCTACTCGTAATCGTAAATTCGGGCGCAACGTTGGCTAACGGGAAGGCGGTCAGGCTCTGATCCAACGTCAGCGGCACCGTGTTTGGCTGAGGGTTAACCCAGACGATCGTATCCAGCATGCCGAGGTAGTTATTGCCGTAAGCCGGCGCCATTTGCACGGTCGGTGTAAACGTGGAATCGACAACATATTCGACCGGCAACAGGTCGCGAATGCGAATGCCGCCAGCGCCACCCGTAATGGTGCCGCCTGTAAAGTTCGAAATCGTGATTGTGACCGTGCCGCGACTACCCATTGGCTGATTGGTATTGGTTCCGGTCAGTGCAACGGCGACATCCAGATTATTAAAGGCCGATAGCGTATTCAGTACTGCGTCGTCCTGCGCCGTCAGCCCAAATGAGGTCTGGTCGATACCGCCTTCCGGAGGCTGTACCTCGCAACCCCACTCGACGTTCCGAACGGTGTTGGTGCGATCAAGACAGGAATTCGTTATGCGGCCAACAAGAAAATAGAACCCACTGCCGCCCGCCGGAGCAACGATGTACGGTGCCGGCCCGCCGCCGAACAATGTCTCGACGTGAACGTCTGTTAGCAGTGTGGCTCCGCCAACCGCGCTGCAATTGCCAGGTCCACCACCCGTAGCCACCGAGTTTGCATCGCCTTCGGAGTCGCAAATGTAGTCAATCAGGAAGTTGCCTGGCTGCATCTCGTCGGTGAACTCGAGATCCTGCAAGTCGGCCAGGCCGCTGTTGCGAACTTCGATGCGCCAGATTGCATCGTCATCCTCGTGGCCGTAGATAGTTGACGTGTAGCTACCAGCGCCCTGTCCCGCATCCACAACGCGACCGGTCTTGAAGATCTGCGGCTCTGGCTCGTTCAGCGGCAACAGTCCTGGCCCTGTCGTACTCGTGTTGCGGTAGGTCAGATCGCAGCTGGGCGTAAACTCGACCTGCGCATTGATCGTCCGATTCGCCTGCACCAGGCCCTCTTCGACCACCGGAGAGTAACGCCGTACGTCGAACTCGACGGTAAGTCTGCGTGGCGTGCTACCACCATTGGGCCGGTCCTGGAGTACGAAGGAACTGTCAATAACCCAGGTGAGGACCGAGCCGTTCGGACCATTTACAAATGGCTCAACAACAGGTGGCGGTCCGCCAACGTTCGTCGAGAAACTTGTTGTACCCGGCACATAGGTCAGTCCGGACGCCAACAGGTCTTCGGTGATGATGAGGTCCGAGAAGTCCGCATCGTCCGAATTGCGATACGGGTTTTCGATCTCCAATCGCACGGTGCCGACACCGCAAAGCTCGCAGAAGCTTACGGTGAAATCGTGGTTGATGATGTTTGCGGTTTGCAGGTCAGCGGGGCAATTCGCCGGTACGCCCTGCGCCAAGGCGCCGCCCGACCACAGCAAAAAAAACAGGGCCGCCGGAAATACGAAATTCCGAACGAAGCTGAGTTTATTCGCGAGCAACCACATCCTGTCGGGCGCTCGTGTACCTGTGTCGGTTCTGTCCATCCTTAGTCGCTAACTGTCCGTGTTCGCTTAGCGCACCACCCTTCGGTGGCTTTGCCTTTGCCTCGATCCAGAGCGAACTATGGACCATTAAGGCCGCCCTGAGGCGGACCTGGATCACAGCCTCAAGAGGCCGAAAAAAACGGTTCCTAAATCTGTGAAAGCCATAGCCTATGCGGCATCCGAGTGTCGTCCGCTTGGCACCTGAGGGGAGTTTATGTAAGGTGAGTTGGCCGAAACACAAGGATTTTGGCCGTTTGAAAAAACGGCGCCACCAAGTGACGACTTATGTTAAGTCTACGTCCGTATCAACTGGCCGGAAGGAAGTCGATCGGGTAGATGATTGTCATCGCGACGATTCCTTCCTTGGCGCCGAAGTCGAAATTACGGATGCGGTCGACAACCTGCTCCGACAAGGCTGGCGCATTCATATCGCTGGATTGCACCTCGCACATCGAAACAGTGCCGTCCGGTTCAATCGTCAGCCGCAATACCATTTGTCCACGCAATGTCGGGTCTTTTCGAAGCGCGCGATTGTAAAGACGATACAAGGCCGCTTTGTAGCGATCGAACACGATCTGAATTTCTTCATCGGTGCGCCCGGCAAAAGCGCCAGCGCTGAGCGGCCGGTCGGGACCTTCAGCGCCGCCGATGGAGCTGGCAACACGGCTGACCGCTACGCCTGCGATGCCCGGTCCGCCGCCGCCAACATCGCGACTGATCGAAGATAGATTAATGCCGCCACTCGATCCGGGTGCCGATGTTGTAACCATAGCGCGTTCGGGTCGGCCAACCGCTTCTTCGCCCGCGCTGCTTATGCGCGCCTGCGAACCGAGTTGCGCCGATGGGCGGGCATTCGCCCGATTCGCAAAACTGTCTCGAAACGCCAGGATGCCCTTCGTCCTAACCTGCTCTTTGGTGTCTGGCTGCTCGACATCCGCAACCATCGGCTCTTCGGTATTTTCCGGGAATAGCTCGAGTTCCTCTTCTACTTCCTCAGCGAGTTCCGGTTCCGGGTCGTTCGATTCCTCAGGAATTACCGGTGCCTCAACGGGTGGCGGTGGCGGTAGCTCCTCACGAACCAGGTTTGCAATGCGCTCCGGTACTTTCTGCAGCGTCTTCAGATCCGGAACCGGCAGGTCTATAAGGCTGATCAAAACACCGAGCAACAAACTAAGCAGGACCGAAGCACCGAGCGTCTTGCGATAACGCTCGTCCTCCTCACACCCCCTTGCCCACGGCATGACCTGTTCACGATACTGCGGGTCGTTCGCGGCGCGTTGCACCACCCACTCGCTGCGGCGGTTTTCTTCGCGTTCGATGGCGTCGCGGAGATCGTAGTGCAGGTAATCCAGCTCGCTATTGTGCTCACCGATCTTGTCCAGGACAGTATGTCGGCGATTTTCGACTTCGGCGATTTTGTCGCCGAATGCCTCAATCTTGTTTTTGGCATAGCGTAAGTGATCTGCCGAGTTTTGTTCATTCGCCTGATCCCAGAAAAGATCCGCTGCACCTAACTTCTCGAGTTTTTCCAGCGAGGCACATATCTCCAACACGATGTCATATTGGTGAGTTCGCTTCGCCAGCTCATCAAGCTCGTTATCAATGTCGCGCAAGTCCCGCTGCAGGACTTTCATTATGCGCTCCGACTGGTCGACCTGGTCGCGAAGCCGGGCCTCGTCGTCGTATTCCTCTCTTAGTTCTGCGTGCTGTTCCATGCCTAACTACAGTGCAGCAACTTGTGAGAGTTTTTTGGTGACCGCGAGGGAGATATTTTCATAGCCCACGCTTGTACAGGTCGACATGATTTTCTTAATGACGATAAACGGCACGGACTTGTCGGCGAGTATCGTCACCTCCCGGGCGCTCGCCACGACCCGGGTATTCGTTCCGATAATATTTTCCTTCAACTCAGCCAAACGAGTCCTGATGCCGTCCGTGTTTGACGGCACGCCTGCAAGAATGTCGGCAACAAGCGCGACCGATTTACCTTGCACAAGAACTTCATCCGGAGTAACGAGAATTATGACGGTCTCGCGCGGTTTGGTTTCGACTCGCGATTCCGGCAGCGTCACCTCTTTTGGCGCATCCAACACTTCTACAGAGCCGGAGTTGACGAGCAGGAAAAACACCAGGATCGTGAACACGTCCATGAGGGACGTCAGGTTCATTTTGCCAATCTTCCCGCGGTTGCGTGACATGCGTTTGATTCGGCGAGAACTTCTCACGGTGCTTCACCCACGGATATCTGAGAGAACAGGGCATACAACTGAAATTGCTCCTCGCCCTGGTCATCGATCGACGGGACTTCAACGCTTCGAACGATGTCCATTGCCTGAATCAGGTAATCGTAGGGTACAAGGGCCTCCACCAACACTGAAGCGGCGTCGTGATTCGGGTAGCTTTGCTTCAACTCAATCATGAATTCGGACAGCGTGTCGAAATCAAACTCGTCGTCCACTTTCGGTATCGATGCGATCATCGCCGTACCGTTGCTGATCTCAAAGCCAGTCTCTCGAACGATGACCTCGACACGAAAGCTGTCCGCAGACGATGGCCCTCCCGCCGAACTCGGCAGATTGAGTTCAACGATCGTTAACTGTGAGAACACCGCAGTGATCAACAGAAACGGTATGAGTACGACCATGAGGTTCAGGAACGTTGTGACGTCCAGCTCATGCTCCGGCTTTGCGCGCCGTTTGTAATGGTGCCTTCTGGCCATTGTACCTAGGCCTCGGCCGCCCGCATTGCTCGCTTGGAGAATACGTTCAGCGCTTTGACGGTTGCCATTTCCAGGCTATCAACAATGTCGCCGGTTTTGCTCGTCAACACGGCATGTACAATGAGCAGTGGAATTGCGACCATCAGGCCGAATGCCGTTGTGTTCATCGCAACCGAAATACTTGCAGACAACAGATCGGCTTTTTCAGCGGGATTCGCGTTTGCTACTGCAGTAAATGCCTGGATCAAACCCATAATCGTACCGAGCAGGCCGAGAAGAGTTGCGATACTGGATGCCAGTGCGACGTAAGGTGTGCGCTTTTCCAGACGTGGCACGATTTCCATCATGCTCTCCTCCATCGCGATCTCTATGTCCTCGCGACGACGAACCGCGCCTTGCAGCGACAAGCCCATGTTCAAAACCTGCGAGATCGTCGACTCATCCCCGGCTGTTAGTTCACGCGCCTCATCAAATTCGCCATTGGCGAGCAGGGGTTGTACCTTTTGCCACACGACCTGATTCTTTTTCGTTACCAGGGTGAGTGTAATGTAGCGTTCGATCGAAACTGCTGTACCAACGGCAAGTACCATTAGTATCGGGTACATGAATAAGCCACCCGTTGCGAAGAAAGCCACTATCGAATAGAAGAAGTCCATTACCAAGTCCTCTTTTGACTAAAACCCGAGTTAATCTCAGGGTAACGCTAAGAATAGTCGCCGATCGTCGACATGAATGTGACGCAGCGCACGTTCAGACCTTGTGTCTGAAACCACCAAATGAAGGGCGTAAAACCGATCCGGAGCAGGTGCGTCCGGTCCGTCTATCTTTTCTATATAATCAACGGCTTGTGGAATTACCTGGTCATTTTTCCGCGCGGATTTCATAGAAGCTCAATTCGCGCAAAAACACCTCTTTGTCGACAGGTCGGGCGCGCTCGTCAAGCGTATCCGAGAGGCTGATCGTGTCGCCGAGTTCCGATGATTTCCACGGGATAATAATCAGCGACTTGGGCGCTTCCTCGTTGCCGAGGATGGACATGCCGGACATTGTCTTCGGCGATGTGATGCCATCACCATTGGCGATGCCATCGCTATTGGCGATGCCATCGCTATTTCTGTCGGCCAACTGATCGTCGTCCAGTTGATCTTCTTTCGATTGTTCGCTAATCGTTTTCTCTGGATTCGCCTTATCTTCGGCGACACTTTCGGCCCCGGCCTGATCGTTCTTGCCACTCGCTTGGTCGGCGTCCTGGCCAAAAGCGATTGAGGAAACAAGAAGCATTGTCAGCAACGCATATTTTAGACGTAACATAGTGACTCCTATCGCCCCATCCGATTTCGTAAATCGGCAATCCACATTGTGGCCTCACTGTCTTCAGGAACGGTTGCCATATAGGCTTCATAGTTCTCAAGAGCGCAACTCAGGTCAACGAGGTATAAATCACAAAGAACGGCCAGGTTTCGTCGCGCGAAGTGGTACCCAGGGTAAATTGCGAGCGCTGATTCGTAGCTCGCTTTCGCTTCCGCAAAACGCCCGGCCTTGCGGTGCAAGATACCCATCTCATTGTGCGCAATCGGATGATTGTTATTCGTCGCAATAGCGAGTTGTAATTGTGTTTCTGCATCCTCGAGCCGACCTGCCCGGTGATAGGCGATACCCAGGTCTATTCGCGGCGCACCCAATTCGGGTGCGGTTTCGGCCACGCGTTCGAGCATTGCGATTCCTTCGGCGAGCCGATCCTGCTCGAGCAAATCCAGAGCGGCATCGTAGTCAAGGCGAACATTGTTACTAATTCGCGCCTCCTCGATGATTGTGAAACCGACTGCATTCTCAATTTCAATTCGAGCGGGCGCGCGCGTCGGCGCCGTTGTCGCGCAAGCCGATATTCCCAGCGCAACGAGCATCGCGATGATAACTCTGTGCATGGACCATGCAATATTTTTCGCTGTGTGGATGTTCCTGTTCATCACTCGAATTCCGTGTTTGTGCCGCGCGAAATTTGCGCGGTCGAAGCAATTTCATCGTCATCATCAGCCGGTTCGACCAGATCAACGTTCTCCTGCCCCTCAAGGCCTGACTCAGGGGCGATAGGCATGCGGTAGGCATAGTGGTCGATCGATCCGACGAAACCATCGCTGATCTCGCTCTTCGCATACCGCCCCGGCATCAGGAGAGCCAGTTTATCGAGGCTTTTTTGCACCCATGGGTTGTAAATTCCGCCTGCAAGTAACTCGAAATTCTCTTCGTGAACTGCGATTGCCTGCTCTTCGAATGGATAGGCTTCTTCTTCTATCACCAACTCATACTCTATTTTTTCAGCATTACTCAAACCGGACGGTCGCTCGGAATCCAGCAGTGACGCGCTGAATTCGAAGTAAATCTCGGCGATATAGTAAGTGGCCGCCGCCGTCACCTCCGCGACTTCGTAAGGGACCAGATTCTCGAATGCTGCCAGCGCCGTATCCATACGGCTTTGCTTTTCCGCCAGACTCTCTTCAAATGGCTGCGTCAGTGCAAGTTCCGCGAAACGCTCATAGCTGGTTTCAGCCAACACTAGTGCGGCGCCGGCGGCGAGGAAGCGGCTGCGGTCAGTGCGTTCGGCACCGGCCGCTTTGTCTACAAAAATCATGTCTTTTAGCATCGCGATATATCGCGTGTCGTCGAATTCAGCCTTGAATATGTCCGCCAGCCGCGAGCGCGTCTGCATCGCGATGTTCAGTGGTTGCGGATAGTCGGCAACGTATTGCTCGTAAACGCGAATCGCGTCATCCATCACGCCGACCTCGTCGTATAACTCTGCCGCGGTTAGCAGTGCTTCACGGCTGAGTTCCGGATCGTCGGCTTCAGCCGATATTCGTTCGTGCTCGGCGGCGGAGCGTTCAATCTGGCCATCTTCATGATAGATATAGGCGAGCTGTTTGGTCGCCTCGGCATTTAGCTCGTGATCCGGATGCGACTCGCGAAATTCCTCAAGGACTCCGGACGCCATTGTCCAGTCCGACAATCTCATTAGGGCGGCCGCGCCGTCATACTCAGCGGCTGTGCGAATATCGGATGTCGGCGCGACGATTTTGATTCTCAGGAAGTGATTCGCAGCTGCTCGATAATCCTCCACGAGGTTAGCCTGCTCTCCCTGCTTATAGATTGCCGCGGCCAGGCCTTCGATGACCGCCGGTTTTTTCTCGTTATCGTCTTCCGTCAGCGCGAGCACATTCACATAAGCGTGCTCGGCATTCTCATACTCGGCCAGGTCAATGGATGAGTGAGCAATGACCGTCCATGCTGATCGAAGCAACGGCGTATCAGTGTTCGGGTATCGATCAATGAGATTTTTCGCTGATTCGATGGCTACAGAAAAGTTCTTCATCTCGTACAAATCGTCTGCGGCCGCACCAAGCACGATCGGGGCCTGTTCATGCGTTCCAAACGTATCCGCGAAACGCAGCGAACTGTCTACGGTAGCCAGCTTCACCGCAAGCAACTGATCGTCTGTAGCAACTTTCAGGTCTTCTCGATACGCGAAGATTGCAGCATAGCCCGCCGCGGACGATTGCTCATGCTCGGCGTACTCATAGGCGGTTCGCTCGTATTCGAGGGCCGCGTCACCGAAATCAGAATTCTCAAGCAGGAGATCCGCCAATTGGTAGTTGATAACCGGCGAGTCGGCATCAGCAGGAAACGAGTACAGGAATTGGCGATACCATCGCTGCGCCTCGGCGAAACTCCCGGGTTTCTCTTCACGCAGGTTTTCGTCCTGGTATATCGCGTGGTAGTGATTTGCGAGATCGGTGACATTCGATTTTAGGGCGCCGACAACATCTGGTGATTCAGTAACGTCGAAGTGCTGCCAATATTCCGCATCGAGTGCGTAGGTAGTCGCAAATTCCTTCTTCGATACCACGACCAGCTGCGGGAAACTCGCTGCTCCGTAAATATCGATGACTCGCATATTGAAATGTGGCGAAATGTTGTGGAACGGATTTAGCGCGATAAATGCTTTGTAAACCGACGCCGCGTCCTCATATCGAAGCTTGCTAAAGTAGAATTCGCCCAGATTGCCGTAAATTTTGTCAGCGTAACTACGGTGTCCGTGCCGCAGAAAATATTCGTCGACCGTGTCCGGGCCGCCGAGGTTCGAGAAGCTGAGGCTGATGACTCGAAATGTATCTACGACACGATGCTCGTCGTTTTCTTCGTCAACAGTGTCAAAGTCGTAACCAATTGACTGTCGATAATCGAGCATCGAAACGTAGTTATCCAATGCTTCCTCATAAAGCTCCTGCTTGTATAAGGCCCAGCCAAGCTTGTACAACGCCAGCTCGTAGTAGGACGAAGCTGTGCCCGTACCAACAATCGACGCATACGCTTCTTCCGCATCCACGTATTTCTTGCGCACGAAGTAGTATTCGCCACGCCGAAATTGCACTTCGTCAACGTATTTTGAATGCGGATACTCCGCGACGAACCGGTTCATCACGACCATGGCGTCATCGGGCTGGCCAACTTCGTCATAGGCCCGAGACATCTGGTACAGCACCTGATCGTTACGTTCGTAGTTCGGGTAGGTGCGGAGAATTTCTTGATAGGTGCGAATCGCCTCGCGCGGTCCAGTGGGCACTGACTCACCGGTCGTTATATCGATGGGAGAATTAGATCCCGTCGATGTCGTCAACAATAGGGCATCGCGCTCGGTGGCTCTCTGCTCGAATTCCTGCTGTGATTCCGTCGGGCCCGAGGCCTCGCTTACCGTGCTGGCCGCTACGGTCGATAGCCTGGCCCTGTCGGGAGCGGCCATCTCAATCGGTGCCGCGACTGCTTGCTTGCCACCAAGCAGGCCATATTGTTCCTCGATCTGGAGATCCGCCAGTCTCCGCATGGCCTCGGGCGTGCGGGCACTCGCGGTGGATTCCTCAAGGTAGCGGCGATAACTGTCGGCAGCGCGTTCCAGACTGTCTCCAAGATAGACCTCCTCCACATCGGCCTCGACCTGCGACAGCTCGGCGAGCGTGCCCTGCTCAGTCGGCGTCGCGCAGGATGCGAGCAGCAACCATGACGCGCAGAAAGTGCCTACATGCAGGCGCATCAGGGCTCGCCCCGTCGTGCCTGTGACTGCGTAGCACGATCGTAACTATCCGCCAGAGCAAAGCGAGCTTTGTCTCTGAAGTCTTCAAGACGGCTGCGGCGCGCCGTCAGCTCATCAATCGCTACGACCTCAAGTAGCTGACCTTGTCTCGCCATCAGCCTCTCAATTTTCTGGATCGCTTCGCCGACCTGGGTGCGAAGCGACCTGATAGGCGTGTCATAACCAACGTAGCTGTGCGTCGCAGCTTGCCGCGCCCGCACATACTGATTGTATTGTTCGTGCACGATCGCCATGGCCTCGTCAAGGTCGCGCAAATTCCTGTCGAATTCAGTCAAGCGTTCGTGATATTCGGTCTCGAGCGTCCAGGTCAGCAAGCCCTTGAGACGCGCAATGCGGCGATGCAAACCTGACTCGTACAAACTGTCGGCCGACGTCATTTGTGACTCAAGAAATTCAAGCCGCGAAAGAATATCCTGCTCTTCGGGAGTTGCAAGAAACTCCGGCCGCGGTGTCGTCAGCAAATCGTCACGCCGTTGTACCAGAAGTTTGTGCTGCTCCACGCGCAAACGCATGCGCGAATCGAGTTCTCGAAATTCCTTGTCTACATCGGGTAACAGCGGCTCGTAATGCTTATACCGGATGCCTACTATGTCGTCGAAGGAATCGAATCCGGCCTGCCAGACAAGCAAGCGCCTGCTCAGGTCCGCCAGATCGAGATAATTATGCAGCCCAGTCTGAAAATCATGCGAAGCCAACAGCTCCATTAGATAGTAAGTCTCGGGTGATTCCGGCAACGAACGCATACGAATAACCCAATCGTCATCCTTGCGAATCTCCTCGCGAATCAGCGCCCGCAGGAATTTGCCTTCGCGAATGCTGTCGATAGATCGACCTAGTTTGTCGACCTCGATGCCGAAAGCGTCAAGCGCCTGACCGTAATAGGCAGCCGCACGACCGTGCACGTTTAGTTTGCCAAAAGCGTAGGGTAGCGCGAGCATTGCCTCCTGCGTTGCGCCATCCGTCACCTCGCGATCGGCGAGAATGCTCCAAGGCACGACAGCTCTTTCGTAATTGTTTAGAGAAAGATTCGCCCAGCCAGCGCTAAGCAGAGCCTGGTTCGAGAACGGCCCGTCGAGTCGTACGCGGTTGAGATACGGCATAGCCAAACTGAATTTCTGGTCTTCAAGCAGAATCGTGCCGAGTACGAGATTGGATTTGTCCCGAATTGCCAGCTCGGCGGGATCGTCGGTCACATACTGACCAGCGCGATCCAACTGTTTCAATGCCGCCTGGCGCTGCCCGTCCTGGAGATAGGCGATCCCGAGGTTATAGGCGGAAAAAGCGCCAAAATCCAGGGACCGCTGAAGTGACTCGAAAATGTCCAGTGAGTCCTGCGGGCGGCCCTTCGCGAGATAGATGTTGCCGCGCAGGAATTCGATGTCATCCCTTATAGCGTCGGGAACCTTGCCATCGATCCGATCGAGAGCCAGCAATGCTTCGTCCATCTGGCTTTTCTGAAAATGGATCCGTGCCAGACGATACGCCGCATCATTACGAATTCCTTCATCGACAGCCCCTTCAAGCACTGCTGAAATGGCGCGGCCTGCGCGATGATGCATTCTGTAGCGAAGCTCGAAATCGCCGAGGGAAAATTCGGCGTCGTCCATATGGTAATAAAGAGTATCCAGCTCCGGCTCGTCGATCTCATTGTGTTGCTTTATTTCAGAATCGAGGCGTTCGAGCGCTTCAAAATATAATCCCTGGTGCGCGTAGAACAGCGCTTCATCGAAATACAGATCCTGCTGCTCATCGCTCATTCCCGGGCGACTTACGAGGCAGGAAATCAGTGC
>Ga0209987_10001861_pt1 | contig 11542 bp, 10 predicted proteins | sample N074metaG_FD_182134 | JGI IMG/M metagenome (GOLD analysis project Ga0209987, IMG submission 182134) | Deep subsurface microbial communities from Kermadec Trench to uncover new lineages of life (NeLLi) - N074 metaG (SPAdes) (version 2) | ecosystem: Environmental > Aquatic > Marine > Ocean trench... | reverse complement strand
TGGGGACGATGTGGGCACCGGCGCAGCGGTAGGCTTCGTCGCTGGCGTCGATACCCAGGCCCGCATTCGATTCGACGAAGACGTCATGTCCAGCGCGCGTGAGTTCGGTCGTGCTTTGTGGCGTCAAGCCCACGCGCAGTTCGGCGTTCTTGACTTCTTTCGGGATTCCGATTTGCATGGCGACCCCCCCTTGCCCAGCGGGTCCTTGCTCTATCGACGGCTCCAATGCCTGGCTGTACAACCTGTCGGGCCCAGCGATCTTGGACTTCTCGCAGAGTCCAACCCGAGGGCAGACGGATCGCAGAAGAATCGAAGTCGACCCGCAATTTAGAGGCAGCCTTCAGTTTAGCAGGCAGAGGATGGGTCGGGGTGGCGATGACACCCCCGAGGATGATGATCTAAGCTGCACGTCTTGCCGACCGCGTTCAGCGCCAGGCCCGCAGGAGTGATTCATTGTCCTTCCCCGCGAATTCGATTTCCCTTCTTGGCTTCCACGTCTTCCTGGCATCGGTCTTCGTCGGCTGCAGCGCACTTCCGACACTCCGATTCGATCCTCCGTTTGGCCGATCGGATTGGGTCGAGTTCCAGGATTCTCGTGTCGTTGCTGGCTCGATTTCGGCGCTCGCCGTCACGATTTCGAATCGACGAAACGTTCCGCTTTGGATTCGAATGGAGATCGATGAGATCGACGGCGACAACGATTGCATGAATATTCTCAAGCTCGAGCCCGAGACGAAAGTGCCCTATTCATGCCCCCAGGCCTCACTCGGAGCGGGCAGGCGTTTTCGAGTCCAAGCCACCGTCTACAAGGATTCGGGCAACACCAAGGTGGTGGAATCGATCAACCGACTCATCGAAGTGCGACTCGCAGCGAGCGGCCAGCTGGAGTTGCTGGGCCGCCCGGCCGATTGAATCGAATCGGGCGGGCCGCGCGAGTTTCGAAGGCGCATCGCGGCCCCGCCCCGCACGACACCGGGAATTTCCGGCCTGGATCGTTCTCGTCCTTCACTACGAGGCCTGGATCTTGCTCTCCAGGTAGTCGAGGGTGCGTTCGACGACGCCGTCTTCCGTGGGCACGATCGACGCGCAGAAGTCCGTGACGCCGATGTCTCGAAGCCGCTGAATCTTTTCGTCGAGCGCCTTCTCGTCGCCGATCAGGGCAACATCCGCGGGCCCCGCCGCGCCCTCTTTGTCGAGCATGGCGCGATAGCTGGGGAGCTGGCCGTAGATGACCAGCGTCTTCTCGATCGATTCACGGGCGGCCTCGACATTTTGGGTGAGCACGATCGGCAGGCCCGCGACGACGCGTGGCTCGGGCCGACCCGCGTCGGTCGCGGCGGCGCGCAGCTTCGGGCGGACATGGGATTCGATCGTGTCGGGCCCGGTCATCCACAGAATCGTCCCATCCGCGGTTTGGCCGGCGATTCGAAGCATGTGCTCTCCGAGTGCGGCGAGCAGGGTCGGCACGGGTCGAGCGTTGGGGATCGTGAGAGCGAGGTTGACGCGATACTCCTCACCCTCGAATTTTGCCGGCTCGCCCCGCAGAAGCGGTCCGAGAACGGCCATGTACTCCCGCATGTGTAGTGCACGACGAGTATAGGAGAGGCCTAGCATGCTCTCGATCACGACCTGGTGAGAGAGGCCGATTCCCAACACGAACCGCCCCGCACAGGCGGTTTGGGTCGTGAGTACTTGTTGAGCGAGGGCGGTGGGGTGCCGGGGGTAGGTCGGAACGACCGCCGTGCCGAGTTCGATCCTCTCGGTTTCACGGCCAATGATCGCGGCGGCCGTGATCGCATCGATCCCGAAGATGTTGGCCATCCACATCGTATCGAAGCCGCGCGCTTCGAAATTTTTTGCCGACGTGACGAGGCCGTCGAGGCTTTCGTCTCCGCCGGTCGCTCCGGCCATGATTCCAATTCGCATACGATCTCCTTGCCTGCTTCGTTTCCCTGGCTCGTCGGCTCGTCGAGGTCCATCCCTGTTCCCGAAGAATCGGATCTCGGGGAGTGGCCAGGACTCGATCCGATACGAATTCTAGGGGAAGTCGCTCAGTCGCTCAAACGCTCGCTTCCGCCCTGGGACCGTCTGTGCAGTCCGATCACGCCGCGGTAAGCTCCGGCTCGATTTAATCCCCCACCATTTTCATGCTCCGCGTCCTGGAGGCTCGATGCCCACCGCCGTCTCGTCCGCCCTTCTCAGCCGCGTCGTGCGGGGGTTGGAAGCGTGGGGGGAAGAGGTCGTCGGGATGTCGCCGTGAAGGGATCGAGTGTTTCGGTCGGGAATGCCCTGTCGTGGTCGCGATTGGGGTCGACGCTTTTGGCGCTTTCCTCGCTGCTCTTCGCCGATGTCACTGGTGCGGCCGAGGCGCCCGCGAAATCCGTTGATAGACCTTCGATCGACATCGGCTGGACGACTCGCCCCCCGAAAATTGATGGGCGATTCGATCCGGATGAATGGTCGGATGCGGCGCATATCGATGGTCTGACCCAGGCGACGCCGAATCCGGGAGAGGTCGCGACACAGCGAACCGAAGTCTGGTTGATGACCGACGGAGACCAGCTCTATATCGCGGCCCGGCTCTGGGACACGAATCCCGAGGAGATCATCGCCTATGCGATGAAGCGAGATGACAATACAAGCGTCGATGATCGCTTCGGCTTTACACTCGATCCCTTCCTGGATCGTCAGAACGGGTATTTCTTTCAGGTGAACGCGAACGGCGTTCGACGAGACGCGTTGCTCGAAGCCGGCTCCTTCGAGTCGAATTGGGACGGTCGCTGGTATGCGGAGACCTCGGTCGACGCGAAGGGTTGGATCGTCGAGATCGCCTTGCCCTACGCAACGATCAATTTCGATCCCGACGCCGATGTCTGGGGCTTGAATATCGCGCGCGGAATTCGCCGCCGGAACGAGATCGATCGCTGGTCGGATCCGGTGCGGGAGCGCTTCTTGACCGCGATGGGGCGCGCCGGGAACCTGACCGGCATGAAGGGGTTGAGTCAGGGCCTCGGCCTTCAAATCGTGCCGTCGGGGACCCTTCGACGCGTCGATGACATCAACCAGGCGGCCGACGAGGACCGGGAACGCCACTATACCCGCGGAGATCCGAGTCTCGACGTCTTCTACAAGATCACGCCGTCCGTGACGACGGCCTTGACGGTCAACACGGATTTCGCTGAATCCGAAGTCGACGTGCGCCAGGTCAATCTTTCGCGGTTCGGACTCTTCTTTCCAGAGAAACGAGATTTCTTTCTCCAGGACGCATTGATCTTTCGGTTCGCGGATCTGGAACAGAACGGACGTCCTTTTTTCTCCCGCCGAATCGGGCTGGGCGCGGACGGGGAACCAGAGGGAATCCTGGCCGGCGGAAAGATCACGGGGCGTCTCGGCCCGGTGAAATTCGGCATCCTCGATGTGGTGCTCGACGAACACGACCAGATCGATCAACAGAACGTGCTCGTCGCTCGAGCCGCGGTGAACTTCGATGAGTCGACGCTGGGTGCGATCTTGACCCATGGAGACCCGGAAGCGATTGGCAACAACACAGTGATCGGCGCGGATTTCAACTACCGGAACTCGAATTTTCTCGACAACAAGAATTTCAATGCGGGTGTCTGGGTCCAGAACAGCTTCAGTGATCCCGACACGGGCGTGAACGAGGACACGACCGCGATCAATGGAAGTGGCCTCGCCTTCGGTGGGCGAGTCGAGTACCCGAACGACCGAATCGACTGGCGGATCTCCGCAGAATTCTTCGATGACGAATTCAATCCGGCGCTTGGATTCGTGAACCGAGTCGGAATCCGGGACTACCAAGCGACGTTTCGACGACGCTGGCGTCCAGTTTCGAATCGCTTCCAGACCGTCGATAGTCGGGTCCGCGGAAGATTGGTCACGGGCTTGTCGAGCACCGTCGAGACGGGAGTCTTCACCTGGACCGCGATCGAAGTTGCCAGCCCGATCGGCGACAAGGTCGAGTTCGTCTATGAGCATCGATACGAGTCCGTCCAGACGGCTTTCGAGAATCTCGACGTTTCGGTGGGTCGCTACCATTTTGATGAAGCCCAGACTCGAATCACGACGAGCGCGAATCGATGGATCGGCGGAGAACTCTTCCTGGGCTACGGCTCGTTCTTCGACGGGTCGCGGACGCGGGCACGCGCGGATCTGTCGATCCGGTTCTCGAAATTCGTACAGCTCGGGCTGATCTACGCGATCGACGACATCCGTCTCCCGGACGGAGACGAGTTGATCCATCTCGCGAGTACGGAGCTGAGTCTGCTCTTTACGCCGAACGTATCCTGGGTCACGCTCGTCCAATTCGACAACGTCTCGGATTCGATCGGGATCAACAGTCGATTTCGCTGGATCATCGAGGACGGACGCGAACTCTTTCTGGTCCTGAACCACGACCTCGATACGTCGGACGGCGTGCGCGCCGGGCGAATCGAGCCCCTGGTGAAATTGCAATGGACGTTTCGATTTTGAGAGAAGGCGGACATGAGCGCGGACCTTCGAGGAGAAGTTGGATGCGGCTGACGACGGGATTGAATCTTGGCATGGCGATCGGTCTGGTCCTCGGGCTCGGTTGGGTGAGTCACGTCGAGGCGGCGGGTACGGCGAGCTCCGAGGAAATTGCCGAACGCCTCGCGGGCGCTATCCGGTTCGAGACGATCAGTTTCGAAGACTCGGCCGAATTCGATGGTGCGCCCTTCCATGCGCTTTCGAAATTTCTGCGTGAGACCTATCCCTTGACGCACGAAACACTCGAACTCGAACGCGTCAATACCTACACGCTGCTCTTCCGATGGGCGGGATCCGATCCGGAACTCCAGCCTGCGCTCTTCATGTCGCATCTGGATGTCGTCCCGGTCGCCGCCATCGCAATCCAGGAATGGACTCATCCGCCCTTTGCGGGAGTCATCGAGGATGGGTTCGTGTGGGGACGAGGCGCGATCGACGTGAAGTCGGGTGTGATCCTCTGGCTCGAGGCGATCGAGAATCTGCTGGCGACCGGCTTCGTCCCTCGGCGCACGATCTATTTGTCGCTCGGACATGACGAGGAGATCGGTGGCTACGAAGGCGCGGTCAAGGTCGCCGAGCTCTTTCGCGAACGCGGCATTCATCCGGCGTTCCTCTTCGACGAAGGGGGATTCATTCTCGACGGGTATCCACTCCTGCCCGATCTGACGGTCGGGCTCGTCGTGACCGCGGAGAAGGCGTTCTACACAGTCGAATTGACGGCGCGCGGTGTCAGCGGACATTCCTCTATGCCGCCTCGCAGTACCGCGATTGGCAAATTGTCCCGCGCGATCGTTCGCGTCGAGGAGAATCCGATGCCCGCTCGTCTCATCCCGCCGGTTCGGGAGATGTTTGCGGCCGCCAGTGAGCATGTTTCGTTTGCTCAGCGATTCGCGTTTCGCAATCTGTGGCTGATGGGCGGGACGGTGAAGCGTCGTCTTCTGCGTGATCGGGTGAGCGCGCCGCTCGTGCGGACCACCTTCGCGGTCACGCTGATTTCCGGCGGCGTCAAGGACAATGTCATTCCGGAACGGGCGCAGGCGACGATCAACGTTCGGATCTTGCCGGGCGACACGGAAGAGGACGTGCTCGCTCATCTGGCGGAAGTGATCGACGATCCAGAGATCGAAATCGTCGGGATCAGTTGGGGCAAGGGCGCCAAGCCCGCTTCCATGGACGGACAAGCATTTCAGATCGCGGCCGAAGCGATCCAGGCGGTGCTTCCCGACGCGGTCGTGCTTCCGGGTTTGATCCCCGGCGCGACGGATTCCCGGCATTTCGCGGGACTCGTCGACGAGATCCTCCGCTTCGTTCCCGAGCGAATCCACATGGACCAGGCCGGGGGCGCACACGGTCGCGACGAACGCTTGGCGGTCGAGCATCTGGCCGATTCGGTCGCGATCGCCATCGGGATGGTTCGGCGCGCCGGAGCGCCCGCTCCGACGAACTAACGGATGCTCCTGGTGTTGGCGAGGGACGAAGTCGATCTAGGGCTCGAGGTCACCCGATATTGATTTTCGGAGAACGCGCTCGATCTCGGCGTGAGTGCAGGGCTTGGGGTTCGTGGCCAGGGAAGGATCCGCGGCCGCCATCGGCACAAGGCGCGAGATCATCGATTCGTCGACGACGCCCTCGAGCGTGTGGGGCAATTCGAGTCGAGAGCGTAGGGCCAGCGTCCATTCGAGCACATCTTCGAATCGGTGGCCGGGGAGTCCCAAGGCCTGGGCGAGGCGTGGCATGCGGCTTTCGATGACTTCGCGGTTGTGCACCATCACGTAGGGCTGAAAGATCGCGTTGGCCGTTCCATGATGCAGACCGGTCATGCCGCCGACCGGGTGGGAAAGCGCATGGATGAGACCGAGTCCCTTCTGGAAGGCGGTCGCGCCCATGGCGGCGGCCATCAGGAGGTGGGTTCGCGCGACTTCGTCACGACCGTTCTCGAAGGCCCGAACCAGATTTTCCGCGATCAGTCGCATTCCTTCCAGGGCGATTCCGTCCGCCATCGGGTGATATCCCGGTGCGCAATAGGCCTCGAAACAATGAGCGAGGGCGTCCATGCCGGTCGCGGCGGTGAGAAAGGGAGGAAGGCCGAGAGTCAATTCCGGGTCGGCGATGACGAGATCGGGTTGCATCCGCGGGTGAAAGATGATCTTTTTGTTGTGCTCGATCGGGTCGACGATGACAGCGGCGCGTCCGACCTCCGAGCCGGTCCCGGCCGTGGTGGGAACGGCGATCGTGCGCAAGATCTTGTCGCCGTCGGCTCGTTTCCAGTTCTCGCCGACATCTTCGTAGTCGAACACACGGCCCGGGTTGTGCGCGAGCAACGCGATGCATTTTCCCGCATCCATCGCGGAGCCCCCCCCGATCAGCAGGCAGCCATCGGCTTTGTGCTGATTTGCGACGGCGACACCCGCTTCGATGTGAACGATCGAGGGGTTGGCTTCGATTTCGGAGAAGACCCGGGTCGCAAGACCGGCCGCTTCGAGTGCGGGCACGATGGGGGCGAACCAGTCGAGTTCGAGGATGCCCGGGTCGGTGACGATCAGGGGTCGCTCGATTCCGAGTTCGACGCAGGCGTCGGCGAGTTCGCTTACTCGCCCGAGGCCGATCCGGTAGGGTGCGGGATAGTTGAAATTGCCGACGAGGGTCGTGTTTCTCAAGGGATAGGCTCCGGCGTCGAATCAGATGATTTCGAAATAGCGCGCGAGGTCCCAGTCGGTCACCGCCTTGCGATGCTCCTGGTCTTCCCAATCGCGCGTCGCGGCGAAATGATCGACGAAGGTGTCGCCGAAGGCGCTCCGGGCCAGCTCCGAGGCGCGCAGTCCCTCGCTCGCTTCACGCAGCGTCGAGGGGAGCGGGTGCTTCAAGGATTCGGGATCCTCGTAGCCATTGCCGGTGACGGCGTCCTCGAGTTCGAGACCCTCTTCGATTCCGCGTAGGCCCGAGGCCAGCGCCGCCGCTTCTGCTAGATAGGGGTTCGCATCCGCGGGCGCGACGCGGTACTCGCTTCGTTGTGCGTGCGGGCCAGCCGGGATCACGCGAACCGAGGTGGTTCGATTCTCGACGCCCCAATTCGCCGCCGTGGGCGCCCACATTCCGGGCACGAGTCGCCGGTAGCTGTTGATCGTCGAACAAACCATCGCGAGCAACTCCGGCATATAGCGGACCTGCCCGGCGACGAATTGGCACATCGTTTCGCTCATGTCGGCGGCGGCGCCCTCGGCGTAGAACGCATTCCGACCCGTCTTCGTGTCGCAGAGCGAGATGTGGAGGTGGCCGCTCTGGCCGGGGTACTCGTTACTCCACTTGGCCATGAAGGTCGCCATCAGATCTGCGCGCTGGGCGAAGACCTTCGTGAAGGTCTTGAAGAGCGAAGCGCGATCGGCGGCGTCGACGCCCCGTGTATAACGGATGGCGGCTTCGATCACGCCGGGTCCGGTTTCGGTGTGCAACGCTTCGATCGAACAGTCGAAGTCCTCCATCAGGTCGAGCAGGTCGTGATAGAATTCGGCATGAACGGAGTTTCGGAGCATTGAATATCCGAACATTCCGGGCGTGAAAGGGCTGAGATTGCGGTAGCCCTTCTCGCGAACGCTGTCGGGCGTCTCGTCGAAGAGAAAGAATTCGTACTCGAAAGCTGCGTCGACCTCGAACCCCATCGAGGCCGCTTTCTCGATCGTGCGAGCAAGGATCGTGCGAGGACAAACATCGGCGTAGTCCCCCTCGAAACTTCCGAGCAGCAGCAAAGTGTCGTCTTCGAAGGGGACGCGTCGCAGCGTCGAGAGATCGAGTCGGACGAAGGCGTCTCGGTATCCCGTGTGCCAGCCGGAGACCTCGACACCACGGTCGTAGAGTTTGTCATGGCTGTCCCAGCCGAAGATGACATCACAGAAACCGAAACCCTTGTCGACCGCCGACCGAAGCTTTTCACGATCGACGTATTTGCCCCGCAGAATGCCGTCGATATCGAAGATTCCGATCTTGAAATATCGAATTCCCTCTCGCTCGATCCATTCGTCGAGCTCCCTCGCGTTCGAGATCAGATCCTTCGATTTCGTCGAGCCAGTCGTCATCGTTCCTCCAGAGTCACGGGGCGGCTCTTGGCATTCGCTGCGATCCTGATCCGTGCGCCGATCCGTGGACCCCGCATTATCGCGAGTCGGGCCGTGCGCGCCAGCCGAGGGACTCGCTAGGATTCGCTCCTGTCCCTTCCACCATTCGGTCGAGTGCGACCGGGGAGCCCGCCGTGAGAGCCATCGTTTGCCAAAAATTTGGACCACCGGAGGACCTCGTACTCCAGGAGATCGACGCCCCAAAGCCCGGCCCCGGCGAACTCGTCGTCGAAGTGCGCGCTTCGACCGTCACGTTTCCCGACGCTTTGATGATCGAGGACAAATACCAGTTCAAACCGTCGCTTCCCTTCATTCCGGGCGGTGAAGTCGCGGGTGTCGTCGACGAAATCGGCGAAGGGGTCGTCGGTTTCAAGCTCGGCGACCGGGTCGTGGGGAGTACGCTGCTCGTTGGAGGATTCGCTGAAAAAGTCCTCGTCAAGCAAAGTGCGACCAAGCTGCTTTCGAAGAATCTCGGATTCGCCGAATCGACCGGAATTCTCTACGCCTACGGCACCGGATATTACGGATTGAAATATCGCGGGGCGCTCCAGCCGGGAGAGACATTGTTGGTGTTGGGCGCCGCGGGCAATGTTGGCCTCGCGGCGGTCGAGCTCGGCAAGACCATGGGGGCGCGCGTCATCGCGGCGGCGTCGAACGCCGAGAAACTCGCGGTCTGTCGTGATCGTGGCGCCGACGAGACGATTGACTACACCAAAGAGGATCTGAAAAAACGCGCCAAGGAACTCACGGAAGGCCGCGGCGTCGACGTCATCTTCGACTGCGTGGGGGGGGATTATGCCGAGGCCGCCCTGCGCGCGATCGCCTGGTGTGGACGCTTTCTCGTGATCGGCTTCACGGCCGGAATCCCGCATTTGCCGCTCAATCTGACGCTGCTCAAGAGCTGTCAGGTCATCGGAGTGTTCTATGGCGCGATGGCGTCGCGTGAACCGGAATTGCTCGCGGAGATCGTGGCCGAACTCGATGGGCTCGCGACCGAAGGGCGACTGAATCCCTACGTTTCCGGTCGCTACCCCCTCGACCAGGCGCCGGATGCGTTGCGCGCTCTGCTCGACCGCAAGGTCACCGGGAAGGTCGTGATCGAGCCCAATTCCTGAGCTCGTCGACTAACGCAGGATCGCCTCGAGTTTCGGCCAGATCCGTTCGGCGATGAGTGCGTGGCCCTCGGCGGTCGGGTGGATTCCGTCGGCCTGATTCAAATGGCGTCGCGCGGCGACGTCCTGGAGCACGAAGGGAACGAAGGCGGCCTCGTATTCCGAGGCCAGGGCCGGGTAGATGGCGTCGAATTCGGCGACGTAGTCGCGGCCGAGGTTGGGGGCCGCTCGCATCCCCGCGATCAGGAATCGGGCGTCCGGATAGGCCGCCGAGGTTCGCTCGAGAATCGTTGCGAGATTCGAGCGGAGTTCGTCGATACTCTGCCCGCGCAACATGTCGTTGGCGCCCAGCTCGAGCACGAGGGCGGCGACGGGAAGCCGAAGCAGCCAGTCGAGACGGCGCAAGCCCCCGGCGGAGGTGTCCCCGCTCACCCCCGCGTTGATCACCCGGTAGTCGAGGTTGGAGGAGTCGATTCGCGCCTGGATCAGGGCCGGAAAGGCCTGGCTTTCCGGTAGGCCGTAGCCGGCCGTCAGACTGGTCCCCAAAAAGACGATGACGGGCGAGCTGGCCTGGTTCGACGTCGGTTGGCTCCGCGCTCCGGAATTGGACGCCTCGTCGGTCGCTGGGTTGGATGAAGTCGACATCTCGGTTGGGTCCGCTGGCTCGTGGTCAGGTCCGATCTCGGCCTCTCTCGGCGAGCAAGCGAGCATGGAAAGCGCCAGGAGCCATGCGCAAGCGAGATTCAGGCAGTAGAGTATGCCTCGCGCCGTCCCCCTAGCTCTGGCTTTGGTCCGAATCGGTTTTCGCATCGCGCATGATCGTCGCTCGCAAACTCACTCAACGCTACTCCCGCGCTTCGGACTCGTCGACGGGTGGTTCCGCAACCGCTTCGCAGACTGATTCGGTTCTGACCGTCCTCGACAGCGTCGATCTCGAAATCCGAGAGGGCGAGGTCGTCGTCATCCTCGGTCCCTCGGGCAGCGGCAAGACGACACTGCTCGGATTGCTGGCCGGTCTGGACAGGCCCAGCGAAGGCAGTGTCCGACTCGCGGGCGTCGAACTCGAGACCCTCGACGAGGATGGTCGCGCGGCGATGCGCGCGGAGCGGATCGGTTTCATCTTCCAGAGTTTTCATCTCATCCCGACCCTCACCGCTCTCGAGAATGTGCTCGTGCCCCTCGAATTGCTTCCTCCGAACCGAGCGCCCCGTCCCGCCAGGGCGGTCGAAACCGCCCGTGGTCTGCTCGACCAGGTGGGTCTCGCGGAACGACGGGACCACTACCCCGCCCAACTCTCGGGCGGCGAACAACAGCGTGTCGGAATCGCGCGGGCGTTCGCCAATCAACCCGCCGTGCTCTTTGCCGACGAACCGACCGGGAACCTCGATCGCAAGACCGGTGAAGAAATCGTGAATCTACTCTTCGAGCTGAATCGGAAGCATCGGACGACGCTCGTCATCGTGACTCACGATCTCGAATTGAGTCGTCGCGCCCATCGCATCGTGCATCTGGCGGCCGGCCGCGTCGATCGCATCGAAGAAATCGAAACCCTCGAATGAATCTGCGCTTTGTTTCGGGCATGGTGCGGCGAGAGCTGCGTTCGGCCGGACGACGCTTCGGTTTCTATGGCAGTTGCATGGCGATCGGCATCGCCGTCGTAGTGGGCTTGCATTCGTTGCGAGAAGCCGTGAACGACGCCGTGGATCTGCGATCGAAGGAATTGCTGGGCGCGGATCTGCGACTCGAAAGCCGCGATCCCCTGTCGCCCGATGTCCGGCTCGCGCTTGAACCGCT
>Ga0209987_10001860_pt1 | contig 11544 bp, 8 predicted proteins | sample N074metaG_FD_182134 | JGI IMG/M metagenome (GOLD analysis project Ga0209987, IMG submission 182134) | Deep subsurface microbial communities from Kermadec Trench to uncover new lineages of life (NeLLi) - N074 metaG (SPAdes) (version 2) | ecosystem: Environmental > Aquatic > Marine > Ocean trench... | reverse complement strand
ATCCGTCGCTGTCGGCGGTAACAATGAAGGGGGCGGAACAGAAGGAGCGGCCGAGCGAGGAGGGGGTGCAGGGCGGTGAAGGGGCGCGGCCTTCAGAGAGCCGGTGCCGGAGCTTGATCGACGAGTCCTTCGAGTTCGCCGAGCTGCGTGCGGAGATTGCCCACGGATTCCCGAATCTCCCCAAATCGGCCCTCGTAGCCCCGCAGGGTGCCGTTTGCGGTGTTCAATTGGGTCTCGAGGGCCTCTACTTGGGTCGAGAGCCGGTCGAGCCGGCGCGTCTGGGACGCGATGATCGCCACGGCAATGACCAGGACCACCGCGAGTAGCCAGAACCACGCTCCGAGATCCGCCCCGCGGCGACGCTGCTGCGGCATCTGATTCGAGGTGCCCGTGTCTTGCGTCGAGTCGACCGCAACGAGCTTTGGCTTCGGGTCCGGCACGTCAGCTTTGAATCACGAGCTTGGAGAGGCTCGTTTTGCGCAGGTTGGTCTTCTGGATGGTTCTCACCAGCTCCGCAACCTTTTCGATGTCTGTCTCGAACGGATTGTTACAGATCACGCGGACGTTGAGCAGGTTCCCGAGGCGGATGTTCGACCAGTCGAGGTCGTACTGGATCGAATTTTCTCTCGCGAGTTTGATGAATTCTCCGCGCATGCGGGCGCGGGTGTCGTGGGGTGGCTCGGTCTTGGCCCGGACGATCTCCTCGTCGTTGAGAATTCGCTCCACCATTCCCTTGCGCTCGAGAAGATAATAGATGCCCCGATCTGTCCGGATGTCGTGGTATTGCAGGTCGAGCATGAAGATGCGCGGGTCGCTCCACGATGTTCCCTTGGCGTCGATGTACCCTTGGATCATTCGCCGCTTGATCAGCCAATCGATCTTCCGATCTAATTTATTCGGGTCGCTGTCGAGGCAATCGAGCACGTACTGCCACTCCTTGACGGCCTCCTGAAGCTCGTCGCTCACGGGATACTGCTCGATGTACTTCTGGGCCATCTCGCAGTATTCCTGCTGGATCTGGATCGGCGAATACTCGCGCCCGTTGTCGAGGCGGAGTTTGCGCTTGCAGGTGGCGTCGTAGGAGATGTCCTTGATCGCCTTCACGGGATTGCGAAGCGTGAAATCTTGATTGATGTAGTTGTCCTCGATCATCTGGAGGACAATCGCGCAGGCCCCGACCTTCAGGAAGTTCGTGTACTCCGACATATTGGAATCGCCGACGATGACGTGTAGCCGCCGGTACTTCTCACGATCGGCGTGGGGTTCGTCGCGGGTGTTGATGATCGAGCGATCGTTGGTCGTGGTGCCGGATATCTTCTGGTAAATGTGCTGCGCGCGTTGGCTGATGCAGTAGTGGACGCCGTCCTGGGTCTGAAAGACCTTGCCCGCGCCGGAGTAGATCTGCCTCGTGACCAGGAACGGGATCAACTGCTCGGCGAGGTAGTAGAAGTCGACATCGCGATCGACGAGATAGTTTTCGTGACAGCCGTAGCTGTTCCCGACGAAGTCCGTGTTGTTCTTGAAGATCGACAGCTTGCCGGTGATGCGCTCCTCTTGGATCTTCTCTTCCGCGTAGTTTTGGAGATCTTCGAGGGTTCGCTCACCAGCCTTGTCGTAGACGATCAACTGGCGCGGTGCCGCACATTCGGGCGTCGCGTATTCGGGGTGGCAGCCGGTGTCCTGATAAAAGCGTGCGCCGTTTTCGAGGAACACGTTCAGGAAGTGTTCCGTCGTGATCAGCTTTTCGAAGAGGAAGCGGATGGCCTTTTCGACAGGAAGCGTCTTCCGCCCTTCCGGGGTGAAGATGATGCCGTACTCTGTCTCGATTCCGAAAATTCGTTTTTGCACGAGACTCCGCCAGCTAGTGCAGCGCGTCGAGATCGTTGGTCCAGGTGATCGGTCGATCCCCGCACCAAGTTCCGTCCGAGCTGCTCATGCGTTCAAAAGCTCTCCTATTCTATCGGCGTCCAGCCGAGTGAACTTTCGCCCCTGGCGCTCTCGTTCGAGCAAGCAGACTTCTAGGTTCTTCACGTCGATACTCGGTTCGCCCTCTGCACCCCGTTCGAGGGCCGCCTTGCCCAAGGCGATCGCTTCCCCTAGGGGGATTCCCTCTTTATATCTCGAGTCGAGAAACTCGGACAGATCTTCGGCGGCGCCGCCAATCACGCAATGACCGTGATGATCGCTGATGCTGCCGTCGTATTGAATGCGGTAGATGGCGTTGTTCTCGTGGCCAGCGAGCGAGGTATCGCCCACTTCGGCGACCACGATTTCCACCTCCAGCGGCTTGAGTTGCTGCGTGAAGGCGTCGCCAACCGCCTGCGAGTAGGCGTTGGCGAGGGCCCGGCCGCGAACGTCATCGCGGCTGTATGCGTAGCCCTTGATGTCCGCGTAGCGGATGCCGATCTTTCGCAGCTGGTCGAACTCGCTGAACTTTCCAACGCCTGCGAAGGCGACCCGGTCGTAGATCTCCCCGATTTTGGAAAGCGAGGAGAGATTTTCGGCCATCATCAGGATCCCGGCATCGCATTCGATCACCAGGCTCGGCTTACCGCGAGCCACACCCTTGCGGGCAAATTCAGCCTTGTCGGTCATCACCTGCTCGGGTGATACGTAGAAGGGCATGCTCATGATGCGGTCCTCCTGCGTTCTGTCTGTTCGGCGATGATCGCGCGGAACACGGTTTCGATTTCGCCCTCGGATGCGCGTTCGATCCCGCTTTCGGTGCAGAAGTCGATGATGGGATAGATCCCTCGCACGACGTCTGGTCCACCGGTCGCACGGTCCTCATCCGAGGCATCGACGAGAGCCTGAACGGCCATCCTGAGCGATTCCTCTCGGTTGGCATCCGGCCTCTGGGACTTCTTGAGCGATTCCGCGGCGTAGATTCCACCCGAGCCGGTGGCTTCGTAATCGGTCTCCTCGTATCGGCCACCCGTCATGTCGTAACCCCAGAGGCGTCCGACACCGCGGCGCTTGTCATAGCCGGCAAAGAGCGGTACGACGCCCATGCCCTGCATGGCGGCGGGCAGGTTCTGACGAACCATCTGAGAGAGTTTGTTGGCCTTGCCCTCGAGTTCGAGTGGTTCGCCCTCGATCTTCTCGTAGTGCTCGAGTTCGATGCGCATCAACCGGGCCATTTCGACGGCCGGGCCAGCGGCGCCGGCAATTGCAATCAGCGAATGCGCATCGGTCGGGTAGACCTTCTCCATGTCACGGGTGGCGACCCGGTGCCCCATCGTCGCCAGCCGGTCGCCAGCAATGACGACGCCTTCGGCGTACCTGAAACCCATGATCGTTGTTCCGTGTGGAATCGCGGAGGCGTCGAAGCCTCGAGCCAGGTCGCTCCAATTGAGACAGAGGTGGCCGAAGTCGACAGTCAGGAGTTCCGAAAAACTCGATCCCTGGTAATTTCCTTTGAACTGCAACGCGCTCCCTCCATCCTTTGGCAGCCGCGGTGACGTTTTGGCAGCCGCGATACCGGTTCGGCAAATGCGATGCCTGTGTAGCGCGCTACTCGCCGCCTCGCTGGACGTAATTTTTCACGAACTCCTCGGCGTTCTCTTCGAGGACCTCGTCGATCTCGTCGACCAGGGCATCCATCTCTTCCTTGAGTTTCTCGCCCTTCTTCGCGAGCTTTTTCGGAGCGTCTCCCTTCGCGTCGCCACCATCGTCGCCACCGCTCTTCGGCTTCTGCTTCTGGTCGGCTCCGGCAGCGTAGACGATCGAGAAGATCGTTTCGTCCACATCAGCGCTATTCGATATTCTGGTTTGCTTCATCTGCTTCTCTTCCCATAGGGCTCATGCCCGCAAGTTATCCACTAGCTCTGTCACTGTTGGAGAATTATCCAAGAGGGCGCCGACGTGTGCTCGGGTGCCCTTGAGGGGTTCCACCATCAAGATCCGATTGATCGGGTCGTCACCCACGCCGAAGGAGATGGAATCCCAATTGACCCCGAAGACGGCTGCCCCATAACGCTTCAGACATTCGCCCCGAAAATAGGCTCGTGTGTCATTGGGCGGTTCGAGGATGGCTGCCGAGATTTCTTCGTCGGTGACGATTCGCTCTGCGCGGCCTTGCCTTTCGAGAATATAGTACAGGCCTTTTTCCGGGCGCAGGTCGTGGTACTGGAGGTCGAGCATGTGCACCTGAGGTGCATCCCAGCCGATCGACTTGCGATCCATGAAATGCTCGATGAGGGATTTCTTCATCACCCAGTCGATTTGCTGATCGAGTTCCATGGGATCTCGACCAAGGCAGTCGATCACATGCTCCCATTTCGAGAGGATGTCCTTGGTCATCGGATCGGCTCCCTGAATGGCGACGTAATCCAGGGCCATCTGTAGATACTCGGCCTGGATCTGAACCGCCGTGAGGCGCTTACCGTCATCCAGTTGAAGCTCCTTCGTGCAGGTCGGGTCGCAAGAGGTTTCCTTGATTGATCGAACCGGGTCCCGAAGGCTCAGGTCCTTCTTGATCGCGCCATCTTCGATCATCGAAAGCACGAGACTCGTCGCGCCATTCCTGAGATAGATGGTGTATTCGCTGAGGTTGGAGTCGCCACAGATCACGTGCAGACGCCGATACTTCTCGCGATCTGCATGAGGCTCATCTCGCGTGTTGATGATCGGACGCTTGACCATCGTGTCGAGAGCGACCTCGGTTTCGAAAAAGTCCGACCGTTGTGAAATCTGAAAGTCGCAGTGCGGCCCGCGGTTTTCGCTCCCGACCTTGCCGGCCCCGGCATAGACCTGTCGGGTGGTGAAAAAAGGCATCAGATCCTCGACGATCTGCTTGAAAGATGTCCTCCGGTCCATCAAGTAGTTTTCGTGTGCGCCGTAGCTGTTGCCCTTGCGATCGCTGTTGTTCTTGTAAATCAGCATTTGCGATCCATCGGGCAACAAGGCGTTTGCCTCTTGCCTGGCCATTTCGATGATCCGCTCGCCCGCCTTCTCGTGGATCACGAGATCGCGCGCATTGGTGACCTCGGGGCAGGAGTATTCGGGGTGGGCGTGATCGACGTAGAACCGTGCGCCGTTCACCAGCGTCTTGTTGCGCGCAATGTTTTCCTGCTGGTTCGGCGTGTATTTCTCGCCGTCTACCTGGAAACCGCGCGCGTCGGCCAGTGGATTCTCTTGTTCGTAATCCCAGAGAATCTCGCCTGCGTGATCTTCTCGGTAGGCGTTGACGAGCAGGACACAGCTCGAAATGGGATCGAAGTCAGGGTCTCCGCGAACGGTGATCCCATACTCGATCTCCGTACCCATCACCTTCGGAATCGCCATCGGATCTCCACATGAGGGCGGCTCCCCCGGGATCTACAGGTATTGGCCCGAGGAGACATTCTCGATCGAGCGTTCCGTGCGGTTGATCCCGGTCATCAACGTTCGTACGTTGATGATTCGCTCACCCTTCCGTCCGGAGATCCTCGCCCAGTCGTCGGGATTGGTGGTGTTCGGGAGATCTTCGTTCTCCTTGAACTCGTCGTTCACGGATTCGATGATGTCTTCGAACTTGATACCGTGTTCTTTGTTGTTGATGAAGCGCTTGACGGCCCTCTTCTTGGATCTCGCGATGATGTTCTCGATCATCGCTCCGCTCGCGAAGTCCTTGAAGTAGAAGATCTCACGCTCCCCCTTCGCATACGTGACCTCGAGGAACTTGTTCTCCTCGCTGGTCTCGTACATCCGGTGGATCGTCTCCTTGATCATGCCGTCGACGACGTCCTGCAGGTTGTCCCCATACTTCTCTATCGCGCTTGCGTGGAACGGCAAGTCCGGGGTCAGGTACTTGGAGAAAATCTCGTGGGCAGCCTTCGCGTCCGGGCGATGGACCTTGATCTTGAGATCGAGCCGACCCGGGCGGAGCACGGCGGGATCGATCAGATCTTGGCGATTGCTCGCACCGATCACGATGACGTTGGTGAGTGACTCGACGCCGTCGATCTCGGAGAGGAACTGCGCGACGACAGTCGCCTCCATATCCGACGAAATCCCCGATCCGCGCATGCGGAACAATGAATCCATCTCGTCGAAAAAGATTACGACCGGTACGTTCTCGCTGGCCTTTTCCCGGGCCTTCTTGAAGACCTCTCGCAGCTTGTGCTCGGTCTCGCCAACGTATTTGTTGAGCAGCTCGGGTCCCTTTACGTTGAGGAAGTACGGAGTCGTCTCTTTGCCCGTGCGTTGTTCGATGCTCTTCGCAAGGCTGTTTGCGACCGCCTTCGCGATGAGCGTCTTGCCGCAGCCGGGAGGTCCGTAAAGCAGGATGCCCTTGGGCGGCCTGAGCTTGTAATCGGCGAAGACTTCCGGGTAGATGTACGGGAGTTCGACCGAATCCCTGAGGATTTCGATCTGATCGCCGAGCCCGCCGATGTCGTCGTAGGTGATGTCCGGAATTTCCTCGAGCACGACTTCCTCGACGGAAGATTTCGGGAGCTTCTCGAACCCGTAGTTGGTGCGCGGGTCGAAGAGGATGTGGTCTCCGATCTTGAGCTTTTCATGGCGCAGGGGCTCAGCCAGCGTGATCACCCGCTCGTCATCGGTATGTCCGAGAACGATCGCACGGTTGTCGGCGATGAAGTCCACAATCGAGGCAATCTCGCCACGCGAGACGTAACCCGATGCTTCGATGATGTTGAACGCCTCGTTTAGAACGACGAGTTGTCCCTCTTCGAACTGAAAGGGATCGACGTTCGGGTGCACGTTGACCCGCATCGGGCGGCCATCGACAACGATCTCGACCGTGCCGTCCTTGTTTGAGCGATTGAAGATGCCGTAGTTGTTGGGCGGTGCGCAGAGCTTGTCGACTTCCTCTTTGAGGAGTGCGATCTGCTCCTTGGCTTCGTGAAGTGCGTTTACGAGCCGCTCGTTCTGCCGCTCTGAATCGGCCGACTGGTCGCGCGTCAGTTGATAGCGGCGGCGCAGGGTTTCGAACTCCGCCAGGAGCCGGTCGAGCTGCCTGCGAAATTCAGGAGATTCCGGGCCGAACAGCCGCATCGAATCGTGTAGGTCTTCGACTTCGTCCTGAAGCGGGCGCGCGGGGCCTCTTTCGCGATCGTCTTCCGGAGTGTCTTCGTTCTGCTCATCTGCCGGCGCGATGCGGCGAATGACGTCACGCACGAAGCCCTTGCGACCTGATCCCTGGTCGAACTCGCTCATTCCGCTTCCTCCTGCCCCGGCTGCGCCGACGGGTCGCCGACTCGCATGGCAGATATCACTGCAACGCTCATGCCAGACCGCGGAGAAAAGGACGGAGGATGCTGCAATGCTGCGCTGGACCGGGCTCCGAACGAGGGGTTAGCGAGTCTTTTGCCGCTTGCGGATAGGGTTGTTGCACAGAGTCTAGGCGATTGCTGCATGCCAAAACCGTCCACGTGGGTGCGAGTCCGACCCGAAACCTCGTCTATTACCCTGCCGTGCCTTTCACATTCGCTTCCACGCACGTGTTCTGCGGGAACTCCGCGGTGATCCCTGCACGAGTACCACCGCGCTCTGGTGGAGAGGGAGATAACGCCGAACTTATTGAATTCATGCATCTTTTCCGCTTTTTCAAGTTTATCATGCGGCCCTGTCGTGTCAACCGCAGCAGCCGGGCAGAAATGGTCGCAACTCCGCGAGCCCAAAGCGCTCTTGGTTCTCGGGTTGGATCTCCCGGTGCTTCATCTTGGGCGATGGACCAGTGCCTGAGCGCGCGGCTCCTGGACGCGAAATATTTTCTGATTAAGCGCTCGGAACGAGTTCGAGGTGCCGCCCGCTGATGCGAAGTTGCCTTTGCACTGCCGGCTCCTTGACGGCTTCGTCGGCAGACCGGCAACTCCCATGAGGGCTAAAAGCGACGCCTCTTTTTGCGGCATGCGGGCATGAGAGTATTGCGATTCCGTCATTGGGCAATTGCGGCGGTTGTTCTGCGGGCCCAAATGTGACGAAAAACGTCGCCGCGGCGCCGAATTTGAGCCCGCGCCTGCGCGCGCGTTGGCCTTCGGCCAAAGCTCTTGGGGCGTCGCGCGGCCCGGGGGCCGCGTTCGTTGCTACGGGTTGGGGGATCTACGATCGGCCTATTGCGAGGGTTCGCCCAGTTCGATCACACGGACGTCTGCGGGCGGGTCGAGGCGGAATACGCTTGCCGCTGGGTTGCTGTTGAGCTCGATGTTGGAGAACGCGACCTCGGTCACGTTGCCGAGCACGAAAAAGACCGTTGTCTTGAGCAGGTCGCCGTTCTGGGGATTCACGAGTACGTGGAGTTTCTCGTAGGAGCTGAGCTCGTGGGGTACCAAGCGCAACTCTGCGGTGGCTTTTTCGCAGCGGAGTGCCGAAATCTCGAAATCCCGCTCGATCTCTCCATCGCCCAGTAGGAACTGAATGGCTGCGCCGGACAGAAAACCATCGGTCACGGGAAACTTCTGGGCTTCGCGAAAGACCAGATCGTAGATCCACAGAGTTTCTCCGTCGCTGATCACCAGGCTCGGCTCCGGCTCTTCATACGACCAGCGCATCTTTCCGGGCTTTGCGAATACGACCGTCCCCTTGGAGATCATCTGCTCGGAGGAGTCGGTACCGAGGGCCACCGAGCGCGTGGTCTGGACGATGTCGGCCCGGAAATCCTTCGCGGACTCGTAGCGTTGCTGTAGAGCCGTAACGACAGCGTCTCGACAGTCGAGTTTCGATTGTTGGTCGGCCCACGCGGGCAGCGGCGAGCCAGAAGCCAGCAGCCAAAGTGCAAGAACACTCGCTGTTCCAATTTTCATGATTTGATCAGACGTTCGTGCGGGGGTTCGCATTCAGGGCTGGATCGAGTTTACGAAAACCTCGCGGGATTTGGTACCCACCTGGGGGCCAACGATGCCCTCGTTTTCCATGTGCTCGATCATTCGGGCCGCGCGGTTGTATCCGACCTTGAGTCTGCGTTGGAGGTAGGAGATCGATGCATTGCGGCTGTCGGCGACGATCGCGACTGCTCGGTCGAACATCTCATCCACATCCGGGTCTCGCTCATCCGAGGTCTCTAAGTCTTCTGTGGCCTGGAGCAACTCCGGGTCGAAACTTGGGCCGCCCTGGGCTCTGAGTTGCTTCGTCAGACTCTCGACTTCCTTCTCGTCGACGAACGCACCGTGGAAGCGTTGCAATTTCGAGGTTCCCGGTGGCAGGTAGAGCATGTCACCCTGTCCCAGCAAATGGTCCGCCCCGTTCTGGTCGAGGATGGTTCGGGAGTCTGTGCGCGACGAAACCTGGAACGAGATCCGCGCCGGAAAGTTCGCTTTGATGATTCCGGTCAGAACATCGACGCTCGGCCTTTGCGTCGCCAAGACGAGGTGGATGCCCGCGGCCCGCGCCATCTGCGCGAGGCGTTGAAGTGACTCTTCGACTTCCCGAGCAGAGACGACCATCAGGTCGGCGAGTTCGTCGATGACGACAACGATGTAGGGCAGCCGCTGAAACTCGCGCTCTTCTCCTTTCTCTTCTCCGGGCTTCGGCTTGAGTTGGAACGTCTTGTTCCCCGCTTCGAGCTCCTCGTCCACACGCTCGTTGAATTGGGAAATGCTGCGCACACCGATCGCGGCCATCATCTGGTAGCGGTCTTCCATCTTGCGAACGATGCCACCGAGCGCGGCGGCTGCCCGCTTCGGGTTCGTGACGACGTCCGCGATCAGATGCGGAATTCCACCGTATACGGAGAGCTCCAACAACTTGGGGTCGATGAGGAGAAGCTTGAGCTCGTCGGGCGTCGTGCGGCAGAGAAGCGAACACAAGAGCGAATTGAGGAATACACTCTTGCCTGTTCCGGTAGATCCCGCGACGAGCAAATGCGGCATCTTCGAGAGGTCAGCGTGGCTCGCGTTGCCGAAGATGTCCTTGCCCAGTGCAATCGTGAGCATCGATTTTTCTGCGCGCAGCCCTTCCGACTCGAGGATTTCACGCAGGTAGACGGTCTCGCGATCGGGATTCGCGACTTCGATTCCGACGACAGACTTGCCCGGCAGCGGGGCAATGATTCGAACTGACAGGGCGCGAAGCGCGAGGGCAAGGTCGTCGGCGAGAGTGACGATCCGGTTGACCTTGACGCCGGACGCGGGCTCGAATTCGTACATCGTGACTACCGGACCCGGGTGCACGGTCACGCAGCGGCCGCCAATGCCGAAATCCTGGAGTTTCTTTTCGAGAATCCGCGAGTTCATGATCAGGCTGTCGCGATCGTATTTGTGAGTGTCTTCGGGCGGGCGCTGAAACACGCTGATGTCGGGCAGCTGGTAGGGTCCGCTGCGTTTCTCGCTGAACGGCAAGGCCTCCTGCACGCCTTCGGTAGGGGGGCGCTCGGCGATGTGATCGACGATCGTCGGCCCGACAGCGCCTCGTTTGGCAGCGCGCCCCTTCTCGACGAAATGCTCCTTGGGTGATTCGTCGAGATCTCGGGCTTCGGAATCCGCGCCTGCGAGTTCGTTCGCTGCGGCTGCCTGCCGTCGCCGGGCGCGCCGCTCTTTCCAGACCCGAATGGAGCGCGAGCCTCGATCGAGGCCGCTGGCCATCTCCGCGCCACCCTGCCACAGCGCTGCAAAGACTCGCTTCGGCACCTGAGCGAGCGCGAGTATCACGGATCCGACTGCAGCTCCGAGCCAGCCGAGCCCAGCTCCGAGCCAGCCGAGCCCAACTCCGAATCGGCCGAGTACCGCACCGGCAGAGACTCCCGTCGCGGCCAGGATCCCGACTGCGGTCAACACGACGTTGCCGATCACGGTCCCCCACGAGCCCACGAGCCAGCTTTGATGCTCGGCGAGAAACGCGCCGACGAGGCCGCCTTCATTTCCCGAGAACGAGAACGGTGAGGCCTGCTGAATGATCGGAGACAGCGTAGAGATGGACAGCAGCAGCGCGACGGTCGCCACCCAAAAGCGAGATGTTGGCCCCGGAAATCCGCGACCCAGGATCAATCGAGCGCCGATCACACCGGAGGCAATCACCAAGACAGCGGATGCGTAGCCCAGGGTGCGGAAGAGGATCGCCGCAACGGCAGCCCCGATGACGCCGGCGCGATTGGTGACTTCGGCTCGTTCGAAGATCGGATCGGCGGGCGAATACGTTGCGAGGGCAAGGATCGCGAGTAGGGACGCGGCCACCAAGCCGAACCCGAGGCATTCCTCGGCGATTCGCCTCGAAATAGGCGCGCTGGATCGGCTCGCAGACCGGCGCTTGCTCGCGGCGGCCCTAGCCACTTCGAACCCACTGTCGGATCACGCCCCCCCCTGGGACGGAAGTAGCTCCCAGAGTAGGCGGCGTCTGTCAGCCCTTCAAGCCCGCGCAGGAACGCCGTCTCGTGAGAGGTCCTCGCTGGCTGCCCGCGCAGGGACGTCACCTCCGGAGGGGTTCGTACTGGCGGGGGCCCAGTTGGCCGGGTTGTTTCGCAATTGGGGAGCGGTTGATTTCGGGGTTTTTTCGGGTTTTGGGGATGAGGAGTTGACGTTGTCCTCCGTCGGCGGGATGATGGGACAGCACCCTACAATCGACGGAGAAGTTACTCATGGCGAGCGTAAACAAAGTCATTTTGGTGGG
>Ga0209987_10001858_pt1 | contig 11553 bp, 8 predicted proteins | sample N074metaG_FD_182134 | JGI IMG/M metagenome (GOLD analysis project Ga0209987, IMG submission 182134) | Deep subsurface microbial communities from Kermadec Trench to uncover new lineages of life (NeLLi) - N074 metaG (SPAdes) (version 2) | ecosystem: Environmental > Aquatic > Marine > Ocean trench... | reverse complement strand
CTTGTTAATTTTTGAGGACAACAACAAGAAAACACCAAAACCAATAATTATTAGGCCACCTACTTGATTGAAACCCTCGATTAATGCTTCTGATGAACTGGTTAAAGTGCTGTTTATGATTACACCCAGGGTAGAGAACACTATTGAAAACCCAAGAACAAAAAATACAGTGTTTAAAATTATTTTAGTTCTGTTGACTGTGATTGTTTGGGATCCACCTTTGTAGTTTATCTCACTTAGGGTGGCGCCTGAGATATAGGCTAAAAATGCTGGAATCATTGGTAAAATACATGGGGCAACAAATGAGCCCAGTCCTGCTAACACTGCCACTGCAAGAGTAATTTCTGCCACATTTTGAACTTGTAATTTTTTAATTAAAAGATTCTTCCAGATTTGATAAAAACCATTTCATTTTTAACTAGGCTTGAATATTTTTTGTTATGAACAAGCGCTTTGTTTTAGTGGGCTTAATTTTAGGGGTTGTTATTACTTTTGCTTTAATAATTGGATCTCCTGCTATAGGTGGATTTGATTCTCTTAGATAGGGAATTTTTTTAAAATTTTAATTATTTTTTAAGAGACGATATCTAATAATGTCTGTTTTGTCTGTCCATCTCGTCTAGTATTCCTTTTGCAATTTGTTCCTGCAAAAGCATCGCTTCTCTCATCTCGTCTGTCATTCTTTGACCAGTTTCAGGGAAGATATATGCAAAGCTTGCAGGCAATTCAGAAACCAGATTACTGGCATCAAATATGTCAAGGGCTCTGTCTTGCTCATATGCGATAATTCCTCCAAATCCTGAATGCATTCTGGTGTATGCAGTTCCAGTATCCTGGAATCGCTCAAATGACTGGTTTATCTGCTTGAAGGAACCAAAGCTGTTCATCTCAAACATTCTATCATCATCTGTAACCCAATATGGGCTATATTTTGCAACCTGAGTTACTTTGAGTAGGCCTTCATATCTTACTGTGGATGGAATCATTTTTGCTAGCATTGGGTTTAGCGATTCACCTGATATGTCGAATCCATCATTAAGATAGGTTCTTTGATCTCTATTCTTCCAATCAATTGCCTTTATTGCCATCACCTTGTCTTGTAATGGCTCTAGGAATGTCATGGAGACAGTTGTAGTGTCACATCTTGCCTCTGCATCAGTTGCTAGACACTTGGTCTTTTCATGGCTAACACTGATTGTATCTGCATCAATTACATGAGAATTTTGAACAACAATAACATCTTGAATCTCACCATCAATATCATACCATATCTCTACTCCAAATTCTGCCAAGTGAGACATACCTACATCTGGAATTCCAAAGAGGAACTCTTGGACCTTCAATCCCTTATCTGCCCATACAGTTGCTGAAAATGTATTTACCATTCCAATCTCTATTGATTGCTCTGCAAAGTCTGTCCAATGGTTATCGGTAAGTGTAAACTGTTCTGTGTTGAATGTAAATCCATTTTCTACTATTTGATCCTGACGAGTTTCATGACTAATGCCAAATGTTGGTCTTGTGTCCCATTGGTTATCTCCACCACCACTCTTTTTTCGAGTTTCATCCAAACATCCAGAAGCCTGTGATGCTATTTGACTTTCACCAAGAACTTCATCGTAAACACGGATGTAATTCAAGGTCCCACTTGTCTCTTCGGATTCTGATGTATCAAAGTCGTCTTTTACAAACCAATATGCATTATCCAAAGTCACGGCCAAACCCTCGTCATCAAAGAAAGAAAATTCCTCGTTTCCATCTAGAAATCCGGTTACTTTGGTCGATTCTCCATCTCTAGTCAATACAACATGGAAAAACGTGTTGCCCGGAATTATTGTAATTCCGTTGTCTTCATTGAAAAACTCTAATTCATCATCTGGGTTAACATAAAGACCTTCATCGTCATTCAAATTATGAAAGTCAACAAGCTTTCTCCAATCATCATCCTCATCAACTTTAAGGCACATCTCAATGGAATATGTCTCAGGATTGATCTCTGTACTTAGTGTAATGAAAGAATCACCCATCAGACCTTGTCCCTCCTCAAAGACATATGCTGTAGAGGTAACCGTTCCGTCAAATGGATTAGAGAGTACAAGTTCACTCAAGGAATCATTCAAATTACCATTAAAATCAAAGCTGTGAACTGCATTTACGGTAGGATCTGGTGGGGGTGGTATGTCGGGTATTTCACATTCAGATAAATCAACTGGGCTTTGAAGTGGATTAGTATCTTGTCCTGGAACATCATCTCCCCAGAAATTTGGAGATATAGTATTTACTGCTCCAGAGGAATCGCGTAGCTGATCCTCATTGTCAATTATATTATTATTGGTAATTACATTACCTTTGGCGCCAGAAAATAATCCAATTCCAATTGATTGTCCTTGAACTAGGTTTTTGAAAATCATGTTGAAAGCAGTTCCTCCATTCTCGATTTCAAATCCTGCTCCGTTGGGATCATTTGGCCCATTATTCATAACAGTATTGCAGGAAAATGTATTGTTATTTGAACTATTTTCTAAATCAAATCCAGAATCTGCATTAGAGTTTACCGTATTAAGTGTGAAGATATTTCCACGAGAATCATTAATGGCAAAACCCTCATCTCCATTATTGCTTACAGTGTTTCCAGTAAAAGTATTGTTATCGTCATCGCTGCTAAGTTCTATTCCTGAACTGTCGTTATCTGATACATTGTTATTTGTAAAAGTATTTCCCGTATTGTCATCATCGAGATCAATGCCTTCATCATCGTTTCCAGTTATAATATTGTCAAAAATTTTATTATTATGAGAGTTTTTAAACTCTATACCATCATCATTATTTTTAGTTATAGAATTATTAGAAATTTCGTTACTATCAGACTCCTTAAAACGCATCCCTTCATTCCTGTTGTCAAATATAGTGTTCTTGGTGAAGGTATTGTTGTCAGAATCATCAACTCTAAAACCCTTACCTTCGTTAAGATTTGCAGTGTTTCCAGTAAAGGTATTATTGTGAGAGCCTCCTGTATCATCTGTAAGTCCAATCTCAAAACCGTCACCATCGTTGTTATTTGCAAAGTTATCTGTGAAAGTATTGTCCGTTGCACCTTCCAAATCAAAACCACTATCATCTGAGCTGCCATTGGCAGTGTTTCCAGTAAAGGTATTATTGCTCGAATTTTTTACTTTGATAAGATCATTGCTGTTGAAACTAGCATCATTACGATCAAAGATATTGTTGTCAGAATCTTCTATATCGAACCCATGGTTATTTCCACTAGATGTGTTCAATGTGAAGGTATTACCAAAGGCATCACGCAAAACAAATCCGTTCTCCTCGTTATCAAATACGTCATTATCCGTTAGAGTATTCCCACTGGATTGAAACAATGTAATTCCATTTTGTCCTCCATTGAAAACGGTATTTTCTTTGATCACATTTTCAAATGAATTATCGAGAAAAATTTGTCCAAAGCTATCTAATTCGCAATTGCACAAGCCTTCTGACGATCCATTACTCTCAAGCATATTAGTCTCTATGAGATTTCCAGTTGAATCAAAAAGGCCGATTCCAATATTACAATTCATTTTTATTGTATTATTCACAATTGTATTGCCATCCGAAGACTCCATTACAATACCACCTCCAAGAGCAACAATTGTTAGGTTTTTTACAGTTAGGCCACCAAATGGGTCTTTTATTAATACTCCTAGATTTGTATCACAATCCTCAGATCCACTAATTATGAATCCATTACCATCTAGTGTCACATTATTGGCTTTAATTTCAAAACAGATTGGATTTGAAACACCAAAAATATTATTTTGCAAAACATATGTGCCTCCCTCCAAGTCTAAATCTCCACAATCTGTAATTTCAGTATGTTCTTCTGCAAAAACAAGCTGATTCGAAGAAATACCTACAGCTAAAATCCCAAATAAAACCCCAAAGATTAACTTGTTGCTGCCCATCTCTTTCGCCCAAATTATATGAGAATAACTTTGATTTAAGCATAGATCGTAGCAACTAAAATTTTGTCACATTTTATTATTACATTATACTGAATTTCTTACTTCATTAACTTCACTAAAAAGAATTCCTTCAAACTTTGAATTAAAATTAAATCATTTCTTATAATTTCATGAATCTCTTATATGCCAACTCGAACACTTCAAGTGAATTTTCAATGTCTTTGCGAGATAACCAAGCAGTAACAGAGATTCTTATTCTGGCTTGCCCTTTTGGAACCGTTGGGTATCTTATTGGTTGGGCATACACTCCATTTTTGAATAGATATCTCCCAAAACCCATTGCAGTTTTTTCATCTCCTATAATTATTGGAATAATATGTGTCTGCGATTTTATCGTATATGCAATTTCTCGCAGTCCTTTGGAAATTAATTTAATATTTTCTTGTAATTTCTTTCGTTGTTTTTCCCTATTTGATTCAAATCGTCTCATAGAGTATTCTATTAGAATTGATGGAAGAGCTGATGTATAGATAAAAGATTTTGATTTGTTAATATTCAAATCAATCAAATTTTGGTGTGATGCAATATATCCTCCAAAAGATCCTAGTCCTTTACTTAGACTGCTGATATACAAATCAATTTTCTTTGAAACTCTAAAATAATTTGCTGTCCCTTTGCCATCTTTTCCTACCACAAAGTCTCCATGTGCGTCATCAAGTATTGTAATTGAATTTGTTTTTTGTGCAATCTCTGTAATCTCTTTAAGATTTGAGAAATCTCCATCCATGCTAAAAATCCCCTCAGTGATTACAAACTTGTTTTTTGATTTTTGCTTTAATTTACTCCGAAGATCTTCCATATCATTATGCTTGTAAATTGATATTTTTGCACCAGATAATTTGCATGATTCAATTATGCTAGCATGGTTTAGCTCATCACTAAGTATCAAATCCCCTTTTTTTGCAATTGCAGGAATTGAGCCCAAATTTGCCATGTAGCCAGTTGGATAAATTAAAGATGCTTGCTGAGATTTGTGCCGAGCAAGTTTTTTCTCTAACTTTAGGTAGGATTCATCGTTTCCAGAAACCAGTCGAGAACTTGACTGCATTTGTTTTATCTTCAAACTAGTGACAGGAATTCCAAGATAGTCGTTTGAACACAAGTTTACTAGGTTTTTGCCTTGAATTCTAATTATTCCACCATTGACTGTACCGTATCTTAATTTCCTGTAGAGTTGATTTTGCTTTATCTGCTCAATCTCAGAGTCTATAAAACCAAATCTAGGCTTCAAGGCCAATTTTTTTGATCATTTTGATGTCTTGCTCAGCCTCATTTCCACCCATAGTAAGATATCCTGCGGTGATTATGCCATTTGCCCCACTTTGCAGTAGTTCTTCACCTGAATCATCAAGGTTGGTCTCCCGTCCTCCTGAAATTTTAATCACAGATTCTGGCAGCAAAAAGCGAATAACTGAAAACATTCGAACTATCTCAGACTTTTCTAGTGGTGTTTGCAATTCTAGTGGAGTGCCAGGAACTGGAACCAGTATATTGATTGTAACTTCTTCAGGATAAATTGCTGCAAGCTCTAAAATAAATTCTAATCTTTGTTTTGCAGTCTCACCTAGTCCAATAATTCCTCCTGTACAAAGCTCTAGTCCTGCATCTCGTGCTATTCTCAATGTCTTCATTCTATCATCATATGTATGAGTAGAACAAATTTCAGCAAACTTTGATCTTGCAGTCTCTAAATTATGGTTATATCTTTTAACATGCAGTTCTTTAAGTTTTCTTGCTTGTTGTTGTGTCAAAAATCCCAAACTACACTCTATACTAATTCCAACTTTGTTATTTACTTGCTCAATAATATGACATACTTTATCAAAGTCTTTTGGTGATGGCTCTCTCCATGCAGCTACAAGACAATAAGACTCTGCACCTTCATCTTTTGCTTTTTGTGCTCTGGTTACAACTTCTTCCGGTGTAGGTAATTGATATGATTCAATCCCAGTATCAAAAAATGCAGATTGACCACAAAAAGAACAATCCTCACTGCATGCATTTTTTTTAATGTTGTTTAATTGCTCTACATCTACTTTGGTTCCATTAAACTCTCGAGTTATTTGGTTTGCAGCAATTGCAAGTTCTTGGATATTTTTATCAGGCATTTCAAACAATTTTGCTGCGTTCTCCGATGTTATGCCAACTCCAGACAAAACATTTTCTTGACATTCTTTGATAAAATCCAGTAAACTCACAAGTATGATGAGGAAATTTATGCTAAATAAGATTACTTGAATGGTTAACCTTGGAGGTTTTATGGGTTAACAGAATCAAAAAAGCTTTTGAGCAGATCGAATGGTCTTAATAGTTCGATTTAGGAGTAAATTTAGGTCATTTTCTGATATTGCCAAGGGGGGTACAAGCATGACTATATTTCCAAGGGTTCGAAGGTAGATTCCGTGCTTTTTGCCTTCCTCGAAGAAAATTTTGTTAATTGACTTTTTTGGTTTTATGGGTGTCTTTTTGTCTTTGTCTGTAACTAGTTCTATTCCCATAAGCATCCCTTTGTGCCGGATATCCCCTACTGATTCTAGTTTTGAGATTTCTTCATAATATCTTTCAAAGACTTTGGATGTTTTTTGAATTTTTTTCATTAGATTATATTTCTGATACAACTTTAGATTCTCCAATGCTACTGCAGCAGCTATTGGATTCCCAGTGTAGGTATGTCCATGAAAGAGATGTTTCCAGTCATTAAATTCCCCCAAGAACATATTGTAGATTTTTTTTGATGCAAGGGTTGCAGCCATTGTCAAGTATCCCCCTGTCAGCATTTTTCCATATGCAACAATGTCTGGAATACTTTTTTGTTCTGTATATTGTACCATAGAACCTAAACGTCCAAATCCCGTTGCAATTTCATCTAGTACAAACAAAACATTATACTTTTTGCAAATTTGACCAATTTTTTTTTGGAAATATTTAGGATAAATTACAACGCCACCTGCAACTTGTGCCCCACTCTCCATTACAAATGCTGCAATCTTGTCATCCTTGGATAATTGTTTTTCAATTTTTTCTAGACAAAAATTTTGATAATCCAAATATGTGTAACCTTTTGGAATTCTGTACTTGTTTGGAACTGGGAATTGTAATGTAGAAAACAATTGCTTTTTAAATTTACCAAAAAATTGCGGTACATAACCTACTGACATTGCCCCAAAGGTGTCTCCGTGATATCCATTCTCAAGACACGCAATCTTTGATTTGTTTTTCTCTCCAACATTATCCCAATATTGTATGGCTAGTTTGAAGGAAATCTCCATCGCAGATGAGCCATTATCAGAGTAAAACACCTTGTGCATTCCAGGAGAAATCCCTACAAGTTTGTCTGCCAGTCTTTCTGCAGGCTCATTTGTAAGGTTAAACATTGAAGAGTGTTGCAGCTTTTTGCTCTGATTAACAATGGCCTTTACCAGTTCTTGCTTTGAATGACCCCAAACGTTACACCACATGGAGGCTACGGCATCAACCATTTTGTAACCATTTGAATCAATCAGCCACATTCCTTTTGCGCGCACAATTTCATCAAATGACTGCCATTCCTTCATCTGAGTATTAGGGTGCCATACAGAACTCTTCTTTCTCAAGTGTGTTTTTTACGTCATTTCATCTTAATAATTAAACTATGAAAGATTAATCAATAAAATATTACATCTACAATCAATGAATTCACTGTTCATAACTGGGACTGATACGGATGTGGGAAAAACATACGTAGCCGCAGGACTTGCAGTGACCTTGCGAAAGATGGGTATCGATGTAGGGATAATGAAACCTTTTGCAGCAGGAACTCCTCAAAAAAAAGGTTACAAATCTAAAGACGTTGAGATTTTATCGCGAGCTGCTCAGGTCTCTGATCCTGAAGAATTAATGAATCCACAGTTTTTTGAAATGGCAGCCTCACCATATACTGCATCAAAGAATTTGAAAGTTAAGGTTAGAGTCAATTCAGTACTTGGTAATTTTAAAAGACTAGCCAAACTTCACTCAATGTTGCTTGTTGAGGGCATGGGTGGAATCATGACGCCAATTTTAAAAAATTACTTTGTGACAAATTTGATAAAAGAGATGAAGTTACCTGTCATTATTGTTACTAGAACAAGGATTGGAACGGTAAACCACACCATCATGACTTGTAAAATGTGTGAAAAATACAAGATCACAATCAAGGGGATTATAATTAATAATTTTGATGCAGATGGCTATCAAGTAAAAGATCTCACAAGAGACTTGAAAAGTTTAACGGGGGTTCCAATTTTAGGCGCCATACCATATATTGAGAAACTTAGTGATGATTCTTTGTACAGGAATTTCAAAAAGAATATTGATATGAATTATTTGATAAAATAAATTAAACACGTAAAATTTTGAATTTGTTTTGTCCTTGAACGTTTACAAACTGCGCAATGTCATAGATGATACTTGAAAAAGATGATTTTTCTTTTTGAATAACATATGTCTTGCTTTCAAATCCAAGGTCTTTAGTCAAAACAAGCCAGATATTTTGCTTTTCTGGCTGAATTTTTTGCAACTGCTCCAGTTTTTCCTTTATGATGTTTTTGTCTAGGGTCTTTGGTATACAAATTATTAGCGTTTTTTTGGAATCATTTTCTAAGGTTTTCAAGTCCGGAATTACAATGTCAATTTCAATTCCTTGTTGCTCTACCTTTCTTTGACTTGGTAACATTGCATTGGTGAGCATATAGTGTAATAGTCCCGTAGCTAAAACTCCAAGGTTCTCTTCTTTATTATTCATCAATGCAACTTTATGATAGCAACTATCCAAGATATTATCAATTATTTCATTCATCTTTTGGCAAGAAAACAGATCTTGAAATCTTTTTTCTGATTTTTCTATATAACTAAAAAGATATTCTTTGACAGGATTATTTTCTTCTTCCATGAATTATTTGGTGAAAACGTAGCGTCTTTCGCCTCTAGATTCGATACTGGTATTGACATTTACAAGTATGAATTCATGTTTTGTTTTTAGAATAGATTCTTCTAGTCCCAGTTTATTTTCATGAATTGTTTCATACTCGTTTAAAGTCAATTTACGTCTAGACCCAAGTTCTTCCTCCAAATTCATAGATTTGACAACCTCTTTGTATTCTGGTTGAATTACTCCACTAAACACCATTGCACTACTGCCACTGCCATAAGCGCCAAATCCAACACGCTTTCCCTCTAGGTCAATTCCTTTTTGATACTCAAATTCAAGACTGCTCCTAAATCCTAGGTAGAGTGATGCAGTATACAAATTTCCTATCATCTTTGATGCGATAAGGGAACTTGAAAGCTTTGCCTCATACACTTCTTGATATTCGGGGGTTTGTGTGAACAACTTTGTAAACTCGTGGTCTTTTGTCATGAATTCATGGTCTCTAAGTACCGATTCAATAGTTCCCCTCGGATCTTTTGGAACAGGCTCTTCCATTCCAATCTCCTGAATAATTTTTTTCCATCTTGGAAGCTGTCGCCATTCATGTCTTACCAAATATGCTAATGCCTTTTTACCCATGGCGCTGTATGGCAAGTGCATGTTAATGTAATCCATATGATCTAAAATTGTCTCGCCTGGTTCTAGTTTAATTAGTCCAGTTGCAACTGCTTTATCCTTGTAAATCTCTAATGCCTTTCTTACCTGGATCATGTACAAAAGATTGGAATACTGCCCATGAACAATAGGGGTTTCTTTCCCAAATGGCCTGTAAAAATCATATTCGTCTCTAATTGAAGTAGCCGTAACCCTTGGGTCAAAGGTTAACAATCTTGGGTGGTCATTAAGTAACATTGTAACTGCACCTGCACCTTGGGTCATCTCACCACTACTTCCCAAGTCGTATTTTGCAATATCAGAAACTACTACAAGTGCTGCTTTTCCCTCAGCTTCTCCTGCCCTAATCCAATTTAGATTATCATATAGTGCATAAGAGCCACTAACGCATGCAAACTTTGTTTCAACTCCGCCACAATGCTCAAATGCACCCTGGCCATAAACTTGCTCAAGCATTCCAATAACGTAAGAGTTCATTGCTTTTGATTCATCAAAGGATGATTCAGTTGAAACATAGAGTCTCCCAATATCTTCTGGTGACAGTTTATTATTTTGCATAACACTCAGACAGGCATTTGCTGCAAGACAAGCTGGATCTTGGTTTGTATCCACAATTGCCATCTTTGATACGCCCAAACCTTTTTGAAGTTTGGCAGGGTCTAGTCCACGGGCTTCGGCAAAGTCATTGGCATCTACATACAATCTTGGTATGTAAATGGAAATATCATCAATTCCTGCTGTCATAAGCCAGCCTTCTTGGATGCTCTTATAAGGATTAACTATGATGAAATTTAACTCCACAATGCCTTAAAATCGTAATTTTATGCCTAAATCCTTAAAAAGGTGTATTGATCTTGACCAATCGAAACTTTGATTTCCGGTATCCACTCGTGCAGAGAAACCCCATTTAATTAGATCGACTTTTTGAATTAGGAGAGTTTCTCTAACTCTAAATTGAATATTTTCTCAAAGCTTTCGTACGGTTGTGCTCCAGAAATCCGTGTTATTTTATTATCAGGGCCAATAACAAAAAATGCGGGGGTTCCAGTTATTCCCAAGTCTCGTGCATCTTTACTACTATCAGTTATGATTTGAGAATACCTTTCATCGATCATACAATCAGACCACTGATCAATATCTAATTCAATTTCTTGCGCAAATCTTAACAAGTTATCAGATGAGGCCCATCCATTATTTTCTCCAGTCCAATTGTTGTATAGTATGTCGTGATACTCCCAAAATTTACCTTGATCATTTGCACAATGAGTACCATGGGCAGCATTTACAGAATCAGGACCAATAATGGTAAAGTCTTTAAAAATCATTTTGACTTTACCCGTTTTAATAAAATTTTCTAACAACTTATGCTCTGTATTATGGAAATGCACATTACAAAAATGACATTGATAATCCCCAAATTCTATTAGAGTTATGGGAGCATTCGGGTCCCCAAGTATTGGAGAACCACTTGCTATAAACGCAAAGGATATGATGTTTGGAGAAATCAGTTGTTGAGACGTTTGAGCAGGTTCTATTGCAAGTTTTGGTTCATCATCTATTGCATTAAATGCAAAAAATACAATTATTATTGAAACCGACGCAATAGCTGCACCTATTGCCAAAGATGGTCCATGAATCACTATTTCATTTTTGTTGATACACATTTAGGTTTTTGCGAGTGAATTTCTTAGTTTTTTAAATCAAAAAAATTAAAAATTTTGGAAAATATATTTTGGTTCAATAATTTAATTAATTTTAAATTTCAAAAATACGTAGAAATTTCATTCCTTAAAGACAAAAACCACCAAATAACAATTACTTTTAGTCTAAAAGATCCTTTATGGTCGATTATCTGATTCACTGAATTTTGCCGAAATTATTCCAATGATGTTGTCTATAGAGAAATATGAGGATAAGATATGAATTTTGTTCACTTTAATCAAACACGGGTATTTATGCAATTTACGAAGA
>Ga0209987_10001857_pt1 | contig 11553 bp, 10 predicted proteins | sample N074metaG_FD_182134 | JGI IMG/M metagenome (GOLD analysis project Ga0209987, IMG submission 182134) | Deep subsurface microbial communities from Kermadec Trench to uncover new lineages of life (NeLLi) - N074 metaG (SPAdes) (version 2) | ecosystem: Environmental > Aquatic > Marine > Ocean trench... | reverse complement strand
TCATCGAAGTCACAAAAAGGCAGGATAGCGAATAGCCAATTCATCGAAGAGCCAACAGGCCGCCACCGCTTGTAATCGTTATGCGCAGGAATGCCTTCACCACCCGGCGTGCGGTCATAGATGACGTAGGCAGTTAGGCGTGGCTCGTCGCCGAGAAGCGCGGTGACAGAGGGCACGATGGCGGGATGCTCAACGATGAAAGCAAGGTCGGGATCTTTCAGGCAGTTGTTAGCCAGCGTGTAACGTCCCGGTTCCGGATAGTTCAATTTCTGCAACGTGCCATCTAAAGGCGGGTTTCGAGCGAATCCGCGTTCAAGGCGTTGCACGTCTGCTTCTGGAATGGCGCTGCGCAAAACCAGGAAGCCCTCGTTCCTGTAGGTGTCGATCTGCTCGCCCGTTAACAAATGACGGCCTCACTTTGGGGTGTGCCTGATTCTACCTCGCGGCTCGCACGGCTCCTACCCGGAGGAAAAACCATTCCCATTCTGGTTTGCGATGCCGCTCTCTTCCGGTAGTCATCCAGGATGAACGCAGATCAATGGGGCACGCCGCGCCCACAACACATCCATGGCATCGGCGTCCTTCTGCGTGAAAGCGAGGCAAAAGGCCTCGTTTGCGAAGAGCGCCTGTTGCGCATCGACGGCTGTCACAATGCGTATACTTCCCCATGAATGGAAAGGAAAGATACTAGTGTGGTGTGGGATGGTCGAGTGCCGCTGGGGTGTGATGCGGCGGCAAGCTGCGCAATCTCGCGAAGTGATCGAAAAAATACGACAATAATGCCTGACGGCGCGCTGAACGTAGCGCCTTCGCACTGGAAAACAATGACAGGTATACGCTCGGTGGGATCTTAGTAATGCTCAACCCGATCACAATGCGTATCGAGCAGGTGCTCGTGACGATGATTACGGCTTCCGTACCAAGCGCACCAGAGCTCGACGCGCTCTTCAACCTGCTTCATGAGGCTAGAGACCCACGTGATCTCGCGGAGGCGGAGCAACGCATCTGGGCAATCTGGATTGGCCACGAAGACGCGGATGCCGCTCGTGCAATGCGTGGTGCCATCGCAGCATTCGAAACAGGCGATTCAACTGCCGCGAATCGCGAGCTGGACATGATGGTCAATCAGTGGCCGAACTGGGCGGAAGCGTGGAACAAACGTGCAACGTTACGATTCGTCGAGGAGCGAGACGCCGATAGTCTCGACGACATTGGGCGCACGCTCGAGCTAGAACCGCGCCATTTTGGTGCACTCAGCGGCTTCGGTCAGATTTGCTTGCGCGCGCACGACATCAACTCCGCATTGCTTGCATTTGAGCGCACAGTCGCGGTCAATCCGAATTTGGAGTCTGTTCGTCAAGCGGCCGAGGTATTGCGCAGACAGAACCCGCGCACGATCCACTGACATCTTAAATCCCCGGATGGGCACGCTGGACAACCGCGTTAGCAGGCGCATGATCCTGGCTATGGACTGCGCTACCGATCAGCAGTGGCTCGGATGATCACCCGGCGGCAGGTGCTTGCGGCTGGAGTGTTCGCACCGTGGGCGCCGATGGGTTTCCCGTCCGCCGGCGACGACGGCCTTGTGCGCTTGCTCATTGACACCCCCCGGGGATCGCTGTTGGAAGCGCTCGCAGCGCGTATTCGCGCCGGTCTCACGACTGTCGAGCTTCTCCGTGCACTCGCCATTGCCGCTTGCCGGGAGGTGAGCCCCTACCCAGACGTCGGCTTTAAGTACCACGCCGTGATGATGCTGCAGGCGGTGCAGCTCTCAATGGCGGCATTGCCCAGGGAGCGCGCGTGGTTGCCGCTGCTTTGGACCGCAGACTATTTCAAAGCGGCATCGGCTCGGGAGGATCGCTTGCGACTCTGGTCGCTGCCTGCCGCGCCCGAGCGCTCGAGAACACCAGAGCTTTCGGCACTGGTGGATGCATTGGTGTCCTGGGATCGCGATGGGGCCGATCGTGCCTCTGTGGCGCTGATGGATGCTGGGCAAACGCATTCCGTGCTGCAAGCCCTCATGCTCTATGCCGCGCGCGATTTTCGCGCCATCGGCCACAAGACCATCACTGCCGCCAATGCTCATCGGCTGCATTCGGTGCTGGGCACCCCGGTGGCCGCACCGCTTGCACGGTCGCTCGCGTTCGCTGTCCAGAACCCGGAGGGGGATGCCGACCCCGCACAACACGATTACGTGGCCGATGATGACTGGAAGACGAATCAGGCGCTCGCCGCCAATCTCCCACGCCGTTGGCAGACCGGACGCGACGATGCCGCCGTGGCGCAAACGTTTCTCCAGGAGCTGCGCACGGGAAAGAGCGAACAGGCGGTCATCGCGGCCACAAGCCTCCTCAGAGATGACGTGAGCGCGCACACAGTGTGGGAGGCAGTGATGATGTTGGCCGCGGAGCTCATCCTGCGGCGTGCCAACATCATTTCCGTGCATGCCAACACGATGGCTAATGCCATGCACTATTGCTACCTGGTGACCGAAGCGGATTCCGCGAAACGTTTGCTGCTCTTGCAGGCCGTCGCGTTCATGGTGCGCTTTCGCGCGCTGGTGGATCTGGACCGGAAGGCGCGCGACCGACGCATCGACGCCATAGAGCTGCTGCGGGCCGCGAGCGTAGACGAGATCTTCCAAACCCTTGGCCGGGATCGGTTTCGCGCCGTGCGCCAGGCCCTCGGCTGGCTTGATGCGGGCGGGGATCCGGTGGCGCTCGCCGCCCAAATGAGGTGGTATGCCACGCTCAAGAACACGGGCACTCACGACATCAAGTTCACTGAAGCCATGCTGGAGAATTACGGATGGTTGCGCTTTCCCTGGCGCAACGCACTCCTCGCTGCGAGCCTCATGTATGCCAATGCCAGTACCGCGCCGGATGATGAGGTAGTGGTCCGAGCGAGGGCGCTTGTAGGATTTGGGCCGACTACTGGCTAGCGGGGAGAAAAGCGATCACTCGTACCGGAGCTCCCGAGCCCCCGGCTATCTTCATCGGCAATGCGATCACGGTGAAACCGGTGTGTGGCAGCGCGTCGAGATTAGTCAAGTTCTCGAGCAACGGCACCTGATGTTCCGCGGCGAGGCGATGCACGACAAAGTCGCCGGATCGTCCGTAATCGATGGAGGCCGTGTCAACGCCGAGGACGGCGACTTGGCGCTCTTCGATCAGTAAGCGCGCAGCGCCGGCGCCATAGCTTGGAAACGACAATCTAGAGGCGTCGCCCGGCGTGTCGTCACCGAGGTAGGCCTTGACGTCCGGCCAACGTGCGCTCCAGCCCGTACGCAAGAGCACGAGCGCGCCCTTCGGAATGGGGCCACTTCGGGCTTCGTGGGTCATGACGTCTGCGGTGGTCAGACGGTAATCGGAGTCCGCGGCCGCCTGCCGGGATATGTCGACCACAACTCCGGGTCCAATGAGCCGTTCAAGGGGAATTTTCTGAATGGGCACGCCGCCAAGGAAAAAGTGTATCGGCGCGTCCAGGTGCGTACCACCGTGCTCGGCCGTGCAGAGGGCGTTTGCCGAATAGAACCAGCCGCCTTCGGTTTCACCGAAAGCGAGCCGCTCAAGACGAAACCCTTGTGTGTCGGTGGGCCAATAGATCGTTTCCGCATCGAAGGCGTGAGTGAGATCGACGATGCGCCGGTCATCGAAATCTTCGCCCGAGACATGGCCGCTCGCGACGGCCAGTAGGAGCGCCAGCGTGAGCGTTCTTCGAGTCATGATGTCCTCCCCTAAACGTTCGTTGTTGAGTCGATCGGTCGGTCTCATGGCCTCTTTTGTGCCGAACAATCTCGTAGCCCCACGCGGCAAAGACCATAACCAAAAACAGGTCCACATACACCCAGCTTCGGTGGATAATCCACCCACCCATGCAATATCCCGATTGAAGGAGTCGTGGGCTGTGGACAACATCTTCGAGCGCATCGGCAAGTTGGTGCCACAGGCGCATGTCGCCCTGTACCGCGGAACGGGCGGCATCGTCGGTGGCTGGATGCTGGCACCCGTGCTGCTGCTCAGCACAACCGGCCGGAAGTCGGGCAAGCAACGCACGACGCCCTTGACCTTCATGCCGCACGGCCGTGATTTCGTCGTCATCGCCTCGCTCGGTGGCGCACCACATCACCCAGCGTGGTGGCTCAATCTAATGGCGAACTCGCAGGCTCAGGTCGAGCTGGGCATTTTGCGGTTTCACGTTCGCGCGCGCGAAGCCGACGGCGACGAACGCGAACGACTGTGGCGCCGCGTGACCACCTGGATGCCCATGTACGAGGCATATCAGCGCCGCACCGACCGTCGGATCCCCGTCGTCGTGCTTGAGCGGGACTAGCGCACTTCGTCCTCATTCAAGTCAGGTCCCCACAGCGTCGACAATCGCAAACTCACTGCCGTGGGCGTCGACGAATGCGTCGTAGACTTTCTGGTTCTCTGGGAAGTCAACCTTTCCCTTTCGGTAGTCGTAGAAGCTCGGGAAGTACCAGACGAGGGTGGATTCCCCCGACGGCTTTGGAGTCTGAAAGAACTGCAGATGCGGCGTCTCCTCGAGCACCCGCGCAATTCGGGCCGAGCGCAGCATTGCACGTCGCAGGTGCAGGTGGCTTTGCGATTCCGGATTCGAGGCGCCCTCCCGGTAGATGGTGATCCACTCCTCGGTCGGGTTCAGATAGAGATCGTCGGCCCGGAGTTCCATCGAGCCATGGGCGTTCTGGAGAATGAATGTACCTTGGATCGCGATGAGTTCGGCGAGGAGATCTTCGAGCATTACGTTTCCAGCCATCACCCTACCTCCATGGTAACGATCGAAACGTCAGTGTATACGGGCGGAGGCATTATCGGTCAGCTGCTTCTCACGTATCATCCCCTCTCACGATGACCAAGGAGGTTGCTTGTCGTCGCGATGTCGTCGAATAGTCCAATGCAAAAATTGAACAAATAGTGGAGAAGAAAAATGGGGAATCGGATTAAACGTCATCTTGTTGCTAGCATGGTGTTCTTCGCGGTCGTCGCGTGCGGGCCGGCTGCCGAGCAGGTCCCCACTCCAGAACCCGAAGGTAATGCAGGCTCACTAGCGCCCGAGCCAGTTGTCACATATAGAGGCAGCGATGTCTCCGGGGAGCGAGTGGAGCATGGGGAATTGATCATTGATGTCGATGAAACGCGGCGAGAGTTGCACGCCCAGCATCATCCGCATGGCGTACTCGAAACTCGTCGCGTTCCGGGCACCTTTGGTGCTCCGGCGATGACCGAAATCAGCGATTTCGCACTCTCAAAAGATGATCTTGTCGTAATCAATCCAGGACCCGGAGAGTATGTACATGTAATGGAAGGCCAGCGCCACGGATACCAGAATCTAGTGGTCGGGATCACCTACACAGCGCCTGGAGGGGCACCCCCTATGCATACGCACTTGGGTGAAGAGGCGCATGTTCTCACTTCCGATCAAACGGTTTTGTACGCCCTGGGAGACAAAATTTTCGAGTTGACGGGACCTTATATTGTGAACATCCCACCCATGGTTCCGCATTCTTTTCAGAATCTAGACGATGACGTGGCAGAGTTGGTGGTGATCTTTCCAACAAACGTTTGGGAGTACGATGTGCTTGACTACTTTCCTTTTGCCGAGAAGAGCGGAGCGGAATAGGCACAATTAGACTAATCTCGCTTAACTCAACCGTCCACTGAAACCGAGCAAGACCAGTTGGCCAAAAGCGGACGTTGAAAATCGTGGTCTGAACGTTCGCTTACGACCCAAAGCGGAAACCGAGCGCCGAATGAGGTCAGCGGCATCAGCACGAACGTCTGCCTTGGAGAAAACGTTTACTGCATTCAAAGGACAGGAATCAGTCAACGTCGGAATCGACTCCCGCTGCGTTACCCGGATTGTGTTCCAGCATTTCGCCAATCCATTGCGCAAGGCTCACGCGGTCGGCCGCATCGATTCCCCCAGCAGCAACCTTTTTCAACAGCCGGCTCAGCGCAGTGCGCAATTCGTCCGGTAGCGTATCCATGAGATGACGCTCGGCGGCAATGGAGCTGGCGATGGATTCTCTTCGAGCATGATTGCGTTCGGCAACCAGGTGGTGGTGGACCCACGCGCGGCCGAGAATCACCCAGGGAAAGTTGGCCGAGCGGACCGGACCGACCTGTAGAACCCGACCGCCGAGTGGCTCACCGAGTACTTTCACCTTCGCGATTTCCTCGCCGCCAAGCCAGGCACCGGCACCACCGAGCAGGGCACCGATACCCGCCCCGAGAAGAAGCGATGCGCCGCCGAGCAGCGCGTCGATCCCGCCGCCCGCAACTGCACCTGTCAAAGCACCGGAAACCGCTAGTTGTGTTCTTGAAAGTCCGAACAGTTGCCACCCTTCGCCGGTGAAGAGATCGCTGTGGAGCAATTCGGTGGCAGCCTCCTCACGCGCCAGAGACTGATGCCGATACAAGCTTTGTACCGCATCACGCGAACGGCGTTCACGTCGGCGAATGCGATCCTGCAATTGCGCAGTCAGGCGCGATTTCAGCTCCTCGATATTCTGCCCGTCATCGAGCGCAACACGCTGTACCACTTGGAGGCTATCGATAAGACAGGCGGCAATGTCTCGAGCACTGCGCTCGCGGCGTCTGCGTCTTTCCATTTCGAGTGCTGCAACCGCTTTGTCAATCGCACCACGCCAATTCTCATCGAGTTCGCCAAACCCGCGTAACAGAGATAGCCGACTATCGAAATCGGCGTCGACGGCATCGAAAACACGGACGATCGAGAAGTACTGAGCCAGAGCATGGCGCCATTCATCTATATGATCGCCGCTGCCAATGAGGTTGATGAGCGCCATCCGCGGTTGCCCCGTCCACTGCAGAATCTGCATCTCAATTTCATACTCAGGGCCGTAGGGTTTTGCACCGTCCACCACATACAGAATGCCGGCACCTGCAACAATGGGCTGGAGTAACTCACACTCATCGCGAAACCGGACATCGCCTTCATGCGTCCGGACGAATTCCGCGACGAGTCCCGGTCGTTCACTCGCGCTGCGCGCACGCGACCGCAGCCAGTCAAGTACTTCCCGTGCGCGCTGAAATCCCGGTGTATCCACGAGCACATATTGCGGCTCCCCTTCTACGCTGAGCGTGTAGTGGTGCGCACGGCGCGTCGTTCCCGGCGTTGGACCGATGTCGATTCGATCGTCCTCTGCCAGCGTGGCGACGATCGAGCTCTTACCCTTGTTAGGGTGGCCAACGACTGCGAAGCTGGGTATCACTGTTGTGATTCCACTACGTAGAGTCGGGCGTCATCGACGTTCGTCAGCGCTTGCGCCCAGATTTTGCGTGCCGCGGATAGTACCTTCACGCCTGAAACATCGAGCGGTACTACCATCAGCGAGACATCGGCCGCGACGTTTTCTCGAATCAGTTCTACACAGTCAGAAAATTCTAGCAGCGGTGGCTCCCAACCCTTCGTGAATATGACAACTCGACGGACGGCTTTATCTATGGCTTGCAGTTTTGCAGTGCGTTCCGCGAGATCCTGCAGCACGCTCAGATGAATCGGTTGTGCCGATTGAACACCTTGATGCGTGCTGAGCCAGCCTATCGCGGCCGCAGACTCGACTGCGTCATTCCAGACAATCGCCTGGGTAGTTTCACCAGCATCCACGGAGGGAGGTGACGCAACTGCGCGTGAACCTACTGATTCTTCCTCAGACGCATCACCAGCGTAACCAACCACCGGCAGGGCAAGACGATCAAGCAATGCAGCGGTATCCGGATCAGCCACCAGCAACGAACAAGTTGCCAGACGCAACCGCCAGAAGCCAACAAGCAACAGTGCGACGCGAGGCAACAGTCCGTATACCACGATGACCATCAGCACGAACGGCCACCACTCTCCCAACTGCACCGCACGTGCACTCGACAAGCCGTCGGCTTCGAGGCGATAAAATCTGGATGCCTCCACCAGTTCGAGATCGGGTACCGCGACTGGCAACCAGGCCGACCACGGAGATGCGAGGGTACTCAGCGCACTGTACACAACCGCAGAATCCGCCTGGAGAGTCGTGCTCCAACCGAAAGCGAGGTCCGTGACAACCACCAGCAGCCAGGCAACCAGCAACACCCCCAGAAAAAATCCGACCGCCAGCCATTGTGAGAACACGATGAGTTGCCAGCGCGCAAAGCTACTGCGTCTGCGCCGATCCGAGTAGGTCGAGAAAAGATTCAGCTGCGAATAGCGGTCGAGCCAGACCCCAACCCAACGGCTCGGGCTGATGCCGGAGAACGCGTCGTTGATGACGCCGAGACCGGGAATCCAGCCCGGCAGCAGCACCAGCGTGAGTATCAGCAGCACTAACGGGATGCCAACCACGACGCCGAGCAGCGCAAAAAGATTGACCGGATACGCGCCATCGTAGCTGAACACAATTGTGCTCAGGCTCATGCCGAGCAAGGCCCCGATGAGACACAGCACCGCACTCACCATCCGCCGCAGCCTGACCACCCGCTCGCCGATGGTAGGGCGCGCAGGATCGGTTGCTGCGCGCCACCACGCCAGGAGTCGATCGGCCGGTGATAGATTGGCCGCGAGTTCCCGACCTATTCTCCGATCCCGCTCAAGGCGTTCCGAGTACGCTGTATCCACATCCTCCGACAGGGCGTTCTTAACGTCTACCAGCAACGAAAGCTGCGAGTCAGACATCCGTTACGGCAGAGGTCTTCAGTAACCGGGGTCTGTAGGCGATGGCCACCTCCTCGTTACTCTGCGAGGTCCGGCATGTCCCCCGGCATCTCTTTAATGTAGACATCGTGTTTGCTGTAGGGAATCTCGATCCCATATTCTGCATAGGTTTTGTAAACCTGCATCAGCAATTCGTGGGTGATACGACCTCGATCTTGCGGCTGCTCGATCCACACCATCAGATCGAAATCCAGACTGGAGGCGCCAAATGCGCGCATGCGAACTCTCGGCGCCGGATCTGTGCAGACATCCGGATGTTTTTCGCCGATCTCCTGGAGCAGTTCGCAGATCTGGTCCACGTCGGATCCATACGCCGCGGCGGTGACTACGCGGATCCGCATTTTCTTAGATGGTCCACCGCTCTCATTGACGATTTTCGCGTTGGCAATCACGCCGTTGGGTACGGTTATCTCCACGTCGGCGCGAGTCAAAAGCCGCGTACTGCGTAGACCGATCGCGGTTACCCGGCCACGTTCTCCCGTATCAAGATTGATGTAGTCGCCGATCTTGTAAGGCGCATCCGCCACAATGAAGAAACCGGAAAACAAGTTAGCCAACGTATCTTTGGCGGCAAAACCGACAGCGATTCCAACAATCCCCGCTGAAGCGAGCCAACCGACTGGGTTGATGCCCCAAACCATCAACAACGCATAGCTGCCCACTAAAATGATCAGCACTTTTACCGTGAGATCGATCAGCGGCACCGTACGGGCTTCGATAAACGCAAACCCAGTCTGATTGCTCAGAACATCGAGCACGGAAACCGAGATGCGCAAGGCGGCCCGCATCCAACTGGCCACTATGCACGAGACGATGATCTTGACCAGCAGGTCGGTGCCAAAAGGCATCTGGGCAGTTTTGGTCGCCAGGGTGAGACCCGTAAAGAAGACAGTCGTGAACACAGGCCGTTTGAGATTTTCTATAATCAGGTCGTCGGCGAGAGAAGTCGTCAATCCCGCAAGGCGGCCAAGACTGTTTGACACGAGCAGGCGCAGAACGTGAGCGGCGAGAAAGAAGATCACCGCGATGACCAGTGAGCCCAGTAAGGGATATTGCGCGATGGCTTGCCACAGCGGCAGCAGCGAGTCGGGCAGCCACTCCGCAAAGTCCGGCACTTCAATGGGCGCTATGTCTGGGTCAGCATTCGCAGCGTCTGCCGCGACGTCATTCGTCGCCTGCACTGCCATCAGTCAACCGGCTCTGCCGTCGACTGCTCGAGCATTCGCGGCGCCATGAGTTCGAGAAATCTTTCGATGTGCTCGAAAGCTTCCTGCGCTTCGGGCAATCGCTGCTCGAAGACATGCCAGACGTGCAGCATGTGATGCCAGGTTTCGAGACTCGCGGCACTGCCGGCATCACTGGCTTTGCCAACATAACGACGCGCGTCATCGAGCAGCATCTCGGCTTCGCTCGCGTGCACCAGTGTCGGCGGTAGACCGGAAAGGTCTCCATGCAGCGGTGAGATCCGCGGATCCGATGGCGGCAGGCGGTTGGACGCCCAGGAAATCCAGAGCATCAGGCTGTTCGGGATCTTCAGGATCCGCCCTATCAGCGGTCCCAGCATGTGATCCGTCGCGAGGTTGGCCAGCAGACTCGGACTGGTAAACGTCCCGTCCGTTGCCGGCGACAGCGCCACCACCGCGTCCGCCGCGCGCAGTCCCGCATCCCGCGCCCAGGCAATGACGGCAAGCGTCAGGTTGCCGCCGGCGGAATCGCCGGCAACGAACAGCGTCTGCACCGGCTCGGCACCCGCTGGACCGTTTTCGAGAATCCAGCGATACGCCGTCTGGCAGTCCGTCAGGCAATCGATGCGCCGATTTTCGGGCATCAGTCTGTAGTCAACGGCCAGGACACTGGCTCCGGCAATCCTCGAAAATTTGCTGGTGATCGCCCGATGACTTTTCGGACTGCCCATCGTGAAGGCGCCACCATGCAGATAGAGCAGCCGCCGCGCGGGGTTTGCGTCGGTGGCACACACCCACTCACCAGGAACGCCAGCCACATCGACACTGGTCACCTCGATGCCGGACAGGTCCGCATCTTCTCCCATGGCGTCCATCATTTCGCGCATCACGGTCAGGCGCCGTTTACCCGATACGCCGCTCGCCTTTTCACCCATCTGCGAGAAGAGCTGCACCACTGCATGATGCTCCGCGCTCGGCTCCCGCGAATCGCCGATGGCCATCGCGCTGGGACGATCGTAGCGCGATAGATCTTCGCCCCGGAGGTAGAACCGGGTGATGGCCCACAGCACAACTGCTGCCAGCGCAATTAAAAGGAATCCACTCACTCGATTGGCCTTCGCCGCAATGTACGTTCGATGATGGCCGGTTTCCGCACCGTTGACTACTCGGCCGCAAAATTTTCATGCAACATCGAAGACGATCCGCCCGAGAAATGTACGGCATGTCAGCGGTTGTCGGCCGCCTGCAGTACGGCGCGCGAATAGTGATCGAAGGTGCGCCTGGCCTGGCGCCGCAGCGCATCGGCCGGCGTACCTGTCATCACATCCGCCGCAATCGACGCATAACCGTGGGCCAGCGACCAGGACGCCATCCGCACGTTCGGATAGTCCCTGGCGGTCAGAAATCCGGCTTCCTGGGCGTCTTTCAGGACCAGATCGAGCGTGTTGCCCGCACGTGCGCGTGCGCGCAATAGCGCCGGGTCTGCCATATTCAACAGTTCAGGTCGGAAGCTGACGCAAAAATGCGCCGGATACTGCAAGGCAAATTCCAGATATCCCAGGCTGACGGCGCTGAGCCGGGCGACATGATCGGTCGCAGCCGGCAAGGTCAGCGCGTCGCTCACCAGACGTTCGAGATG
>Ga0209987_10001856_pt1 | contig 11555 bp, 13 predicted proteins | sample N074metaG_FD_182134 | JGI IMG/M metagenome (GOLD analysis project Ga0209987, IMG submission 182134) | Deep subsurface microbial communities from Kermadec Trench to uncover new lineages of life (NeLLi) - N074 metaG (SPAdes) (version 2) | ecosystem: Environmental > Aquatic > Marine > Ocean trench... | reverse complement strand
CAGCCGGAACTTCTGGAAAAAATAAACCAGGTGGCTCAATCCTTGATCCAGGTCACACGCGCCATGCGGGAACTGGAGTCATCCCGCGCCATAAATGAGGCCCGGCCCCGCACTGAAAAAAGTTTTACCGGTCTCCACACTTCAGGTAAAGAGGTTAGGGTGACTCGGGAATCCCGGCTGAGACATTGATACCGTCCGGTCTTTAGCGCAACTTCCATGTTGTGGGGTTTACTTCTTGGGAATAGAGAAGGCGAGCAGGAACCAACCGGTCATGAAGCACAATCCGCCGATTGGCGTCATGGGGCCGAGAAATCTGGGGCCGCCCAGGGCGAGGCCATAGAGACTGCCGCTGAACAGCACGATGCCTGCCGTAAAAAACCAGCCCGCCTTGTGGAGCCGTTTGCTGGCGTCCTCACCCAGTTTCAAAATTAAAAATCCCACCAGCACCAGGGCGATGCTGTGCATGAACTGATAAAACTGCGCGGTGTGAAATGTGTCGAGACTTTTCTCGGTCAACCGGTCCTTCAGCGAATGCGCACCGAAAGCGCCGAGCATCACGCTCAGTCCCGCTAAAATCGATCCAAATTTAATCCAGAATCTCGCCATAATCAGCCCACGATGTTGTAGCGGCGCGCCCGGTACTTCACGCCGAATTCTTTATTGACGATGGCTTCGCACCGGTCCTCGTCCACGTTTTTTTGGTGTGTGACAATTGTCACCTGCACATCGGGGATATATTTTTTAGCTTCTGCAATGAAGTCCTTGATCTCGCCGTAAATCCTGCCGCGGTACGAAGGTAAGGGGACACAGATTTCATCGTAAGCCTCCGACGTGTCGGCGTTGAGGCTGACCGACACCTCATCCACCAGGCCCTTCAGTTCGGGCAGGATGTTGCGTTTGTTGATCACGTTGCCGTGACCGTTGGTGTTGAGCCGCACGCGTCCGCCGGCGTCCTTGATTTTTTTTGCGACTTCCACAATCACGTCGAGCCGCAGAGTCGGTTCGCCGTAGCCGCAAAACACCACCTCTTCATATTTGGTGGGATCGTCGATCGATTCCCAAATTTCCAAGGCGGTCGGTTCGCGGTCGAGCGCCAGGTTGTAGCCCTGAACGATCGGCTTGGTGAGGCGTGTGCAGAACCCACAACTGTTGGTGCATCGTTGCGTCAGGTTGAGGTAGAGCGAGTTGCGGATCTGATAGGAAACGGTTCCGGGTTTCGCTTGTTCGCCGATGCCAAATAAATCGTAAAAGTTGAGTTCCATGGTGCGATGCACATCGTCGAGCTTGAGCCCGCGTATTTCGGCCAGCCTTTCCGCCGTGTGGTTCACGAACGACGGTTCGTTGCGTTTACCGCGCATGGGCACCGGCGCCATGTAGGGGCAATCGGTTTCCGCCAAGAGGCGGTCGGCGGGAATGGTTTTAGCCACTTCCCGCAGGCTGTCGGCATTTTTAAAAGTGACCGAGCCGGAAAAGGAAATGTAAAACCCCATCGCCAAAGCGGCATTGGCCAATTCCTGATCGCCGGAAAAGCAGTGGAAGATGCCGGCTCTGCCATTCTCATCGTTTTTGAAATATTCGGACAGAATGGCAATGATGTCCGCGTTCGCGTCGCGGCTGTGGATGATCAACGGTTTGTGGACCTCCAGCGCCAGCTCCACCTGTTTGCGCAAATGCTCTCTTTGTAAATCCGGCGGCGAATAATTTTTGAAATAGTCGAGACCCGTCTCCCCGACGGCGATGACTTTCGGATGTTGCAGAAGGTCGCGCAGTTCCAGATAGGTATCGCCGGTGATGTCCTTGACGTCGTGCGGATGGATGCCAGCGGTGGCGTAGATAAAATCGTAGTGCTCGGTCAGCTCAATCGAACGGCGACTGCTATCGATATCGCATCCCACATTGACGATGTATTTGACGCCGCTTTGCCGGGCCCGCTCAATGGTTTCATCCCGGTCGGCATCGAATTGATCCATGTCGACATGAGCATGGGTGTCGATGATCATTTCACGCGCGCCCCCAAATCCAGCGCTTCATCAAATCCGGCCAGCACAATCTTTTTGCCACTGCTTCCGGCCAGGATCATGCCCTGCGATTCCAGCCCCATGAGTTTGGCGGGTTTGAGGTTGGCGACCAAAATAACGGTGCGGCCAATGAGTTGTTCCGGTTCGTAGGTTTCGGCGATACCCGCCAGCACCTGCCGTTGTTCGTTGCCGAGGTCCACCTTCAGCTTGATTAGTTTTTTGGATTTCTTCACTTTCTCAGCTTCGAGGATCTTGGCCGTGCGCAGGTCGAGCTTCATGACATCTTCAATGGTGATTTGTTCGGGCGGCTCTGTTTTTTCCGGTTCACTGCCGGTTTCGATGGACGCGAGGAGTTTGGCGGCGGCTGGGTCGTCGATACGTGGAAAGATTTGCGCGCCCTGGTGGGTCTGCGTTTCGGCCTTGATCCATCCCCATTGTTTGAGGGAATCCAAACCCTGCTGATTGACCGGCGTATCGATGCCGAGCTGTGCCATGATTTTGTCCCCGGTCTCCGGCATGAACGGGCTGATCAATATTCCAATGACCCGTACCGCCTCGGCTGAGTTGTACATCACCGTCGCCAACCGTTTTTTGCCTTCCTCCGATTTGGCAAGGTTCCAGGGCGCGGTGTTGTTGATGTACTGGTTGCTGGTGTCGAGGAGTTCCCAGATTTTCATTAAAATTTTACTGAAGGCCAACTCATCGAATAATTTATCGACCTCGCCGACCACCTCGGAACATTTCTTTTTTAAGAGCGCGTCTTCATCTCCGGCCGCGTCCGGCTGGGGAACGATGCCCTTAAAATATTTGCCCAGCATGTTGAGGGTGCGGTTGACCAGGTTGCCCAGGTTGTTGGCGAGGTCGCTGTTGATTCTGCCGATCAGGGCTTTGTGGGAAAAATCGCCGTCGAGACCGAATGGCACTTCACGCAAAAGAAAGTAGCGGATGACATCCACACCGAACTGTTCGATGAGCAGGTTCGGCTCGACCACGTTGCGCAGCGACTTGGACATTTTTTGTCCGTTCACCGTCCACCAGCCATGCGCGAAAATGTTATCGGGCACTGCCAGGTCCATGGCCTTGAGCATGGTCGACCAGTACACCGCATGCGTGGTGAGGATGTCCTTGCCGATCAGGTGGTGGCAGGCCGGCCAGTAACCGCTGGCGCGTACATCCGCGAGTGACCCGTGAACGGAGATGTAGTTGATCAATGCGTCGAACCAGACGTAGGTCACGTAGTCGTCATCGAAGGGCAGGGGGATGCCCCAGGACAGTCGTTCTTTGGGCCGGGAAATGCACAGATCCTCCAACGGTTTCTGGAGAAAACCTAAAACTTCGTTTCTGCGCGACGCCGGCAGAATAAATTTTTCGTTGGACTGGATTTGCTCGATCAACCAATCCTGATGCTGGCCCATCTTGAAAAAATAATTGTACTCCTTGATTTTTTCCACCTTGCGTCCGCATTCGGGACAGTTGCCGTCCACCAGGTCTTTCTCGGTCCAGAACCTCTCGTCCGGCATGCAGTACCAGCCTTCATAGGAATCCTTGTAAATTTCGCCACGATCATGAAGGTCCTGCAAAATTTCCTGCACCACCTTTTTATGTCGTGGTTCGGTGGTGCGGATGAAATCGGTGTGAGAAATATTGAGTTTTTGCCACAGCTCTTTAAACCGGATGTAAAGGGAATCGACATGGTCCTGCGGTGATTTTCCGGCTTCTATGGCGGCCTGCTGGACCTTTTGGCCATGTTCGTCCGTCCCCGTCAGAAAAAAAACATCGTGTCCTCCCAGCCGTTTGTAACGGGCGGCGACATCGGCGGCAATGGTGGTGTAGGCGTGCCCGATGTGCGGGACATCGTTGACGTAATAGATCGGGGTGGTGATGTAAAACTTCTTCGACATTTTCAGGGTTCCAGGTTCAGAGTTTTTGGAGTCGGGAATCAGGAGGATTTCGGTTGTTCAGACATCGAGTCCTTCAGCTCGTTCAGATGATAGTACATGATGTAGTCGGCATCAAGGCGGACGGTGATCATTTGCTTGAGGATATCGTTGTGGATGACCCTGCCGGGTCCGTCGGGGGTGGTGATGGTTTTACCCACTTTGGGAAGCTCTTTGATCATTTCCCGATAGGTTTCGTGTTCATACTGGAGGCAACACATGAGGCGCCCGCACACGCCGGAAATTTTGCCGGGATTGAGCGCTAAACCCTGATCCTTGGCCATCCGGATGGTGACCGGCGAAAACTTGGGCAGAAAAGTGGAGCAACACAGGGATTGACCGCACATGCCGTAACCGGTGAGGGCCTTGGCGATATCACGGACTCCAAGCTGCCGCATTTCTATGCGGTGTTTGAGTTGCGAGGCGAGTTGCTTGACCAGTTCCCGGAAGTCGACTCGGCCCTCTGCCGAGAAGTAAAAAATAGATTTGTTCATTTCACTGAAAAACACCACATGGCTCAAGTTCATGCGAAGTTTCAACCGCGCGATCACATCCAGGCAGATAACCGTGGCGGTCCTTTCCCGTTTTTGCTTTTCCTCCTCAACAGTCAAGTCTTTCTCATTGGCGACCCGCAAAATTTTGGGCGGGTTGGAACAGTGGACTTTATTGAAGTTGATGATCTTGTTTGAGGCCACCGTCGCCAGTTGTGGACCATCCTCGGTATCGACCATGACAGTCATCCCCACCCGCAAATTGAAACCTACGGGATTGCAGCGCACGGACTTGTTGCTTCCCCTGAGCCGGACGCCCAGGATAAAACGCGGCGCCTCAGGGGAGGACTCGAGTTCGTTATCTTTTTCTTTGGATGCGGGGTTCATAAGTTCTTAAGTCGTTTCACAATATTGTAAAAGCATATTTTCCAGTGACAGTTGGACATTGGCATTGCCCGATAAAGCGTGGAGCGTTTGTTGCACGCCGTCCATAAACTTCAACAACCCGGCTAAAGATTTTTTGGAAGCCAGCGGCCGCAGGAGATGGGCGACATCACGGTTCAACAAAAGCTCGCTGTTGTTCTGGGTTTTTAAAAAAGCTATATCGCGCAGTAAGCCCATCAGCTCTTCCAGCACTTCGGTCACCCGGTCCTTGTCGCGGGCCCGGGCTTTCGACCACTGAAAGAGAAGATCGATACGGTCCCAGGAAAGATGTTCCAGCAGGTCGATCAATTCTTGCCGCTGTTGCGCGATCTCGGCTACATTCTCATCCAGGGCCCGGCTGACTTGCCCTTTGGACCTGAGAACGCGCAATTCGACCTCGCTCGGTTCCATACGGTCCGTTGCTGTTTGGTTGAGCAGGATTTCCTTGATGGATTCCGGCGGTAGGGGATGAAATCGGATGCCCTGACAGCGGGAAACCAAAGTGGGCAATAATTGATTGGGGCTGGCGGTGATCAGGATCAACAGGGTGGACGACGGCGGCTCTTCCAGAGTTTTGAGGAACGAGTTGCTGGCCTGGGGATTCATTTTCTCCACCGAATCGATGATGGCGACCTTGGTCCGGCCTTCATAGGGGAAATAGCCCAGTTTGGATTGCAAATTCCGCACGGCATCGATTTTAATGACGGCTTCACGTGCGGTGGGTGTGGATTTGGCAGGTGCGAGGAGGAAAAAATCGGGATGTATATTTTGCTCTATTTTGATGCAGGACTGACACGCGTCGCAAGCGTCTGCCGGCCCCTGTTCGGTGCAGTTCAAAGCTTTGGCCAATTGCCTCGCCAGCAACCTTTTCCCGATACTTTCGGGACCGTAAAACAAATAAGCGTGGGGCAGGGCGCCGTGCTGAAGCGCTTTGGCTATTATATGTTTAGCTTGACCTTGGCCATGAATGCTGTTGAATGACATGCTTTGTGTTGTTTACACATATATGATAATCGCCTGAAACAAGCGTTGAAAACGTATTTTTAAACTTCTGGGCCGTTGCCATCCCATCCCGAAGGCCCCCAAAAGAGCCTAAAATCCCTTGGATATTATTACATTGAGCCTTTGAAGTAAATCAAAAACCGGGGTGGCGGCGGCGCCAATATGGGCGATCAGCTGGGCCCGCAACCTGTTCTCCGCAATTTGTTTGCGCAAACCGTTGAATTTTGCTATAAAATGCCTCTGTTTTTGTTTAGAATTGAATTCATAAACTCTTGGATTGAATGGGTCAATTATGGCGGTTGCCGAAAAAGCTAAACGGAACGTTCAAAGAAAACGCAAGCCAAAATTAATGGCGGTGATCAATGAAGCCTGTACAGGCTGTAGTGGGGCTCCGATCTGCATTACAGAATGTCCGGTGGACCTTTGCATGTACGAGGTTAAAAATCCACATGCTCCCGTTTTCAATTTAGTGGTGGTTGATCCGCTTTTATGTATCGGGTGTAATAAGTGTGTTACCAAGGGGCCGATGGATACCCTGCTGGAGGGGTGTCCCTGGGATGCCATCGATATGATTCCTTTGGAAGAGTATGAGGAGAAATACGGGGTCATGCCTTATTGAGCGCCTTGTGTCAGTGTGGGGTTCGCAAACTCCTAGAGGATTGCGTTGTCTGAAGAACGTATTCACATAATCTGAGAACCTGCCGGGATTTGTTTTCCTTCCCAGAATTAAAATTTATTTGACATGTAGGGAATTCAAGGCTATTTTTCTGTCCGACCTGCTTGAAATTATTTGCTTAAGCCTCAGAGTGGGACAAGAAATACCCCGCCTAAAAATAAAATGAATAAAGGCAACGACTTCCGACAGGGCCTGGGCATGGCCATGAGAGTGGGGGTTGAGATGATGGTGGCCACCCTGATGGGGGCCCTCATGGGTTTTGCCTTGGATGAGTATTTGGATACCCGGCCCTGGTTGTTGTTGGTCGGTGTTTTGTTGGGAGGGGCCGCCGGGTGCCTCACCGTTTATCGAACCGTCACCAGCATCCCTCCAGCGGAAGCAGATGATGAGCATAACCGCGAAGACAAAAAGGATATATAACCAGTAAATGGCCGCGAATCCGCTACATCATTTTGAGTTGCACCCGATCGTTCACCTGAGTGTTGCGGGCGTGGATCTGTCTCTGAATAAGGGCATATTTATCATGTGGGCCGGTCTGGCAGTGACTTTCGGATTGTTCCTGCTGGTTGGAAAATCGGGGCTCCGTCTGGTGCCCACCAAAGGCCAGAGTATTGCTGAAATATCTTTGCTGTTTTTGCGGGGGCTGGTGGATGATTTTATCGGCAAGGAAGAAAGGAAATTTTTTCCGTTCGTCGCCGCCTTGTTTTTCTTCATTCTCAGTTGCAACATCATCGGCCTGATACCTGGATCCTACACTTTCACCAGCCAGCTGGTGGTCACCGGCACCTTTGCGCTATTTATTTTCCTCATGACCCTGGTCATAGGGTTTGGGCGCCACGGCCTGCGTTTTTTCGGAATATTGTTGCCAGCGGGGATCCCCAAAATTCTAATTCCAATGATGATTCCTATTGAAATCATCAGCATGCTGGCGCGTCCTTTTTCGCTGGCGGTGCGGTTGTTCGCCAACATGACAGCGGGCCACACTATTCTGGCGGTATTGTTTGGGATGGCGGTGTCCCTGCCCTGGTACATAGGTGTGATGCCTTTCGGATTCACGATAGCCATCAACGGATTGGAACTTATGGTGGCCTTTATTCAAGCTTATATTTTTACGACACTGACCTGTTTTTATATAGGCGATGTCATCAAAATGCATTGATCTGATAACCAAGTTTAATAGGAGAAGCGGAATGGATTCTAGTGTAGCGGGTTTAATAGGAATGGGATTGTGTGCGGTTGGTTTCAATGGCGCCGGCTTGGGAATCGGATATATTTTTGGCAAAACGATTGAGACGGTTGGCCGACAGCCTAACGCGGAAGCACGGGTTGGAAAATATTGCTGGATCGGGTTTGCGCTGGTTGAGGCGATTGCCCTGTTCGCATTGGTCCTCGCTTTCATCATCATGGGCTATGTCCCCACTACGTAGTTTTTAACGGGCCGGGACGAGGAGCTGGTCCGTTGTCGTCAAAAACCATTTTTTGGGAATAAGAAGATGCCTCAATTTGAACAAGTATCGATATTCGCATCATTAATATTCTGGTCGATCATTTCGTTCGGGATATTCCTGTACGTGATGAAGAGGTATGCCTTCCCGCCGATTTTTGAGATTCTTGAGGCTCGGGAGAAAAAGATTGCCGGTGACTTGAAGAGCGCGGAGGATATCAGGATCGAGGCGGAGAAACTGAAAAAAGATTTTGATGCGCAACTCAAGACGGCCCATGAAAAAGCCACCACCATTATTCACCTGGCTACCGAGGAATCCAGAAAAATCCAGGAAAAAACTCTCAACGAGACGCAGGCCAAGTGCCGGCAGATGCAGAAAGAAGCCGAGCATGAAATCCAAGCCCTGAAAAATAAATTGATGGGTGAAATCCGTGACCACATTTCCACTTTAACGATCACCGCCACCGAAAAAATCTTGAGAAGGACTCTTTCCGAGGACGATAAATCAAGGCTGGTGGATGAGTCGATTAATGAAGTCATCAAAAGCCTGGAAGGGCATGCCGGTTAAAAAGCGGATGGTTGCCGGGAACCCAATTAGAAAGATTTGTTCACTATGATTGAAAACCAGATTGGAAAAAGGTTTGCCGAAGCGTTGTCCGATTCTATTACCGACGATGACCGAGTGGAAGAAGCCCGGGACAATCTCCGGCAGTTTTGCAATGCGATGGAACAAGATTCTCAATTGGGGCGTTTTTTTCTTCATCCCTCGATTCCAGAAGAAAACAAGGCGGCCCTGGTCAAGGAATTTTGCGAAAAGATATCGGCTTTGGAAGAGGTCCGCAATTTGATGAGAATGCTGGTGGAACGGAAAAAGATGTGTTTTGTGAAGAATGTCTCGGCTTATTTCGATGAAGTGGTCGCGCGTCGACTGAACCAGGCCCGGGTTCAGGTCGTCTCCGCCCAACCTTTGAGCGAAGACCATATTAAAAAACTCAAAACAATGCTGGATCGGGTTTTAGGCAAGAGTGCCATTTTGGAGACCCGTGTCGATGAAAGCCTGTTGGGAGGTTTGAAATTGAGCGTGGGAAGCCTGGTGGCCGATGCCTCCATTAAAAATGCTTTGGCTCTGCTGAAACAGTCCATAGAAAAAGAGGAGGTTTTAAGTGAATTTGCGAGCGGATGAAATCAGTTCCCTGATCCAGAAACAAATCGAAGGATTTGATGCGGGGATCGAGCTTAAGGAAACTGGCCGGGTGATTTCGGTGGGGGACGGCATCGCGCGGATCTATGGCTTGGAAAATGCCATGTCCGGCGAGCTTCTTTCCTTTCCCAATGACATCATGGGAATGGTTTTCAATTTGGAGGAAGATAACGTCGGCGCGGTTCTGATGGGTTTCGACGGCCAGATGAAAGAAGGTGATGAAGTGAAACGTACCGGCAAGATTATGAACGTGCCGGTAGGACCCGAATTGGTAGGCCGTGTGGTGAATGGTTTGGGCCAGCCGATTGACGGCAAAGGACCGATCAATGCCAAGTTGACCGGTCCCGTTGAGCGCACCGCGCCGGGTGTGATCGCGCGGAAATCTGTACACGAACCCATGCAGACCGGAATCAAGGCCATCGACGGCATGATTCCCATTGGCCGTGGCCAGCGCGAATTGATCATTGGTGACCGTCAAACCGGAAAAACTGCGGTGGCGATCGATGCCATCATCAATCAAAAAGGCCAAAACATGTTCTGCATTTATGTGGCTGTGGGTCAGAAGCGATCCACGGTCGCCCGCATTGTGAAAACGCTGGAAGAGCATGACGCCATGAAATACACCATTGTCGTTTCCGCTTCCGCCAGTGATCCGGCGCCGATGCAGTTCATCGCACCGTACTCTGGGTGCGCGATGGGTGAGTATTTCCGGGACAACGGCCAGCATGCTTTGATTGTTTATGATGACCTTTCAAAACAAGCCACCGCTTACCGGCAGTTGAGTCTGTTGTTGCGTCGGCCTCCGGGACGTGAAGCGTATCCGGGCGACGTGTTCTTCCTGCACTCCCGCTTGCTGGAGCGGGCGGCGAAGGTGAACGATAGCTTGGGTGCGGGTTCTCTCACTGCGTTGCCGATCATTGAAACCCAGGCGGGAGATGTTTCGGCCTACATTCCCACCAACGTTATATCCATCACCGACGGTCAGATTTTTTTGGAATCTGATCTGTTTTTTTCCGGTGTGCGGCCGGCGATCAACGTGGGCCTGTCCGTATCCCGCGTCGGCGGCGCCGCGCAGATCAAGGCCATGAAACAGGTGGCCGGGCAATTGCGTTTGGATCTGGCCCAATATCGGGAAATGGCGGCGTTTGCCCAATTCGGCAGTGATCTCGATGCCGCCACCCAGGCGCAGTTGCACCGCGGTGAGCGATTGGTGGAACTGTTGAAACAGGGGCAGTACAAACCTTTGAGCGCGACCCAGCAAATCATTTCCATTTTCTCAGGGGTGCGCGGGTTGGTCGATGACATTAAAGTCAACGACATCGTGAGGTTCGAAGCGGGTTTGCTCAACTTCATCGAAGATAAGCACAAAGATATTATGGACACCCTTGATAAAGAGAAAAAACTCACGGATGAAACGGAAGAAAAACTGAAAGCGGCTATCGCGGCTTACAAGGAGTTGTTTTAATCCATCATGGCCAATCTCAGCGACGTTAAACAAAGAATCAAGAGCGTTAAAAGCACCGAGCAAATCACCAAAGCGATGAAGTTGGTGGCCGCCTCGAAACTGCGCAAAGCTCAGGAGGCCATCCTGACGGCCCGGCCCTACGCGGTCAAGTTGATGGACGTCATGAATCATCTGGCCGCACGGTGCAACAACGATATGCACCCGTTGTTGGAAAACCGGGAGGGTAAAAAGACCCTTTTACTGGTGGTCACGGCGGACCGGGGGTTGTGCGGGGCCTTCAACACCAACATCGTCAAAAAGGCCAGTCAGATCATTAAATCCAATCCCGAGCACGAATTCTCACTGATCCTGGCCGGCAAAAAGGGGGCCGATTATTTTAAAAATCGGCCGCACAAAGTTCAGGAGAAACTGGTCGGCTGGACTCGTGAATTCGATTACATGCAGGCCGCTAAAATTGGTGAATCACTGGCTCAGCTTTTCATCGACAAGGTGGTCGACAAAATTTATGTGGTCTACAACGAGTTCAAATCCGTGATGCAACAGGAAGTCATCCAGGAACAGCTTTTGCCCATCGTTCCGGAAACCCTGAAGGAGACCGGCGAGCCGGTGAACTATATTTATGAGCCGGATGAAGAAACTTTGCTGGAAGATATTTTAAAACGTTACATGGCGGTGGAGGTGTACCGGGCTTTTTTGGAGTCCACCGCCAGTGAGCACGGGGCGCGCATGACCGCGATGGACAGCGCTTCACGCAACGCGAAGGAAATGATCGGAGACTTGACCTTGTTCTACAACCGGACCCGGCAAGCGGCGATTACCAAGGAATTGATTGAAGTGGTCAACGGGGCGGAAGCGCTAAAAGGCTGATGGACGAATTTATTTTTATTGAAGGAGCTTA
>Ga0209987_10001855_pt1 | contig 11557 bp, 7 predicted proteins | sample N074metaG_FD_182134 | JGI IMG/M metagenome (GOLD analysis project Ga0209987, IMG submission 182134) | Deep subsurface microbial communities from Kermadec Trench to uncover new lineages of life (NeLLi) - N074 metaG (SPAdes) (version 2) | ecosystem: Environmental > Aquatic > Marine > Ocean trench... | reverse complement strand
CCTCCCGGGGCGGCTTGCGGTTTGCCGGGCGCAGCACGGCGTCCTTCGTGTAGCCGACCGGCAGCAGCACCGTCTGGGTCACGCCGTCCGGAATGCCGAGGGTCGCCGCACCGAACGGGTCGTGCTCAAGACCCGGTCGATGTCTTCCAGATGCACCGCGAGCCTACGCGGGTCGCGCGCGCGCTCGGGAGGTTTGGTCCTCGGCGGGGCGCGGGGGCGGGCCTTTGCCGCTTGCGAGATTCGGAGGCTACTCGGCGCTGAGCAGCAGGTCGTCTGCGCGATCGCGCGGAATCTGATAGCGGCGAAGGATCTCCGCGTGGGCCGCCTCGGCGGCCTTGCGCTCGAGGACGATCTCCTGGCCGAGCTCGGTCAGGATCGTCACGAACTCGCCCTCGCCGCTGTCGAGCAGGTCCGAGAGGTGGGCGAGGTCGCGTACCACGGTGCCGTCGATCGACAGGATCACGGTGTTCTTGATGTCCTCGTATCCCCGGGTCAGCTCGTCGGTGAGCACACCGGTCAAGATCACGACCTCGCGGCGACCCGGGATGCCGCGGTTCGGCACGCGCGTCGTCGTGCCGCCCATCACCGGATTCAGGTAGTAGACGCGCAGCCAGTTCTGGCGACCCTTGCTGCTGAAGAGATAGCGGGCCGTCAACGGCTGGAAGACGAGGCCGGCATAGATGCGGTAGGGCAGGTCGCGATCGAAGGCGCCGGGCGGGACCAGGTACTCTGAAGTTCGCATCACGACCGTGCGTTCGAGCACCTTTCCGTTTCGCAGCAGGGTCAGGTTCAGGGTTTCGCCGACCTGGGGACGCTGCTCCAGAAAGGTGCCGTCCACGCGGACACCGTCGGCGATTTCGACCGAGCCGTCGGCGTCAATGGCGATACCGTTGATGGCGAGCAGCACGTCGCCCGGCTGCATGACGCCGTGGCCGCTGCCCTCTTCGGTGACGGCCGTGACCAGCAACCCGCCCTGATCGGGCTTCAATCCGAGCTTCGAACGCAGTGCGGGGCTTTCGAGGCTCTGGGCCCAGAAACCCAGGTCCGGGAAGCCGTCAAAGCGGCCGTCCTTCACATCGTTGAGGAAGTGGCGCACGATGGGTGCGGGCACGATGTAGCCGATGTTCTCGGCATCTTCGAGAGCCGAAATCGCAATGCCGACGAGCTTGCCATCGGAGACGGCGGGCCCTCCACTGTTGCCAGAGTTGACGGCGGCGTCGACCTGCACGAGGAGCAGGCGCGTATATGATGTGTGGCCGTAGTAGTCGACGTCGATGCGCGAGACGATGCCCGATGTGATGGCGAGTCCGGAGCCACCCTCGGGAAAGCCGTGCACCTCGACCGGTTGCTGCAGCTCCGGCAGGTGTCCGATCGGAAGCGCCTTGGAGCCTTTGAAGAATTCGCCATCGGCGACGCTGAGCAGTGCCAGGTCGCAGGGATGGCAGACGTGTTCGACCGTGGCCGTATAGCGACGGCCGTTGCCCGCGCGACGTACCTCGACCATGACCTGGTCGGCGACCACGTGGGCCGCCGTCAGGATCCGCGCGCCCGCGATGATGACGCCCGAGCCCGTCCAGCTTTTGGGACCGGTGCGGCGCCAGGGCACGCGGACGTCGGGCGGGTTCGCCGTGGTCAGCACTTGCACCAGGCTGCGGTGCAGGGACGTGCCAGCGGCGGTCCCGGCGGTCGGCGCCCACAGCAGGAAGCAGGCGCTGGCGATCCAGAGCCGTCGGCCCAGCGGTCGCTTGACGGCATAACTCGACAATTTGAACCTCGTTGTGTGCTGCCGTCTTCCAAAGGAGTAGCCGCTCCTCTTCCACAGGAGTGGCCGCTCCTCTTCCAGAGGAGTGGACGCTCCGGAACCCTACCCGGTTCCGCGCAATCCGGCTGCCGGCGCAGCCCATCGGGAGTATTGCGAATCAGGTATTGCGAATCAGGGCTCCGGATCGCAGCGAGCGTCGAGCTGCGTCATGCTTGCTGCTTGGCGGATCCGGCCAGGGGAATTCCATGCTCGACTACGACGGCATCGATCTCATCAACCCCGAGGCCTACGGCAAGAACGGCCCACCCCACGGCGTCTGGACGCAGTTGCGACGCGAGTCACCGGTGCATCGCTGTGAGCCGCCGATGTACGAGCCCTTTTGGGCCATCACCCGGCACGCCGATATCTGCGAGATCTCGAAGCAGCCCGACAGGTTTCTGAGCCAGCCCGGGATCGTGATCCTGCGCGAGGACCAGGCTGTCCTGCGAGAGCGACAGGAGGGCCTCGGGGCCATGCGGACCATCATCGAGATGGACCCACCCGAGCACCGCAGCTATCGCAAGGTGGCAAGCCCCTGGTTCACGCCGCGTGCCCTGGCTCGGGTCGATCAAGCGGTCGAGAAGAGTGCGCGCGACGTGGTCGACAAGATGGCGGGCGAGACGGGAGAAGGGGAGTGCGACTTTGCGGCGGAGATCGCAACCGCCCATCCGCTCCGAATCCTGTCGACCATTCTCGGGGTGCCCCAGCAGCAGGAGCCCGACATCATGCGGCTCACCAACCAGCTCTTTGCAGCCGACGACCCAGAGCTCCAACGAAAGGGGGGCGACCCGGAGAAGGCGATGATGGAACTCGGCAGGGAGCTCTTCCAGCTCTTCGGGAAGATCATCGAAGATCGCAAGGCGAACCCACGCGATGACTTGGCCACCCTGCTGGCGACCGCCGAGGTCGATGGCGAGCCGATGGGTCCGATGGAGACCTTCGGCTACTACCTCATTACCTTCACCGCAGGCCACGACACCACCAAGAACGCGCTGGCGGGCGGCATGTGGGCCCTGGTGGAGAACCCGGACGAGCTGGAGAAGCTGAAGCGGGATCCCGGTCTGCTGGACAGCGCCGTGGAAGAGATCGTTCGCTGGACCACTCCCGTGAACTACATGAAGCGCACGGCTGCCCAGGACTGTGAAATTCGCGGACAGAGGATCAAGCAGGGCGACCGGCTGGGCCTCTTCTACGCGTCGGCCAACCGTGACGAGGACGTCTTCGAAGATCCGTTCAGCTTCCGAGTCGATCGCAGCCCCAACCGTCACCTGGGCTTCGGGATCGGCGAGCACTTCTGTCTCGGTGCCCATCTCGCGCGGCGCTCGCAGCGGGCGATCTTCCGCGAGCTCGCCACACGCATCGAGTGGGTCGAGCTGGCAGGCGAGCCCGAGCACATCGCCTCGAGCTTCGTTGTCGGACTGAAGCACCTGCCGCTCCGGTACCGGATCACGCTGCGTCCCTGACGGCAGCCGGTCGGGTTCCTAAGCCGCCTGGACCAGTGCCTCGCAGCCGGTGCCCGACAGCGTCTTGTCGATGAAGCTGCGGTCCCGGTCCTCGAGCTTTGCGTATTCCTCGCGCAGCCAATCGAGGCATTTGCGCTGATAGGGAAACGACTTCTGCCAGTAGGGTTGGCCGTCGATGCTGCACTCCATTTGTTCGTTGCCGCGCTCTAGAGCGCTGTGGTTTCCCAGCATGAAGGGCGCGTAGGTTCGACCGATCTCGCCCAACAACTCGCGAAACGTATCGGGCAGGGCATCGCGATCGACCCAGCCCTCGCCGTCCGTCACGTCGAGACCCGAGAGGTCGTCGACGACGTCGACCCAGGCCATCACGCGCGGGGCCTCGGCCCGAGCCAGGGCCATGGAGCTGGGCTCGACCTGGACGAGCTGGGTGAGCTGCCCGTGGAGTCCGAAGTCAGCGGCCGATGGGCGCTGTCCCAGCACGAACTCCTGGACCTTGAAGTGCTCGCGCAGCAGCACCAGCAGGCGCTGGTAGCTCGCCTCGAGGATCGGTCCGCTGACCTCGATCGATCCGGCGACCACACCGGACAGTCGATCGATCTGACGCTGGGCGAAGCTGTTCTTGAAGGCCTCGACGAATTCGTCGGGCACTCTCAGGTTCCACAAGGGGAGCAGCTTCGAGGCATGATCGACGTTCTCGGAAACGCCCCAGCGGTAGTAGAACATCGCCTTGGTCAGCCACTCGTCGGCGAAGTCCTCGATCAGGTAGGCGAGGAAGTCCAGGGCCGGGTCGGTCGGAAGCACGGATCGCCCGCTGTAGAGCGCCTCGAGTTCTCGAAGCTGGAAGGTCGAATCGCTGCTGGCACGGTAGCCGTCCTCGCCCTCTGGGATGTAGATCCCCGGCAGCAGCGGCAGCGGTGTCTTGGGGAGATTCCGGTCCTTGACGGCGTTGAATGCGATGAACTGGTAGGGGATCCGCCGGTAGAGCAGCAGAGCCTTCATCTTGCGGGTGTAGGGGGAACCGATGGCTCCGCTGATCAAGAGGGGACGCGTCATGGGCATAGTATGACCCATCGAATGCCACGACTGAAGGCCGTGATACCCTGTCGTGCCGCAAGGAGGGCCCCCCATGTCCGCGTCCGACCGCGAGTTCCACATCATTCTCTGGGGTGCGAGTGGCTTCACGGGTCGCCTCGTTGCCGAGTACCTGCTCGAGAAGTACGGCAGCGGAGAGACGCTCCGCTGGGCGCTGGCCGGCCGGAATCAGGCCAAGCTCGAGGCGGTTCGCGACGGGATCGGAGCCGTTGCCGAAGCGCTGCCGATCCTGCTGGCCGACGCCGCCGATGAGGCGTCGCTGGCCGAGCTGGTCGCGCGCGGCAGCGTGATCTGTACCACGGTCGGGCCCTATGCGAAGTACGGATCCAAGCTGGTTGCGGCCTGCGCTCGCTCCGGCACGCATTACTGCGATCTCACGGGTGAGGTGCATTGGATCCGCCGCATGATCGATGCCCACCAGGACGAGGCCCTGGCAAGTGGGGCGCGCATCGTGCACACCTGTGGCTTCGACTGCATTCCTTCGGATCTCGGAGCGTTCTTTCTTCAGAACGAGATGCAGTCGCGCCACGGCGTTTCCGCCGACTACATCAAGTACCGGGTGAAGGGCTTCAGCGGTGGGGCCAGCGGTGGAACCATTGCGAGCATGCTCCACATGATGGAGGAGGCCGGCAGCGATCCCGAAGTCATGCGGGTGATGAACGAGCCGTACTCGATCAATCCGAAGGGACAGCGCACCGGACCCGATCGGGCCGAGCGCTTCGTGCCCGCCTACGATGAGGACTTCCAGCAATGGACGGCGCCCTTCGTGATGGCCGGCGTCAACACGAAGGTGGTGCGTCGCACCAACGCTCTGCTGGGCTACGCCTACGGTGCCGATTTCCGCTACGACGAGGCAACGCTGACCGGGCCGGGGCCGCTGGGCTTCGCCAAGGGCGTCGCCATCACGGCGGGTCTGGCGGCCTTCATGGGTGCGTTCGCGCTGGGTCCGATCCGTCGGGCGCTTTCGGGTCGTCTTCCGTCTCCGGGCGAAGGCCCGTCGAAGCAGAAGCGCGACAACGGCTACTTCGACATTCGCTTGTGGGCCCGGCATCCCAGCCAACCGACCCGGAACCTTCGGGCGCGCATTACGGGCGACCGCGATCCGGGCTATGGCTCGACCTCGAAGATGCTGGGCGAGAGTGCGGTGTGCCTGGCCCTCGATCCCGTGAACGTCGACGGCGGGTTCTGGACGCCGGCCGCGGCCATGGGTGAACTCTTGCTGGCCCGGCTGCAGGAGAACGCGGGACTCCGCTTCACGATCGAAGCGGGCTGAGGCAGGCGGCGGCGTAGACCGAGGCCTGGCGCATCAGGCGACTGCCCCACCCGCCGGACCTACGCCTTCGGCGCCGGACGCGGCCCGCGCAGCAGACCTCCGGGGGTCGCCCCCGTCCACTGGCCGTCTTGGTAGGTTTCGACGCCCCCGGCGATGGTGTGTCGGTAGCCGTCGACCGCTTGGAGCAGGCGCTGGCCACCGGCGGGCAGGTCGCGAATCAGCTCGGGGGGGCGCAGCTGAAGGGCCTCGAAGTCGACCACGTTGAGGTCGGCGCGCAAGCCGGGCGCGACGAGGCCCCGGTCGAGCAGTCCCATCAGCTCGGCGGTTGCACGGGTCTGGGTGTGGACGACGAACTCGAGGGGAAGCTTTTCGCCGCGCCGGCGATCGCGCGCCCAATGGGTGAGCAGCGTCGTCGGGAAGCTCGCATCGCAGATGGTGGCGACATGGGCTCCGCCGTCGGAGAGACCCGAAACCGTGAACGGCGACGCCATCATCTCACGGACGGCTTCCAGGTCGCCCTCGCTGTAGTTCTCGAACGGGTGATAGAGCAGGGCACGTCCTTCGTCGGTGAGCAGGAGATCGAGGCTGAGTGCGTAGACGTCTTCGCCTTCGCGTTCGGCGCGCGCCAGCAGCGAGTCTTCCGGAGCGGGCTCGTAGTTCGGGGGATCGCCCAGCTCCCAGATCCGCTTCATCACGCCGGACATGAAGTCGGCAAAGGGTCCCGTGGGCCGTTCCGCCAGCAGCCGTTTGCGGACGTCCGGGTCTCGCAGGCGACCGACCTGCTCGGCCAACGGGAGCGCCTGGATCTCGCGGAAGGTCTCGTGCCCCCGGAACGGGTGGAAGGTCACCGTCAGCCCGAGCATGATGCCGATCGGTCGGCTGCCGACCTGGGCGCGAACATGCAGCCCGGCCGCATTGGCCTTCTCGACATTCTCGAGCAGCGTGCGCCAGCCGTCGGGTGCGTGGTCGACCTGGATCAGCGAGAACGTGAGGGGGCGGCCCGAAATCTCGGCCATGCGGCGCAGCAGCGTCCATTCCTCGGGCGTCTTGAAGTCGCTGTTGGCTTGGATCACCCCGACACCGGCCTCGCCCATCGCCTGGGCCACGCCCAGCAATTCCGAATCGGCTGCGGAGAGGCTCGGAGTCGGTCGGCCGTCGGCGGCCCGGTGCTTGACGGTGCGCGACGTGCTGAAGCCGAAGGCTCCAGCGCGGATGCCTTCCACGGCCAGCCGGCCCATCTCTCGGATTTCTTCGGGAGTTGGCCGCTCTTTGTGGTCGGCGCCCCGATCGCCCATCACGAAGAAGCGCAGTGGGCCGTGCGGGACGTACGCGCCGATGTCGAGCGGGTGTCGTTTCGACTCGAGCACGTCCAGGTAGTCGGGGAAGGATTCCCAGCCGAACGGGATGCCTTCCGCCAGCGCGCTGCCGGGGATGTCTTCGACCCCCTCCATCAGGCTGATGAGGAAGTCCTCGCTGCCGGGCCTGACGGGTGCGAAGCCCACGCTGCAATTTCCGAAGATCGTGGTCGTGACACCGTGCCACGCGCTCGGAGCGAGCTCGACATCCCATGTGGCCTGGCCATCGTAGTGGGTGTGCAGATCCACCCAGCCTGGGAGAACCAGCAGACCGTCCGCATCGATCTCGCGCCGTCCGGTCTCGCGGACCCGGCCGACCGCAGCGATCGTGTCGGCGTCGATTGCCACATCGGCCGTTCGCGGAGCGCCGCCGCTGCCGTCGACGACGGTTCCGCCCCGGATTACGAGATCGTGCATGCCGCGTCCTCCAGCTCGGACACCAGCCGTCACGATATCAGATCTCGGAACGGCGACGGAATCTCGGGGAAGATCCAGCGAAGTCCCGCCCCTGTCATCGGGCGTCTTGGGCTTCGAATGCGATCAGCGCCGCCAGAACTGCGGCAGGAAGAGCGCCAACAGCGCGAAGAACTCGAGGCGTCCCAGCCACATGAACAGGATCATCAGCAGCTTCTGCCAGTCGGCGAAGAAGGCGTAGCTTCCAGAGGGTCCGACCGCTCCGAGCCCGGGGCCGATGTTCGACACCGTTGCGATCGACGCGGTCGCGGCCGTGACGATGTCCGCTTCGCCGACCGACAACAGGACGGTGCCGATCGCCCAGGCCGCTCCCCACAGCAGGACCAGGCCGAGGACGCTTCGAACCGACTCTTCGGGGACGACCTCCTTGCCGACCACGATGGCGATCACCGAGCTCGGGCTGAAGGTGAGGCGCACCTCGCGGACCGCGGCCTTCCAGCTCACCAGCAGACGCACGATCTTGGCGCCACCCGCTGTCGATCCGGCGCAGCCGCCGAAGACCATCAAGGCCACCAGCAGGGCGCGCGACAAGTCGGGCCACTCGTCAAAGTCGGCGGTTACGAAGCCAGTCGTGGTCACCACCGAAACGACATGGAAGGCCGCATCCAGGGCGGTCTTTCCCATGGACCGGTCGAACACTTCCGAATTGTCGAGGAAGACGACGAGGGTGGAGACCGCGATCAGCGAGAGATAGAAGCGAAGCTCGGTATCGCGCAGGACGACCCGATCTCGCCGATGGGCGATCGCGTAGTAGAGCGAGAAGTTCACGGCCGCTGCCAGCATGAAGACGATCACGACCAGCTGCACCGTACTGTTGAAATGGCCGACCGAGTCCGCGTAGGGAGAGAAGCCGCCGCTCGCGGCGGTCGAAAAGGCGAGGGTGATGGCGTCGTAGGGGCCCTCCCCGAGCGCGAGCAGCAGCGCGATCTGGACGACGGTGAGCACCAGGTAGATCCGGAACAGGGTGGTGGCTGTCTCCTGCACGCGGGTGTGCAGGATCTCGGCCTTCGGGCCTGGAACCTCGAGCTTGAAGAGAAAGCGCGCACCGGGACCCAGTTCGGAGAGCAGGGCCACGAACAAGACGACGATGCCGATCCCGCCGAGCCATTGGGTCTGGCTTCTCCAGAAAAGGATGGCGCGTTCGGCCTTTTCAATCTCGGTCAGGATCGATGCGCCCGTGGTGGTGAAGCCCGAGGTGGCCTCGAAGAGGGCGTCGACCAGGCCGGGGATCGCACCGCTGACGACGTAGGGAATCGCGCCGGTCAATGACGCCAGGAACCAGGCGCCCACGACGATCAGCACACCGTCCCGTCGGTACAGCTCGCCCTTCGCAGCGCCGAGACGTCGGAATCCGGCTCCGAGCATGCCGGTGATGGAAGCACCGACGAGGAAGGCACGTGCCGAGTTCCAATCCGTTGGCCAAAAGCACCAGACAAGGGGCAACAGCTGCGCGCCCGCGAGCACGAACAGCACGAACCCCAGAATGTGGGCGACCCGACGAAGGTTCATGACTGCGTCCTATTCTTCGTCGACACCGGGGAACAACAGCGATGCGGTTCCGGCCTCCGAGCGGTCCACGAACAGGACCACCGCGTCGCCGACCTGGAGTTTGTCATCACCGCGGGGGATGATGGCCTTGCCATTGCGTAGGATGGCGGCCACGATCAAGCCCTGGGGAATCTCGATGTCGGCCAAACGGCCACCGGCGGCCGGGCTGTGCTCGTAGACGCGGCGTTGGATGAATTGGGCCGATGCGTTCTCGAACGAGATGATGTGGGATTCGTAGTTGCTGTCGATGTAGCTGCGAATGCGTTCTGCGGCGAGGCTTCGCGGCGAAACCACGTCGAGCAGGGCAATCTTGTGCCACAGGGACGACGTCTCGCTCTTCCGCACCAAGGCCGTCATTCGCCGCGCACCGAGTTCCTGGGCCAGCAGGCACGCCATCAGGTTGGTCTCGTCGTGGCCCGTGAGGGCGATGAACGTCTCCGCCTTGCCGACGCCTTCGGCCGCCAGGGCCGACATATCGGTCGCGTCGCCGTGGATGATCTCGTAGTTCGGAAACTCGGCCGCCAACAGCTCGGCTCGGGTCCGGTCGGACTCGATGATCTTGAGGCGCTTCGTATGGCCTTCGAGGCCCTGGGCGACCGCGTGGGCCGTCGAGCCGCCGCCCGCGATCACCACCAGGCCCAGGTCCAACGAGTGGCCGCTCACGCGCCGCTCGAGCTCGTCGATCGCTTCGGTCGTTCCCAGCACCAGGGCGTCGTCACCGGGCTGAGCTCGATCGTTCCCCGTCGGGACTTGAAGGCGGCCGGAAGAGAGGAACGCCAGGACGAGACAATCCTTGGGAAGGTCGACATCGGCGAGTCGTCGTTCGTGCAGGATCGAGCCGGCCTCGACCGTAGTTCGGCGCACCTGGAGCGCTCCACCCGCCAGGTACTCGATGTCGATGGTGTTGTAGCCGAGGACGTTGTTGAGGATCCGCGTCGTCGTGAGGAGCTGGGTCGATAGCAGCAGGTCGGCCCTGAAGGTCTTTTCGTAGGTGCTGCCGTACTTCGTGATGTACTCGGAGGTCGCGACCCGGACCACCGTGCGGGATGCGCCGACCTTTTTGGCCAGCAGGGATGCGACCAGGTTGGCTTCGTCCGATCCGCTGACGGCGACGAACAGATCGCAAGCGCCGACTTCGGACGCCTCGAGGGTGGGCACGTGGCTGCCGTTTCCGAGCACGAAGCCGACGTCGAGCTGCTCTTCGACAATCTGGCGCTTGGCCGGGTTGCTGTCGATCAGCGTGACGGCGTGACCTTCCACCGAGAGGGCACGGGCCAGATGGCGGCCCACCTCACCGGCTCCCATGATCACGTAGCGCTTCTGGTCCATGCCCCCCCCGGCGCAGAGGTTCAGGAACTCGTCCGGGTTTGTCCAGACGCCTGGTCCAGACGATAGCTACGTCGAAGCAAGGGGAGGGACGCTTCGCTAGCTTCTCCGCGATCCCTTCGGCGTTCCGCCGAACGCGAGTGCCCGATGAGCGTGGCGATCCCGGAGGTCTGATGGCGGCGTTGCGAGCAGTCCGGGAGTGCCGCCGTTGCCTGATGGGTCGGGTCGTGGGTCTGGTGGGGTGGTGGCTCGTCGCCGGGTTTGGCGATGCGGCTCACGCGGCTTCGCCCGCTGTGTTCACCGAATCGCCCGCAGCCTGTGCGAACGTGAAGTACGGGGGAGCGAATCTCGGGGCGGGAGCCGATCCCTCGACCCCGCCCAACCCGAACGGCCCGACCCTGGTGGGAGCCGGTGTCTTTGTCACACAGCTGCGCGGGCTCGATGCGGTTCGCGACGAGTACGCGTTCCGGGGCTACGTGCGGGCGACCTGGTGCGATCCGCGACTCGCCTACGATCCGGATGAGGTCGGTACGTCGGAGCGCGTCTACATCGGGCGGGCAGCCGAGCGGCAGTTGGAGCGCATCTGGTTTCCGGCCGGCTTTCCCGTGAACCGGGCGGGCTCGCTCGAGATTACGGAACGCGTGGTGCGTATCGTCCCGGATGGCACCGTACACAACGACCTCAACGTGAGTGTTCAGTTGCAGGGTGCCTTCGACCTGCGCCGCTTTCCCTTCGACCGCCAGCGGCTCGAGCTGGAGATCGAGTCGTTTCGCTGGACGGTCGACGAGCTGGTGTTCATCGAGGACCAGACGACGACGGGCTTCGCGCGGGACTTCACCATGCAGGAGTGGAATCTCGGTGGCGTGAGCAGCCGCGTCGAGGAGGCTGCCTCGGTCCGAAATACCAGACCGTTTTCCCGGTTCGTTTTCGAAATCGATGTCGAGCGCCGAGCGGGCTTCTACCTGTGGAAGGTCATGCTCCCGATTCTCGTGATCGTGGCCATCTCGTGGTCGGTCTTTTGGATGACCGGCGAAAGGCTTGCGGGTCGCAGCCGCATCACGGCCGCCGGAGTCCTGACGGTGGTCGCCTACCAATTCGTGATCGCCGACGGTCTACCTCGGATCGCCTACCTCACGCTGCTCGACAAGGGGATGCTGATCTCGTTCGTCTTGCTGGCGGTGACGGTGGTGCAGAGCATGCTGGTCACGCACTACTATCCTACGGC
>Ga0209987_10001849_pt1 | contig 11584 bp, 9 predicted proteins | sample N074metaG_FD_182134 | JGI IMG/M metagenome (GOLD analysis project Ga0209987, IMG submission 182134) | Deep subsurface microbial communities from Kermadec Trench to uncover new lineages of life (NeLLi) - N074 metaG (SPAdes) (version 2) | ecosystem: Environmental > Aquatic > Marine > Ocean trench... | reverse complement strand
TTGCCCTGCCGAATTTGGCCGCCTTGCGTCAATTCCGCGGCAACGGCTATTCGCAGGTACTACGGCACTCGAATCAATGCCGAACCTTTCGGCACACTGCGGCGGCGCCCGCCTGTTCGTCAAAAGGGATGATTGCACTGGCCTTGCTTTTGGCGGCAACAAGGTTCGGCAATTGGAATTTTACTTCGGGGATGCGTATGCAAATAACGCCGATACCATACTAATCACAGGCGCGGTGCAATCAAATTTCGTTCGCATGGTCGCCGCTGGCGCCAGCAAGCTCGGGTTGTCCTGCCATATTCAACTTGAGGACCGCGTTGCCTCCAAGGACCCGCAATATCATACATCTGGCAATATTTTTCTCGACAAGATACTGGGCGCCACTTTGCACTCGTATCCGGAGGGTGAAGACGAATCCGGCGCAGACGACCAGCTCGAGGCGATCGCGTCGGAGCTGCGAGCGAACGGACACAAACCCTACGTAATTCACCTGGCACCTGGACATGCCCCATTAGGCTCACTTGGCTATGTCGTCGCCGCATACGAACTGCTCACCCAGATCAATGCAAGCGGGCTCGCGGTAGATGAGATATTTGTTCCCTCAGGGTCAGGTGCAACCCACGCCGGGCTCCTGTTCGGGCTGCGCGCGCTCGGTTCGACAATCCCGGTTCGCGGTGTTTGCGTGCGCCGCGATGCCACCTCACAGAAAGACCGAATCCTGGAGACCTGTCGGCAAATTGGCAAGCTGTTGGAACGTCCGTCATGCGTTGCCGACGCCGATATCAGCTTGACGGACACCTTCCTGGCGCCGGGATATGGCATTCCTAATCCGGCAACAATGAGCGCAATTATTCATTGTGCCCAAACAGAGGGGCTGTTGCTTGATCCGGTGTACACCGGCAAAGCCATGGCCGAAGTACTGCGAGCCGCGGAAACAAGCGACGACAATTCCAATTTTGTATTTATACACACCGGTGGCACGCCGGCACTTTTCGGATATCAACGATCGATCGAAACGGCTCTCGCAAACATTGATGAAAACCGCAGGCAGGATACCGGTGCGAACCCTATGAAGGCCGATCACCTTTGATGGTGACTCTCCTGCCTTTGCGTTCTTCGGGCCAGTAGTCCCAAATCGCTCGATGCATGCAGCAGCGATTGTCCCAGAACGCCATATCATTGTGCGACCAGCGGAAGCGAATCTGGAATTCAATCTGTTCGCAATGATCGCACAACATCTCGAGGAGCACGCGGCTCTCTTCAGCGGACAACTCATTTATCCTGGTAGTAAAGGTCCGGTTTACATACAATGCTTTTCGTTTTGTGTCGGGGTGCGTGCGCACGACCGGGTGCACGGTGGACGGGCATGAAATTTCTTCGTCATCCTGACCGCGGTCAGCGTATCTACCGAGATACACGTGCTCGGACTCGTGCGTTGCCGTCAAAGGCGCAAGCATTTTTTGCAGCGGTGCTGACAAGGTCTCCCAGGCAGCGTACATGTCACTGAACATCGTGTCTCCACCGGACGGCGGCAATATGTGCAGTTGTAGCATTGTGCCAAGCGGCGGGATCTCATCGCAGGAAACATCGGAGTGCCAAAACTCACCATTCGCTATTTTTGATTCCCTGTGTGCGTGAATCTCAAAGATCTCCGGATAGCCATCCATTGCCGGCGCCGCCGGATGGGCGTGCAGATCTCCAAACATGCGGCCGAATTCGATATGTTTCTCTGGCGGAATTTCCTCCTGGTCCTTGAAGAACAACACCTGGTAATCGAAAAATGCCTGCCGAATCTCTGCAAACTGCTTTCCCGTTACACCGTCGGCCAGCTTTACGCCGCGAACCTCCGCGCCCAGGTTGGGCGCGAAAGGTCGAATATGAATCTCGAAATATCCGGCAACAGGTTTTGACATCGCATGCATACCGCTAATGCTAGCCCCCACCAGCGATTGTTTCCACCGCTCAAGCTGAAACTAGCTTTTCAGGATCTCGTCAAGCGCCTCCACCAGCGCATCGACTTCCTCGAGCGTATTGTAGTGAGTCATCGAAACCCGGACTACGCCGTTGTTGCGGTCCAATTCCAGGTATTCGATCAGCCGCCTGGCATGAAAGTCGCCAAACCGCACCGCGATCTTGTACGGGTCTACCTTACTGGCAATCTCACCCGGGTCTCTGCCCTCGATGACAAAACTGATTGTCGGTACTCGGCGCACATCGTCGCCTTGCTCGAATCCTATAACGCGACAATCGCTCCGTCTTCTTAGATATTGCAGCAAGCGTTCCGCGAGCAGGTTTTCATGTAGTGTAATCAGGTCATATGCCGCCTCAATCTTCTGCCTGACGGTACCCGCACAACCGCCCCGTTCTGCCAAATCCACCATGTAGTCGACAATCCCGGTCGATGAATACGCAAGCTCGTAACTCGCGTTGCCCGGCTCGAGTTTGGCCGGCACCTTGTCTTTGCCGTAAAAATAGTGATAGAGGTTGTCGAGATTCGCGAACAGATCAAATTTTCCGTAAAGGACGGCGAAATGCGGCCCAAAAACCTTGTAAAGACTGAGCGCCAGGTAATCGATATCCCAGGCCGCCACATCAATCGCGCGGTGTGGCGCATAGGCGACCGAATCGACACAGATCAGCGCGCCGCGCTCATGCACGTACTTCGCAATCTCCGCCACTGGATTGATCGTCCCAAGAATATTCGATACGTGTGTCACCGCCACCAGGCGCGTCTTCTCCGTCATCAGGGATCCGAGCTGGTCAAGATCCAGTTCGAGGGATTCCTTGTCCAGATTCCACGTCTTTATGTTCACGCCGATATCTTCAAGTCCAACCCAGGGTCCGATATTGGATTCATGATCCGATACGGTGATAACAATTTCGTCGCCGGCCTGAAACTGGCTCGCCATGCTTCGTGCCAAATTTTGTAATGCAACGGTTGTTGACGAAGCGAACGCGATTTCCTCAGGGCGATCAGCATTGACGAAATGCATCATCGCTTCCCTGCCCGCTTGCAATGCTGCGGCTGCTTTAAGTGAGAGGTCGTAACTGCCGCCCGTCTGAACATTTGTGTTGAACAAAAAATCATTCATGCGATCGACAGCGCGCGTCAAAATCTGCGTGCCACCCGCATTGTCAAAAAATGTCCAGCCATTCTCGAGCCCTGGGAACTGCCGACGAACAAATTCGATATCTAATCGCGCTTCTTCTTCCAACTCGATTTCCATTTCTAGTGTTCCAATACTGCACTCAGAAAATCTCGAGTGCGCTGTTCTTTTGCGTGATCAAAAATCTCAGCCGGTGACCCGGATTCAATAACCTGTCCTTCATCCATAAAGATGACACGATCCGCCACCTGTCTCGCAAAACCCATCTCATGCGTAACAACGATCATTGTTACGCCGGATTTTGCCAGGTCCCTCATGACTTCAAGAACCTCTCCTACTACTTCCGGATCCAGCGACGATGTCGGTTCATCAAACAACATTACTCGCGGCTTCATGGCCAACGCACGCGCGATGGCGACGCGCTGTTGCTGGCCGCCGGACAGCTGTGCCGGATACTTGTCCGCCTGTTCTTCGATGCCAACTTTCTGCAGCAAATCCGTTGCCATTGCATCGGCGGTAGCAACTGATTCGCCTCTGACGCGCATTGGCGCGAGCATGATGTTTTTCCTGACCGTCATATGCGGAAAGAGGTTGAAAGACTGAAAAACCATGCCGACTTCCGCCCGTACGGCTGCCAGTCCCCTGCCGCGCTCCACGATGATTCCATCGACGATGACTTGCCCCGGATAATCGTATGTTTCGAGCAGGTTAATGCACCGGATAAGCGTGGATTTTCCGGAACCGGACGGGCCTATGATGCAGACGACCTCGCCTTCGGCAACGTCCAGGCTGATTCCGGCGAGTGCTGTAAAGGTGCCGAATTTCTTGTGGAGATTTTTTATCGAGACAATGGCTGCCATTAGCGATCCCCGCGCCGGAAACTTTTTTCAAGACGGCCGACAAGAATGACCAACGGCCACAATATTGCGACATACATCAATGCTGCCACGATCAGGGGTGTCGGATTTGCCTCCAGCGCCTGCGCCTGCGTCGCCTGCTTGAGCAAGTCCGGCATTGCGACTACAGAGGCAAGCGCAGTGTCCTTGATAACGTTAATGCAATTATTGGTCAGTGGTGGAATGACAATTCGGACGGCCTGCGGCAGGATTACATCCACCATCATATGCCGGTAACCCAGTCCGAGCGCCTGTGACGCCTCAAACTGCCCGCTCGGAATGGCCTCTATTCCCGCCCTGAAAATCTCTGCCGTGTAAGCCCCTGATACCAAAGTCAATGCGACTGCGGCCGACATAAACGGCGATAAACGCAAACCGACAAAGGGTAACGCGTAGTAAACGACGATGAGAAGCACCAGAATTGGTATCGATCTAAAAATGTCGGTATAGACTTTCGCCACAATACCGAGCGGTCGGGCGCCATAAATACGAATCAGTGCAATAAAAAGGCCTGATACAAGGCCGGCGATAATACTGACCACGCCAAGCAACAACGTAATTCGTAGCCCGGACAGCAGCAGTGGGAAGGAACTTACAAAAACATCCCAGTTAAAAAAAGTCTCTACAAAACTCACGGCATATTATCGCGTTTACTGCGGCTCGTATCCGTCGATAACGATCACCGTTGAACTTGATTCCGCCGGCACCGTTCCAAACCACTTCTCATGCAGCTCGGCGATGTAGCCTTCCCGCTTCAATTCGCTGATGACCTTGTCAACCTCCTGCACCAGCGGATTCTTTCTTGCAAACATCATGGAGTAATTTTCGCCGGTTTCAATTCTCTGGATTATCTTGAAGTACGGCTTGTCTTTGATGAAATACTCGAGTGCGGGAATATCCGAAATATAACCATCAATACGGCCCGTCTGCATATCCAGCATCGCAAGCGCCAGACCCTCGAAGCGGCGGATATCTGCGAATCCATATTTCGTCCGGTTAGCGGTGGTCCATATATCTCCGGTGGAGCCAGTGTCAACGCCGATCACTTTGTCGCGCATGTCAAGCAAGCCTGTCGCACTGTTTCCGTTAACAACAGTCAGCGACTGCGCGCTGTCGTAGTAGGGCTGTGCAAATGCAACTGATGCCAGCCTCTTCTCGGTGATCGAAATTGATGACACGGCGATATCGACTCGACCGGACTGTACCGCTGAGAACAAACCGTTAAACGGGATATTGACGATTTCGACGGATTTGTTCAGTCGGGATCCCACTTCGCTGACCAGGTCTAATTCAAAACCGACGAACTGGCCCTCTGCATTCTGAAATTCCCAGGGGACGTTGCCGATGTTGGCCCCGACAGTGAGATCGGCTGCATGTGCGCCACCAGAAATTGCAGCCAGCAGCAAATGGCCGCAAATGATGATGCTAAATACAGAACGACGTGATTTCAATTGTCTCCCACTTGATTGAACTATTTATATTCAGAGATCCGAACAGCAATCACGTCGTCGTGATCTGATTGCCTTTACGTTATTGTACTGATCGTGGCCTGACCGTAGTCACCACTCCCAAGGTTTCCATCCGGAAATATGTCGTGTGCAGCAACCCATTCACGAGACTCGTCGAACACTTCGCGCGTGTAGGGCTCGAAAACGATTCGCTCACCGGGACCCATGCGCCCGGTATCGATCTGCCCATGAAATCGGGCAGGCAATTCCTTCAGGTAATAATGTGTGTACAGTTCTGGCCGCAAATCAATATCGCGCTGTGCGCGCTGCAGTGCCTTATAAAACTTCCTGATGTCGTCGATATCGGGATTGCCGTTGACCATGCCGGCCATCATGAACGTGCAGTCGCAAATCTTTCTGAAACCAAGCTGCTCCGCGACATACATCGGACCACTGAACAGGTTGACTGCGGGAATCTCTCCGTCAACCAGCATTTCAAGCCGTTTGAACAACAGGCCCTCATTAAAGCTTAGAGAAATCTCCTCGGGCTTCAGCCATTGATCGAGGACCTGGATGGTCGAATAATGACTGCCGGACTGATAACCGACGGAGACCGGGACATTGGCCAGCTCCGTGGGTGACGTAATGTCCGAATTGGCGGCTACAAATATTCCTGCCGGCGCGACTGAGTAGGCGTCGCGGAAAAGTTTGCCGTGACCGCTAGCTGCCGCAACGTTGATGGTCCAGTGGCAGGCGCTGCTTACGTTGCAGCTACGCCCTTCCTCGAAGGTCTGAAATGCGCCGATTTTGTTGCCGAGATCGTGAATCTTGCCATCTTCGGATTGCAGTTGCTCCGCAAATTCGTATTCCAGACCCTCGGCTTTGAAATAGCCCTTTTCCTCGGCGACCCACTCATGCAGTCTCATGTGTGGCGCGATCACGAATTTACTTTTTGACATATGCTACTCCTTCGATTTCGGTGGCCCGCGGCGCGCGCTTTAGGAAAGACCACCGAGGGCCTTTGAGCCAGATCTCGTCGGCTATTGATCCGTGGCTCCCCGCAAGCATAGCCTATTGATGCCGTCGGACAAATCCACGATTGTGGACGCTCGAAAATTGGTATAAGAAAGGGTTATATTGTACAAACTTAAGGCTCATCGGGACCAATAAGCAGGCACTGAACCCCAAACCCCGACCTGAGCAGGCCCTGCTTTTTATCAGGGAAGCGTCCGTATTTTGTTGATTGACAACGGTTATTCGAGAATAAGCTGATCGCTCGGCCGCGGCAAGCAACCACATTTCTCGAACGAGGGAGATAGACAGCTATATGGCTTATACAACAACTGACATTCGCAACATATGCCTGGTCGGCCCAGGCAACGCTGGAAAAACCCAGCTTACCGAAGCACTGCTGCAGGCCACCGGGACCATTCCGCAGTGTGGCGCGGTCGAGAAAGGTGACACAGTCTCAGATTTCAATAAGCGTGAAAAGGAACATGGTCATTCATTGTATCCATCCGTGTGCCACTTCGATCACTCTGGAATTCACGTCAATCTGATCGATACCCCGGGGTATCGCGATTTTTACGGCCGGGCATTGTCAGTTATGCCTGCTGTCGAGACCGCCGCAATCGTGTTGAATGCACAGGCCGGTGTCGAGGAAGTTGCTCGCCGAATGATGGTTGCAGCCAGCTCGCAGCGACTCTGCAAAATGATAATCGTCAACAAGATCGATGCCGAAAATATCAACCTTGCAAAACTGGTCGAAGAAATTCGAGAGGCGTTCGGCACGGAATGCCTGCCGATCAATCTGCCGACCGCGGATGGCAAAGGCGTCGCGGATTGTTTTTTTCAACCAAACGGCGCCGACACGGCCTTTGATAGCGTTGACGCCGCCCACGAGCGGCTCGTCGACCAGGTCGTGGAGGTTGACGAGGAACTGATGGAGATCTACCTGGAACAGGGAGATGATCTGCAGCCCGAGCAACTCCACGAACCTTTCGAAAAGGCGCTACGCGAAGGTCACCTGGTACCTATCTGTTTTGTATCGGCAATAACCGGCGCCGGCATTCCCGAGTTACTTGAAGTATTCGAACGCCTCATGCCGAACCCGCGGGAAGGCAATCCTCCCGTGTTTTACAAGGGTGAAGGTGAAGATGCCGAGGAAGTCACGATGACCACGGACTCCGACGCGCATGTGATCGGTCATGTTGTGATGGTTAACATCGATCCATTCAAAGGCCGGCTCGGCATATTCCGCATACACCAGGGCTCCATCAAGGCCGGCAATCAGCTTTATGTCGGTGACGCACGCAAACCGATCAAAATCAGTCAGCTATTGAAACTGAATGGCGCGGATCACAAGAAGATGGACGTTGGCCTGCCTGGTGACATCTGCGCAATACCGCGTGTTGACGAAGTGTATTTTGACGCCGTGTTGCACGATTCGCACGACGAAGACAACTTCCATTTGCGACACAAACGCCTGCCTCGGCCAATGTTCGGCCTGGCGATCAGGCCGACTAATGACGCCGACGCACAGAAAACATCGGATGCCTTACATGCGATGGAAGCGGAGGATCCATCACTCAAGGTCGAACACAATACGGCGTTAAATGAAGTTGTACTGCGCGGGCTGGGTGAACAGCACCTCCGCGCCGTTTTGGAGGAGATCGAGGACCGTTATAGTTTGCAAGTGGATACCTCGCTGCCATCAATCGCCTACGTAGAGACGATAACTGCTAATGCTGAGGGTCATCACAGGCACAAGAAGCAAACCGGTGGCGCTGGCCAGTTCGGTGAAGTGTACTTGCGGGTGGAGCCGCTTCCGCCGGGCACCGGCTTCGAGTTCGCCAGCAAGGTCGTGGGTGGCTCGATCCCGTCACAGTTCATCCCGGCCATCGAAACCGGTGTTCGACAGGTAATGCAGACCGGTGCAATTTCAGGGCATCCGATGCAGGACGTCAAAGTCACGGTCTACGACGGCAAGTTTCACGCGGTCGATTCAAAGGAAATTGCGTTCGTGCAGGCAGGCAAGAAAGCGTTCCTTGAAGCCGTCGGCAATGCCGCGCCAATTGTCATGGAACCCATTGTCGACGTAACCTTTACCGTTCCCGGCGAATCAGTCGGTGGTGTCACTGGAGATCTTGCCGGAATGCGCGGTATCGTCAGCGGTACCGACGTTGCTTCCGACAATCAGATGGCAATATCGGGCAAGGCGCCATTGAAAGAAGTGCAGGCATATCACTCACGCCTGAAGTCCCTGACCGGCGGCGAAGGCAGTTTCACGATGGACTTCAGCCACTACGCGGAAGTGCCACATCAGATTCAGCAGGAACTGATAAAAGAGCACCGTCAACCGGCCGGGGAATAATCACCGATTCGTGTTTCCAACCACTGGAGAATATCGGCCATGACATTCTTGCGCTCGGGTTCGTTGAGAATTTCATGGTACAGACCGTCATAGATAACGATCTTCTTATCCTCAGAGCTAATCGAATCATGCAGCAGTTTCGATCCTTCGACTGCCGTCAGACTATCCACACTACCGTGCATGATCAGCATCGGCAGTCGGATTGACGTGGCATTTTCCACTACCCTCTTCATTGCAGAAAAGAGGGCGGTCACGAGACCGGCCGTTGCCTTGCCTTGGTATACGAGTGGGTCGTTTTCATAGTCACTGATAACCTGTGGGTCCCGGCTAATGCCAGAGGCATCCATGCGCAATACGCCGAGTCGCGGCATTACGGACGCGATTACTCTATTAATGAAAAGTACGATGCCCGACGGTTGTTGCGGTGATTGAATGGCCGCGCCGGTCAAAACCGCGGCGACGAATTCGGATTGGTGTTGCAGCAGAAAATCTGCGGCAATGAGCCCGCCCATGCTGTGTCCGAAAAGCACAAAGGGAATATCGGGGTGCCCCTCCCTGGCGAGCGACAATAATGCTCCAAGCGCCTCAGTGTATTCCTGAAAATCCCGGACATGGCCACGCTTTCCATCGGATCTGCCGTGCCCCGGGAAGTCGAGCACGTAGGTGGCGATTCCCGCGTCCGCGAAAAAACTGGCGAAATCGCCGTAGCGGCCACTGTGTTCCGCGAGTCCGTGAGCCAGCAATAACACGGCGCGTGGTTCTGCAGGCGCCCAGCAACGATAGAAAATGTTTGCGCAAGAGCCGGACTGAAAAGACCCGTCGCTGCTATCCACTGCTTGCTTCATTTATTGCCGCAGATGCACGGTTTGCTGCAATGAATGCAGCAACCTCGTCAATGGCCTGTCGTGCTTCGGGCAGCACGTGCTGGAACATAGGCCAGACATGTGCCATCCCGGGCCAGATTTGCAGCGTAACCGGCGAGCCCTGGCTCCGCGCCTTGTTCACGTAGCGAACCGAATCGTCCAGGAGCATTTCGCAGTCGCTGGCCAGCACCAGTGTCGGCGGCAAATTGCCCAGATCGCCGAACAACGGAGACATCAAAGGATTGCGCGGGCTCATTTGGCTTGCAAGCAATACCGCCAGCGCCTTGAGCGGCGCCGGCATGCGCGCGGGCGGGCCGAGACCAGGCCCAAGCATCGGATCGGTCTCTATGTTTTTGATCATGCTGGGATTTTCGAGCGTCGAATCTGTCGACGGTGAAAATGCGATGACAGCATCCATACGCCGAACATTCGCATCTCTGGCCCAGGCGGACAGCATCAGCGTCAGGTTGCCGCCAGCAGAATCTCCGGTGACAAATATCTCGTTTGCGGCATTCGGGCCGACCGGTCCGTTGTCGAGGATCCAGCGGTAGGCATTCTGACAATCAGCGATCGCAGATTTTCGCCGATGCTCCGGCATCAGGCGGTAATCGATCGCGAGCACAGCAACATTGCAGGATTTGCTGAGTGCCGCCGTAATCATGCGATGGCTGCGCGGACTGCCAATCGTAAAAGCACCGCCATGCAGGTAGAGCAGGCGTCGATCCGGTGACGCACCTGGAGCGACCACCCATTCCCCGTCAACACCATCGACGTCGACCGCCTCGATGTCCACGCCAAGTTGCCCGGCTTGCATCGGGGACCCGGTAAAGCCCTCATCAAAGATTTTACGCAGCACCACTATCCGTCTGTGTTTGGGCTCGGCGCGGAGTTTGTCCTGCATCGCGTCGATGAAGCGCATCGCGTCGCTATTCTCCGCGCTGACATTCTCGAGATCATGATGCAGATCGTGCTGCGGTTCGTCGAAACGCGAATAATCCGGCGCGACAAGGAAAACGCGGATAATTACCCAGGCAATTACGGCAAGCACGGTCAGGATGAGAAAAATCTGGAGGATCATTGAGGACCGATGTTACGCAGTTTGTCCGGGTCCGAGTAGCCTCTTATGGCGTATCTCTTGCAACGACGAGGTCGATTGCGTGATACGCGGAAAGGATCGCGCCTTCCTGCCAACTCTGCAGGATGCTCAGGTGCTCGCCGGCGAAGAAAATATTCTCGTCGGGTGTCAGCAGGATGCCAGGATCCGAGACCCCCCAGGCCCCCAGCTGGAACGGAACCTTCGGCCAGGCCACGCTGACACCGTGCATGGTCTCGGCGCCAAATTCCGGGTGCAGATTATTCGCCTGGGTAACGGTCGTGTCGATCCTTGCCTGCAGCGACTGGTTCGCGAAGTTGTTGCCTGCTGCACCGCCGAAAATATAGGAGCCCACGATGACGCCGTTGCCCTGGCCAAAGCCGTTATTCGGATACCAGATCTGCGTGATGTCCTGCGTCGTCCAGGAGATGCCGCCGTAGATATTATGATCCTGCTCCCAGAAACGCCGCGACTGAAAGGCGATCTTGGCGGCCGGCGCGTAGCCGAAGTTGGTGATTTCTGCCTGGTGGGCCGCGGCAAAGTCGTTGGGAATGTTTCTGAGTACAGTGGCGGGAATCGTGCAGATACAATAATCCGCTTCCAGCATCTGCGCTGGTCCGAATCGAACGCGATAGATAATGCTTGCCCCGTTCGCGGTCTTGCGGATCTCGTTGACCACCGCCTCGTAGATAATGTCCTGGGTGACGCGCGCTTCGAATGCAATACCGATCCGGTCCATGCCACCGACCGGCTGCAACATCGTTGCCTGCTGATTTAGACCTTCCGAAAAACCCTGGCGCTGTT
>Ga0209987_10001847_pt1 | contig 11595 bp, 12 predicted proteins | sample N074metaG_FD_182134 | JGI IMG/M metagenome (GOLD analysis project Ga0209987, IMG submission 182134) | Deep subsurface microbial communities from Kermadec Trench to uncover new lineages of life (NeLLi) - N074 metaG (SPAdes) (version 2) | ecosystem: Environmental > Aquatic > Marine > Ocean trench... | reverse complement strand
TCTACGACGAGTCTGGTGTAAAAAACATCGTAATGGTCCATGTCCAGAACTTCAACAACCCGGAGAACTTCGACCGTCTCGGCGTGCTGAACGAGATGATCGACGAAGGCATCAAGAACATCCTGATCGCCCAGGATGGGGACTTGTACTGAGCTGTTCGTGGTCTGTTTTTTGGAGCGGGGAAACCCGGCCTCGTGCCGGGTTTTTCTTATCTCGCGAACGACCGCTTTTGGCACAAAGGAGACACTTTCTTTCCCTGCGTGAATTGTCTCCTATCGACGTCAAAGGAGACGCTCCGCAACCAGGTCCTGACCGTCTCAGATCGGCCAACGGCGGACCCCCAGAATATCGAACCTGCGCGGGTATGGTGATCAGCCGACCAGGACGGCGACGCCTACGGCGATCGCCGCGCTTCCCGCAATGCGGCCACCCCAGTTCCCGAATGGCAGCACCTTCTCTGCGAGGACGGTAATCGTGATTCCTGCGATCCAGAGCAGGTTCATGACCCCACCAAGGAACAGGAGCCCCATCAGTATCCAGCAGCAGCCCAGACAATAGGCGCCGTGGATGATTCCCATGTGAAAGGCGCCGGCGCGGCCGGGGCGCCAGTGTTGCGAGATGAACTGGGCCGGGGCGCGACAGTGTCGCAGGCACGCGGCCTTCATAGGCGTGAGCTGATAGACACCGGCGCCGACGAGAAGTGTCGCACCTAGGGAAGGGCTGGTGGATGCCATCATCGGCGATAGCAACGCCGCCCATTCGAGGCCCCACTGGATGACAGTCGCCAACAGGCTGAATACCGTCCACACAGCCACATAGCCCGAAACAAAAATGATGGTCGGAGCGAGCACGGCCCCCTGAAGAGCCGCCTTTCGCGCCACTGCGGCGTAGATGAGCGCCGTGGGCGTGGCGCTTGGTACCATCATGCCCACCATCATCACCGTCCACATCGCGAACGTGAGTGCGAAATCGAGGGAGGTCCAGGGGCGCAAGGTCATCATGCTGCCAGTCGCGGACATTCCTTCCATGTCCATCGCCATGACGGCAAGATAGAGCCACGCCAGCCCGACTACACCGGCTAGAGATGCCAGTACCGCGAGACGATCGCGCCGAGGCAGTCCGTTCAGGCGATCACACCATCCTGGTTCATGTGGAGCTTGCAGAAGTGAGCATGGCTCTCCGACAAGTCGACTTCGACGCCGGCGGTTACCTTGCCTGAGCCCATTCCATACTCAGCGAACTTGAACTCGAAACCACCTGGATTCTTAAGCCCAGCCCGAAATTCCTCTCCGTTGAAGGGATCGATGATCGGGCTTCCTGCGCCTTCGATGAGCCCGGCAACCTTCAGACTTGCCCGACGCGCATCCACATCGATTGCAAGGTCAATCGACTCGTACAGCGGATCGAGCACCTCGGACATCGTGCTGTTAAACACGTAGAAATGTGTGGAGCCAGGCGCAGTGGATTCGCCGTGAAGAATCTTCCGTAGGGCTTCGCGCTGGTCCACGTCGGCTCGAACATCGATGATCGCACGTTGCGTTCCATTGCCATCTGCGATCTCTCCAGGCCACTTGAAAATGTTCACCCAGTTAAAACCGTCCAGTCTTGTCTCGTTGAAGTACCCCTCTTCTACGAAACCTGCGGAATACGACTCGCACGTGCCATGGGTGGTCGGAGCATTGACCTGGCACGGGCAACCGAAGGCGCAGTTGCAATTAACGAACTCGGTGCCGCGGATCATCCAGTTATCAGGCATGTTCTGGGCTCTCCTTTAAATACGTTGATGGTCGACAACGCAGTGGAAGTTCGAAACAAATCAGCTGCATTGAGGTTCAGAAGTCGGCAATCCGTCGCCTAATCGACGGAAACTAACACATATCTTTCGTGGGGGTAGGTTAGTCTCAATTTGAGACCGTCTTGCTCCAAGGTAAGTTCAGTCGCGACAACGTTGAAGACCTCGCACTAGCCCTTCTTGCTTCCTAAGCCCAAGCGTCAGGACGTGGGATCAAGGTGCCGTCACTCGCAGTGACTATGTTCAGCATTTGCGAATTCAGAATATCCGTGTTTTCGGGTTTTGGCGCCTTAAGGTGTAAAGGTTACTGACGCTTCTACACCCATCCACGACCTTGCGGAAATGTCTCCTCCCGGAACAAAGCGGACACCGGGAAATGGTTCCTGCACTCTGATTTCGTCAGGCGGCTTGGTCGCAAATTGGTCGCAGCAACTATCAATCAACCCCGCAAACCCTTGCGCAATCGTCAATAGTCATCGAAGTTCCGATCAATCTTTCCCGACGCTCTCCGTCGGGCAGATTAGTTCCCGGAAGCCGCAGATGCTTCGGGCATTGCCGAACGGGAGTTACGCAAGCTGGTCAAGGCCGGGGATCTGGACGTTTTTCTTGCTGGAAATCGTGTGTTGATCACTCGGACTTCCCTCGAAGCGTTCTGCTACGGGCCAGAGGTCGAGAGTCGCCATGAGAGGTGTACTCATGAATGACTTCGACCTTCGGGACGTGATGGAACTGTCCACGGTCGTGCAGACACACCCAAACCTCGGGACGCAAGTGCTCAGCTTCCCATGGCCCCTGCGCCTGCTCTTCGCCAGCCGGCCCGACGCGCTCACCTACGTTTACGTGCTTGAGCTTGGGCGCAACAAGTTCGAAGGCCCGGCCTCGGACTTCGATGACCTGGAAAAAGCCTTCTGGGTTGCGCGAGTTTCGACCCGCGCGACGGCCGCAACCGGCGCCTCGGTATGCCGCCAGGTACTCACCGCCAGCCGCGCGAACGGCCGTCTGACCGCGCCTGGCGCGATGCCGGCGCGTAGGGCGCTCAAGATCCCGGCGGCCTCCCAGTAGTTTTCGGCCACGAAAAGCTGATGTTCCCGCCACGGCAGACGGCTCAATTCGCCCGCGATGAGGCCGCTGCCCTCACGCACGGCTATGACCGGGATGCCCTGCTCAAGGGCGGCCAGGGTGGGCAGCCCGATACAGCCCTCGGGAATGATCAGGCAGGACAGATCGCGGGCGGTGATGACACCGTTGGCGGTCATCTGCCCGGGATCGACCACGATCCTCGGCGATCGTCTCAGACCCTTCAGGACACATTGGAAAAACGACGATGAAATGGCCTCCGCCGCCATGCGGGGGTCGACCGGGCCAGGATCCTCGTTCAGAATTTCGCGGGATTCCATCATGGGTGCGTGCGCCGAGGGCACATTGAAGCAATGGGACACGGCGTGGGTCAGCATGGCTTCGATGCCGCCCCAGGGATTGATCATGCTGCCCGCGCTGTTGAAATACTTTTCGTGAAAGCCGTCGGGTACACGGATGAGCGAGGAGATGGCCACCGCGTCGTAATCGCCCGCCGTCGCTCTCAGCAAATCGAAAAGCTTGTCGATGTTGCGCCCCGAACCCACCGCCCGCCCCGAGGGCGAGGACAAGGCGGTCAGTTCCAACGGCGGCTCGAGCTTGTAGATGCCGGCGCAATGGAGGCCATAGGTGCTGCGCGCGGATTCGATCGTGTTCAAGACCAGGTTTTCGATCATCTGATCGCCCTGGTCCTCAAACACCACCAGCACCCGGTTGGCCCGCACCGCTTCCAGCCCGATGGTGCCCATGAGCAGGCGGCACAGCACGCTGCCCTCTACATAATGCGCGTTGGCCGGCATCTCGTTCATGTCGGAGGCATTCACCACATTTGGATGGGTGATCAGTTGATCGCAGCACGATGCCAGAAGCTGGGCCGCGGGGCTGGCATCGCCCGCATGCCCTCCGACCTCGGCGCCGATGCCGGTCGGCACCATATAGACGGCGTTGAAGGCGCGCACGTTGACGCCGCTTCTTTGCCGGTATGCGAAGATGGATGGTTGACCCTCGGCGAAGGCAGGATCGCTGCCGATCAAATAGCCGACCTCACAGGCGTATGAGCCATCATCGAGGGAGGTGACCGCCAGCCGAACCGGGATGTCCCCGGCCCCGCGACGAGAGGCGGCCGTGCCGGCGGCCGGCTTGCGGCGCAGGGCCTTTTCGAGATGCCGGATAAGTCCGCGATGACCGGGCGCGGCGGGAACCGTGGTGGATGTCTCAAGCAACTGCAACGTCTGTCTCTCCCGTTTGCCGCGCGAAGGCCTCGAACCGGTCGGCCCCGGCCTTTTCCAGGGACCCATCGGGGCGGCGGCGGTAGATGGTCGGCAAGGCAACGCCATTGAACCGGTTCGCCTTGGCCATTGTATAGGCCCCCATGTTGAGGAACAAAAGCCTCGAGCCGACGGCCAAGGGCTGATCGAACGAATAATGCCCGAACACATCGCCGGCCATGCAGGTGCAGCCGGCGAGGACGTAGGAATGCAGGCCGCCATCGATGTGCCCCAGGACGTCGGGTTCGAACTGGAATTCAAAGACCTCCGGCATGTGGTTGACGGTGGTATCGAGGATCGCAATCAAGGTATCGTCGCTGGGGAAAATATCATGCACCGTTGCCTCGATCGTGCCACAGCGCTGTACCGCCGCCGCGCCCGGCTCCATGAAGACCTCCAGGCCGAAGCCTTCGCGGAAGATGGCCACGGCCTGGTGGAAATCCGTGTAATCGCTGCCCTGATCGAACAGGTAGCCGCCGCCGATGTTGATCCAGTCGAGCTGACGCAAAATTCCCGGGATAGCGGTCTGAATATGCCGTGCGGTGACGAGCAGTTCGGCGAAGTCCACCGCTTCACAATTGGTATGAAAATGCAGGCCGGTGATGCCATGGAGCACGGCGGCATCCATTGCCGCGCGTTCTGCCAATTCGCGCAGGGGAACCCCCAGCTTCGATTGTTGCCGGCACGGGTCGTACCGGGCATCACGCACGAAAGACAATTGTGGGTTCAGACGCAGGCCGACACGGGTCCGAGGTGAAACGCCGGCCCGGAGACCGTCCCATTGCGACAGCGAGTTGACGGTGAGGTAATCGAGCCGGCCGCCGAACTCCGCCACTGTTTCCGCCCTGATCAATGGGCTTACCAAATGCAACGACCGGGTGCCATGGCAGAGGGGGGCCAACAGGCGCAACTCATAGGGAGAGCTGCAGGCGAACCCGTCAACCCGAGAGGCGACAATTTGCAGGACGGAGGAAAGCACGCTGGCCTTGGGGGAGTAGAGCAGTTTGCAGCCGGCCCGATCCGCGACCCGGCGCAGCAACGCCAGATCTCTTTGCAGCACCCCCTCATCGGTCACGAAGGCTGGCGTTTCAAGATCATTCGTCAAGGAAATGTTCTCCCCGCCCAGCGGCCGCAGGCTGCTAGTCCAGAATAACATGCGGGATGGAGTTTGCCTCGCCGTCCGTGATCAAGGTCCGGCTTTCCCGAATGGAGATACCGGCGGGCCGCCCGGCCACCATCCAGCACCCGAGCACGGGGAATTTGCCGTCAAACTCGGGAAGGGGATGAAAGGCTTGCACCACGTGACCTTCCGCGCCATAGGCCCCGTCATGACCGGACAAGGTTTTGCCGTTCCGCACGATCTCGATATTGGCGCCCTGGCGCGAGAGCAGGGGTTTTCGAACGTAGCTGTCCGATAGCGCGGCCGCCCTGGCATCGCCGGCGAAAAATGTTGGCAACAGATTGGGGTGGCCTTCGAATTCTTCCCACAGCAGCGCCAGCAGTCCCTTGTTGGAGAGCACCGCTTTCCACGGCGGCTCCAGAAAACGCACACGGGAGGTGACCAGATAACGGCCGAATTTCTCCGCCATGATCCATTCCCAGGGATAGAGTTTGAACAAGGTGGCGACGACCCGGTCTTCCAGGTCGGTAAAGCGGCCCTCCCCGTCGATGCCAATGTCCCGCATGGCCAGCGTTTGCGTCTCCAAGCCGGCTTCGAGGGCGCACTCCTCCAGATATCTGATGGTTTCCCTGTCGTCCTCGATGTCGCGCAGACAGGCCAGATGCAACAGCCCGTCGATCCCCATGCCCTGGAACGCCGCGACCAGATGCTCATGGATCTCGGCCGCCTGATCGCTGCCCCGGGGGATGAGGCCGCCCGCCTTGGCCTCTTCCAGCCAGAGCCACTGAAAGACCGCCGCCTCGTACAGGGTGGTCGGGGTGTCCGCGTTGTACTCCAGCAGCTTGGCCGGACTGGTTCCGTCATAGGAAAAATCCAGCCGCCCATAGAGATCCCGGTCCCTGTTCCGCCAACTGGCCGCGACATAGTCCCAATAAGCCTCGGGAATGCGCAACCGCCGATAAACCGTTTCGTCCCTAAGCGATTGATCCAGCAACTGGAAGCACATGGCGTCGATCTCTTTGGCTGGCCCTTCGAGATCCGCCTCGATTTGTTTCAAGGTAAAGCGGTAGTAGGCGCGCTCCTCCCAATAGGGCACTCCGCCATCAGCGTAGAACTCGTAGCCATGGGCCAGGGCGGTTTGCTCCAGGCCCGGCCTTTGGGTGACGGGAATTCGCTGCATTCAGAGCCATTTTGGAATTGAATTTGCCCCTCGGCCCAACCCTCTAGGAGCCCCGCTTGGCCTTCAGGCGGGCCAGCACATCGCCACCGCTGGCGCCGCCGCCGACGATGCCCGCGGCTTTCAACTTGGCGTCCAGGCTGACCTCTTCAGTGGATTCTGCCAATTCACTGGCCGCCTCGAATTTCGCCGCCCGCTCTGCTTGTTTGGCTTTCAACCGGTCCAGGCTGTCCAGGGCGCTGCGCATGGAAGAGCCCGCGCCCGAATGCCGCGCCGTCACCGCCGCCTGGGACCGTTGCACGATCTCAGTCGCCTTGACGGTGTCGACCTGCTGCTTCAAGCGTTTCAGGTTCGACTCGGTCTGGCCGACGGTCTTGCGGAGCTGTCCCTCGCTCTCGGCGAATGTCTTCGCCAGGCCTTCCTCGCCCAGCAATTCCGTTTCAAGGCCGGCGATTTTCTCTGCGATTTCAATGGCCAGCCCGTCGTCACCCTTATCCAGCGCCTGCATGGCATAGCCCTCAAATTCCGTGAGCGAGGATTTCAGGCTGGCGACTTTTTTGTCAGCCAGTTTCCGCTTGGCGATGATGCCTGTCAGGGCGTCCTTTGATTTACCCAGTTCGCTGTCGGCGTCGCGGATTTCCTGGTCCAGGATGCGCAAGGCTTGATTGTCGGCGATCGCTTCGCCCGCTTCGCTCACGCCACCACGGACGGCCGTCGCGACTTTTGCCCAGATACTCATGCTGATGTCTCCTTTGTCATATTCGTCACTCGCGCCCTGCCGGAAACGCCGTCACGCGACATTCTTCAAGTCCGTTTGATAGGCTTCCGCGGCCTGCATGGCGTTGTCGGCCAGGGTCTCGATCTCGAACAGGATCGATTCCAATATCGAACCGGCGCTCAACGAGCCGAACATTTCGTAATAGTCCTTGCCGTCGGGTCCCTGGCGAATGCCAAAGGTCGACAAGGGGAGCAGTTTATGGGTCTTCAAGATCAAGTCGTTGAAGGCTGCCGTGTCCTTGACCTCATCGACAGGCCAGAGCAGGGTTTCCACCAGTATCTGGCCGCCGCTGACGCTCATCAGAAGGGGCAGGTCGCCGAACTCCACCATGGTGATGAGGATGCCAGGGTCGACGGCGGCGACCAGCTCCACCTTGATGGTCTCTTCAAGCGCGGCTTCCGATTGGGCGAGCGCCTGATAGAGTTCGTCCGTGGTCCAGTTTCCGTCTTTGCTCATCTCGCTCTCCGGTGCAGTTAGTGGTGCAGATTTCGATATAATCGGCAAAACGCCGACCCGTAGCGCCGTCTCACAGTCCTTCAAGATCTTGGTATATTCGGGCGGGATCCAGATTTCCCGTTTTACATAGCCTTTTTCGCGCAAACGGGCGCGGTATCGAGACTGATAATAGGACGACTTCATTGACATCAAAAAAAACCATTCTTGTCTATACGTGTAATATGTTACATGTATAAAAAATTGCAATAGCAAAAACGCGTTGATGCCGCGAAAAATTGCACCTATGGTCTGCCCAGATGGATGACGGCGAACGATTGAATGGTCGATCGAGGGCCAGATTGTATAAAATGCCACATGTGGTTGGATGCCGGCCAGTTATTTAGCATTGTCGCGTGTCGCAAGGCGCCTATATGCCCGGATTTCGAGCCTCGGTTGGGACGTCGTCCTGACCATGACGGTTTTTCACTTTTCGGTTTCCTGGGGTTTGATGGCGTTTGTCGGCGGCGAGAAAATCGCCAGCGGCGAAATTTTCTGGTACTTCTATGCCACCACGGCGACGACGGTTGGATACGGTGACTATGCACCCGCTACCGCCGCCGGGCGCGCCATCACCACCATTTGGGTCATGCCCGGCGGTATCGCCCTTTTCACAACGATCATTGCCAAGGTGGTGCAGCAGGTTTCCGAGAAATGGAGGAAGAGATTGCGTGGATTAGCGAACCACGAAAAATTGACCAATCATATCGTCATTCTGGGCTGGCATGGCGCCCGCACCCGGCGGATGGTGGATCATATACTGGGGGGGCAGGACGATGACGAACACGAAATCGTGCTTTGCAGCGCCGAAGCGATGGAAAACCCCATGCCCGACCACGTCCGCTTCGTGCGCGCGGACTCCCTGAATTCGCCCGATCTGCTGAAACGCGCCGCCGTGGCGAACGCCGTTTTCGTCATCGTCTTCGGCCATGATGACAACGAGACATTGGCGGCGGCCTTGGGCGCGGCGGCGGTGAACGGCGCGGCGCACATCGTGGCCTATTTCGACCAGCAGAGTTTCGCGGATCTGCTCAAGGCCCATTGCCCCGATGCCGAGGCCAATGTCTCGCTTTCCATCGAGATGATGGTCCGTTCGGCGCAGGATCCTGGCTCCAGCCGGGTCCAGCGTCAACTGCTCTCAACCCTGGAAGGTCCGACCCAGTTCAGCCTCCAGGTACCCCTCGATGCCCAACCGCTGACCTACGGGACGCTCTTCACGGAATTTAAAAACAAATATGACGCCACATTATTTGGCGTTGCAAAAAGCACCTTGGGCGACGATCTGATATTGAATGCGTCGGTGGACGTACCGGTCGGCCCTGGGATGATTTTGTATTTCATGGCGGCCCGGCGCATCGACCCGGCTCGGATCGATTGGCCCGCCCTGGTCTGATGCGATCATCCGGTGCAACAAGTGGTAGAGAAAGAAAATGTTTGGCAGAACGATTAAGGCACTGGTCAAAAGCGGCGTCCGTGATCTCAAGGACAAATTCTCCAAGGCCGATGAAGACGATGAATTGCCGACTCCGTTCGGCCTGCGCATCGGCGCCGCGGTGGACATCGATACCCTGCCCCTGCGCATGCATGCCGCCGACCTGCACGTGGAACTGCCCGAGACGACCATGATGATCGTGGCACAAGGCTATATCGATCTGGGCGACGGCAGCCATGCCCACCGTTACTACAATAGCGACGATGTCATGATCCAGGTTTTGACCGTCGGGGGCGTAGAGGATCAACATGTGGAGGAGGTGACCCTGTTCGTGCCCCACAAAAGCTTTTATCCCGATGGTGACGGCGCCTGGGCGCGATGGACGGGGGACGGGGGCAAGCTTGGCGCGCCGACGTTCCGCCTCGATGACGGTACCGAATACGCCCGTGTCTGGTTCGATACCACCGAGGGCCATGCGAAACCGGTGATTCTCACGGAATCGATTTATGAAGACCCCGATTCAGATGACTGCAGCGATATAACCCATACGGTCATGCTGTACGGGCGCAATCTGGAGCAGGGCAAAAAGAACGAATATCTGTTGGTTTCGGTCGAAGCCTACGAAGGCGAAAGGACCGTCGAGTTGATGGTCGGCGTGGACCTCGAAACCGCAAACTTAAAAGTGATATAAACCAATCCCATGAAACATTGTCACGGGCCAGGGGCGCCGGCGTTGCCGTGGTGCTGATAGGGAGACTCGGATGAACGTGCAATTTGACCTTTTTTTAGCGAACCTTGCTGAATTTCTTTTTTTCTTCGTCGCCGCGGCGGTGCTGGCGCTCATCTTCGTGTTCGTCTATACCCGTGTCACGCGGCACAACGAATTGGCCCTCATCAAGGAAAATTCCACCGCCGCCGCACTAGCCTTTTCCGGCAGCTTGATCGGCTTTGCCTTGCCGCTCGCCTCCACCATGATCAGTTCGGTCACGGTGGTGGAAATGGTGCTCTGGGGATTGGTCGCGCTGGTGGTTCAGGTGCTGGTTTATCTGGCCGTTCGCCTGCCCATGCCACGGATTTCCAAACGCATTGAAACGGGCGAAGTGGCGGCAGGAATTTGGCTCGGCTCCACCTCGTTGGTCGCCGGCATCCTGAATGCCGCCGCCATGACGACCTGAAGCGGAGGGGCAGGGAATGAAACCCAGGAATGAATTCAAGTTTGCCCTCCTCGGCGTCACCGCGTTGACCCTGGTGGCCTGCGCCGAGGCGGTAGACGAAGTTCTGGTCTACGAGTCCGTGCAAGCCTGCATCGCCGCCGGGCAACAGGACGAAGCGGTGTGCCGCTCGGAATTCGCCAAGGCCGAGAAGCTCCACGCCGAGGTTGCGCCCCGTTACGCCAGGGCCAATCAATGTTATTCGGATTTCGGCTATAACCGGTGTTACCGGTCCGGCGGCTCCATGTGGCTGCCTTTCATGATGGGCTATATGCTGGCGCCGCGCGGCGGTGCCCGGTACATCTCAAGCCAACCGCTGTACCGCTCAAGTGCATCCCCCAACCGCTATTATACCGCCTCGAACCGGCAGATCGGCGCGGCCTCGGCCAGTGGCCGGACCCAGGTCTCGACCTCCAAGGTCGGCCGCCCGGCGGCGCGGACCCGCACTGTCGCGCGCGGCGGTTTCGGCCGCCGCGCGGCGGGCAGAAGCGCGGGCGGCTAGAGAAATTTTCAAACCGGCGGCCTCGATCTGTTGAGTTTTACCTCAAGCCAGACGATAAAAATGCCCGCGATCAGGCCGAACAGATGGCTTTCGAACGAGACATAGCTGCGCAAGGGCACAATGCCCCAAATGAGCCCGCCATAGGCCATGACCGTGATGATGCCGATGGCCATGGAGCTCAGGCTGCGTTCGATCACGGCGCGGGCCAGGATGGCGCCAAAATAGCCGAACACCAGGCCCGAGGCGCCGACGTGGTAGGCCTCGCGCCCAAACAGCCACACCAATGCCCCCGACAAAAGGGTAACCGTCACGGTGGTTTGCCAAAATATCCGCTGCCCTCGGGCCAGCGTGAGAGCGCCGAGACAGAGCAGGGGAAGCGTATTGGACAGGGTGTGCCAAAAGCCACCGTGCAGCATAGGCGCCAACGGTATGCCCATCAGACCGGAAAAACTGCGAGGCAATATCCCCCATGACACCAGCCCGTGGCCAAGAAATATGTTCACGGCCTCAACCACCCAGATCAGCGCGACAAGGACGATTATGGGGCGTAGGGCTGACAAGTTTACGAGGTTCCCCATACTCATTTTGTTGATTAATTTCGTGCGACCTCATTATCCTGAATTCTCGTTGCCGTCAAGTGGGTTTGGCTTTGTCGGTGATATCTCCTGCTCCAAGAAGTGAACGATGAGGGAATGTGAGCCGTCCAACCAAGAACGATTAATCGAAGACGGCAATCCGTGACCGAATCG
>Ga0209987_10001846_pt1 | contig 11598 bp, 8 predicted proteins | sample N074metaG_FD_182134 | JGI IMG/M metagenome (GOLD analysis project Ga0209987, IMG submission 182134) | Deep subsurface microbial communities from Kermadec Trench to uncover new lineages of life (NeLLi) - N074 metaG (SPAdes) (version 2) | ecosystem: Environmental > Aquatic > Marine > Ocean trench... | reverse complement strand
TCGAGCTTGCCAAAATTTATCGGCATTGCAAAGGCGGCAGAGGTTGCATCGCAGATCGCCAGGCCGGTCCGATCACTACCCAGCCAATCCAGGTTCGGCAAACGTACCCCGCTGGTAGTACCGTTGTAGACAAATACGATGTCGTGGTCGGGTTGTATTTGCGAAAGATCGGGTAGATCACCGTAATCGGCCCGATGAACAGTGAGACCGGGCAAATCCAGCGCGTCAAGGTCTTTGGCCCAGTCACTGGAAAAGCTGTCCCAGACCAGCGCATCAACCGAACGCTCGCCGAGCATTGACCACAGCGCGATTTCCAAAGCGCCAGTATCCGAACCCGGCACGATTCCAAGCTTCCAGTCGCGAGGTAGATCGAGCAAGGCATGCGAGCGCTCAATGGCACTGGACAAACGTTTTTTGGGGGTTTTGGCGCGATGGCTGCGCCCGAGGAAACTGGTATCCAGGTGGGTGATATCCCAGCCCGGAAATTTTTTGCACGGCCCCGACGAAAAACGCGGGTCCTGCGGACGTACGCGCGGTTGTTCGGGAAAGCCGCTGGCTTTCGCGTTCACTGTTTAACCTCTAGTTAAAGGGTGGTTTGCTCCACCAGGCCAGCAAAGAATAGCACAATATCGTTACACAGAGAGCTTTCAAGGTGGCTATTGTTAGCCCGCTGTAGCGGTGGTGCCTTAGTGCAAGGCTACCTGCTAACAAAAACAATTAAACTGCGGCTTCATTCGTAACAATGCTTCGGTTTTATCGACCCAGGGTCGACAGAATTTTATATACAACCCCCACTATGTCAGCCATCAAGTGATATACCACCAACAGCAAATAGACTGCCGCAACGATATTTTCAGCCAGGATCATTGCCGTATATTAGAGCCGGCTAAGTTGGCACGCCTGGCATGAATCAGCCGGGGTTTATAGCTTTTTCTAAGAGAGGTATTTTGAAAGTGTAGTTTGAACTGATCCAGACCAAAAGCAGACATCCAGAGAATTCGGGTGAGTGGCGACTTACGGCACTCAATGGACCTTCAACGATATCTCAAAAATAAAATATGAAATGAACTAGCAGTTCCCTGTCATATAGTAATTTCAATCAATTTATATGCTGGCCGCTTGGTAAAATATTCTGATTAAGGCGGAACATATTTGCAGGATCATATTTGGTTTTAATTTCAACCAACCGTTCAAAATTATCATCACCGTAAGAAGCGCGCATCATCGCCTCCGTATCTTCTCCCTGGCCGACGAAGTTCAGGTAAATGCCACCATCCCCGTTCTCTCGCATCTCGTCCCAGAACTCTCGTGTCCATTCAATAGCCCTTTCACTGTCTGCGGGGTCGGTCCATGATGTATCAATGCTCAACATGAAAAGAGCATCACGCCCACCTAACGCATTGGCATCCTTTGCCACACGCGATGCGGCTCCGCCCATATATCTAATAGGCATAAGTGTCCAGGGATTCGGTCGGTTCTGTCCGCGAGCAATTATTCGATCTATAGCATCGTCCTTAATATCATTCAGATAAAGTGACTTCCAGAAATTGAATCGTTCTTGCTTTACAGTGAAGAAAGGATCGAAAGCCTGTTGTACTGCTATGTAAGGGATAGGGCCACTGAGATCGAGCACGGGTTCACCCAGTTCACGTAAAGTCTGGATATACCGTTCACCTTCTACAATCGGCCCACAGTGCACCCCGGAAGTAATGATGACCTCCTTACCATGTAATTCATTCGGAAATATTTCATGATGAGGGATACTCCAGAAGGCGATCTGTGACGTGAATTCATCGGGGGCATCAGTCAAATAATCACGCCACCCACGAAAAATTTTCAGCGCGTCATCCATAGAATAGAATGTTGCACAGAATGTTACTTCTGGGCCTACAGGGTATGCTTTGTATTCAAATGATGTGACGATTCCAAAATTGCCACCACCACCGCGTACTGCCCAGAAGAGATCTGGATTTTCTGATTCGCTTGCTGTCAAATATCGTCCGTCAGCTGTGACTACGTCTACCGAGGCCAGGTTATCGCAAGCAAATCCGTACTTCCGCGTAAGCCAGCTATGGCCACCGCAAAGGGTTAAGCCGGCAATGCCGGTTTGCGACACGATACCAAGCGGAACAGCAAGGTTGAACACTTGGGTCTCTCGGTCGACCTCACCGATAGTGGCACCTCCACCAGCACGAACTCGATTCGTAGCAACATCAACCCGAACCGAATTCATTGGTCCCAGGTCGATGACTAAGCCGCCATCACATACAGCGTTGCCCGCAACGTTATGTCCACCTCCTCGAACAGCGATTAATAAGTTGTTTTTGCTCGCAAAGTTTACCGACGCGATTACATCAGCGACTCCCGAACACTGGATGATGATCGCAGGGTGTTTATCGATTGATCCGTTCCAAATGGCCCGGGCCTCATCATATTCTTGATCAACGGCAAGGATTGAAGCGCCTCCCAAGCTATCCCTAAATTCTTGCAAAATAGTATCTTCGATTAGCTTCTCTGAGCCATTCAATGTTACGACCTGTAGACCTGCCATCAGCTTTGCCTCCAATTGGAAGGAATTATTATGATGCCTATAAAGTACGCCTCTAAACCTTGACATCCAAGAGGCAAATTCTTCAAAATAGAGGCAAAATCCCCATATTTATTTGAGGTCAACAAAAATTATGCGCCAAATCAAACCAATCTCAGTCAGCATACTGGCTACACCCGATACATCAGCATCAACGTTGTTCGGTTTATTTGATGTACTAAGTACGGTGGGGGTTGGCTGGGAACAATTTATAAGCGGGAAACCGGAAAATCCGAGGTTTGATGTTCGTATCGTTGCTACGGGGCGTGAACCATTCCAATGTGGAAATGCAATGGTCATACCTCACTGCAGTATCGAAGAAGCACAGGACACCGATATCGCAATCATTGCAAGTTTTGTAGCACCAGGCTTGGTATTAAGAGATCACGATGAGCGAGAGTTCGAGTGGCTATACGACTTAAAAAGTCGAGGCTCTACCATTGGAGCAGTATGTACGGCGGTAAGCCTGTTGGCAGAGTCCGGTTTAATCAATGGCTTGGAGGCAACAACCTATTGGGCTATCGGCGACCTGGTTAGAAGCCGATACCCTCAAGTCCTGTGGCGAATCGATCAAAATCTATGCTGCTCTGGTAACGATGATCAGATTGTTACGACTGGTGGAGCAACAAGCTGGCAAGAATTAGCACTTTACCTCATCGTCAGGTATTGCGACGTGGAATCAGCAGCGCAAGCCGCTAAGTTTTGGGTGATACCAGATCGGGGAGAAAGCCAGGCACCGTATTCTGTCGATCCCATGAGGATTCCACATGGTGATAGAGTCATTAGTGAATGCCAAAACTGGATTGCTGGAAAATTTTATGAGGCTAATCCAATTGCAGCCATGATAGAGCACACTGGGCTTGCACCAACAACTTTTGCCCGCAGATTCAAACGTGCCACGGGAGATCGCCCGATGGATTACATTCACATGCTTCGAATCGAAAGGGCAAAACAAATGCTTGAAGGCACTGATGACGCTGTTGATGAAATCGGTCGAGTTGTCGGATACGAGGACCCCGCATCATTCCGAAGGATTTTTAAGCGTAAAGTTAGTTTGAATCCAAGTATATATCGTAGAAAGTTTGGGTTTGGTCGCTTTGATCGATACAGATTCCATAAATCGATATATGCTCAGTAATTGGTCTTAGCGACTTTTTACGAAGGCTATTACATCGAGGCTCAGGCATCCACTTAGGGCTGCCATTGAGTGATGAAATCTGAAGGTCAGCTTTCCCGTTAGCTGAAGTCCTTTTTAACAAGTGATCTTCTGCTCCCGCAAATAGCAGTCCCCATGTTTCGATACCTGAGGGGCTGAGAACGGCCCGATGCAGGTATTGGCTTCCATGATGAAAACCAGAATCGGTTTTTATGAATTAGAGGTGGGCAGACCGCTAACATAAAATCGACGGTGACTTCGAGTCACCGCCGGGCAATAAAGATTTTACTCAACTATCTGATTGCTCGCTAAATTGCGATTCTAGCGCCTGCCTGATCGGGGCAGGCATCGCTGTTGACCTGCGCGTTTTCGGGTCAAAGAATACTTCTACGGTTTCGCAGGTGGCATGCACTAACCTGGTGTCGACGTGCAGCATGCGTTCTGTAAAGGTGCAACTTTTGCCTCCGATCCGGGTCAGCAAACTATCGACTATAATCAGGTCCCCCGCGACCAGTTCCTGGTGAAACTGTATAGCCACCGACGCCGTTACAGTATGAACACCCAGCTCATCCTGCATTTTCTGGTGGCTCCCCCAGTATAGCGGCCAAAGATGGAATGCGGCGTCATCGAAGAAATGACCATACCAGCGTACGTTCATATGGCCGAAGCTGTCGCAGTACCAGGGGTGGACTACCCCTCGAAGAATTTCAATCGGTTCAGACATAAATCGCCTTCCATGTTAACGGTGGATAAGAATGGTATGGCTAACTGGAATTCACAGACTAGCAGCGACAGTTTACCTAATTCTAAAAGCAACAGTATTACCGGATTCGCAAGCACAGGGTTAAATCAGTAGAATGATTATCTAATAGAAACAGTACGAGGAGCATATCATGGCCGGTGGCTGGTCCCGAGACGGCGCAGTGCAGGATCAAATTGACGCCAGTGTCGAGGATGCCGTTGAACTGGCTCGAAGCCGCTTGCCCAGGGGCGAAGGTTTGCTTCACTGCGAGGAATGCGAGACTGAAATTCCACCAGCCCGTCGCAAAGCTATCCCCGGTATTCGCCTTTGTGTCAGTTGCCAGAGCGACCTCGATGAACAGCAAGCCAGTTTTGGTGGTTTTAATCGTCGCGGCAGCAAGGACAGCCAGTTGAGGTAATATTCAATAGCCTCGCCAGGTCGGCAAGATTAAACTGCCGCACGGCTTTATCCATGGGGAACAACCGATGGTAAAAATAAATCGTATCCGGCCATTATTCCAGCTAGACGGAAAAATCGCGCTGATTACCGGCGCTAGCAAAGGCATCGGCGAAGCAATAGCTCGTGGCCTGGCTGAATTTGGGGCGAAAGTCGTAATCAGCAGTCGCAAGCAGGATGCAGTAGATACGGTGGCCGAGGCTTTTCGAGCCGACGGGTTGGAAGCCACCGGTATCGAGGCGAACATGGGTAGTATTGAAGACATCCACGCTCTGGTCGATAAGACAGTCGAGACCTACGGCGGCCTGGACATCATTATCAACAATGCCGCGGCTAACCCGGTTTTCGGCCCGATTCACGACACCGATGAACGCGCCTTCGACAAGATCATCGAGGTCAATCTCAAGGGCCCGTTTGAACTATGTAAAAAAGCCTACCCCATCCTCAAGCGACGTGGCGGCGGATCGATTATTAATATCAGCTCAATCGGCGGCCTCACCCCTGAACCAGGCATTGGCATTTACAGCGTCAGCAAAGCGGCAATCAATAACATGACCCAGGCCATGGCACAGGAATGGGGTGCCGATAATATTCGCGTGAATGCAATTTGCCCCGGATTGATTAAAACAAAATTTAGCCAGGCACTGTGGAGCGACGACAAAATTTTGAACAGGTTCATAAAGCAAATTCCGCTCGGCCGAGCCGGTACCACTGATGATGTAGCTGGACTCGCTGTATTCCTGGCCTCGGATGCGGCGGCATACTGTAGTGGTGGGATTTACCGGGTCGATGGTGGCTACGCCTCGAATTGAATTACCCCGGGCACGGATGCTCCACAATTGCGCAGCGTGGTGACAGGTTCCTGATACTGGACTTTTGCGAAAGGGGCTTTTATTCTTCCTCTACAGGTAATTAATGGGGTATTACCTCTTATTATGGGCAACTGCCGCATTTGGGCTCTCGAGCGACGCATGCAACACATTATTTCCAGCATCGGAAATTTAATCTTTGCACGGGAACAATTCTACCGGGCCTGATCGGGCTCGTTCACCAATACTTAATTTTACCAAGGGGTCACGATGTCTTCAGTGGATCAATTAAAAGCCGCGCGTAAAACTGCCGTCGAGGCAACTAAAGGTGGACCACCGGCGCGCACCATCAATCAGTTTTTTGGTGTCGGACCGATCACCGATATGACATCTGACGAGGTGGACAGTCGACGGATGAGGGTTGATTTCGAGAACTGGCTGGAAAAGACCTATCGCAAGCTTGACGATAAGGGCAATGACCTTGGTCCGTTCACCGCCGCCGAGATTGGCCGTTCCATGCACCGGGGTTACCCGGCGGACGCGATTCTGCTCGATATGGTGGGCGAAATTCACGGCTACTTCGGTTTCCCCAAATCCAATAAACTAGCCGTAGGCCTGGGTGGTGGCCATTCTGGTTTTACCGTCGCCATCATGCACATGATGGATCCCAACAACCCCGATCAGCATGTGTTCGTCGATACTCCCGCCCCCGAATCTGACGCGGGCAAAGCCGGTGGGTTTTTCCGCCAGAGCTGGGGTACCCAGATCATCGAGATGCAGCGCTTTGCCGAAAATGGTGATGAATCGCGCATCCATTTCACCGGGGCCGAGGGCACGATCCCATCGGCTGATGAACTCGGCGCCATGGGGGTCAAGCTGTTTGTCGGCGTTGGCCATGAAACTACCGGGGCCACCACCTACACCGAGGAGGATGTAACCAACCTGCTGGCCTGGATCGACATGGATCCGGCCAATCACCACGCCATCATCGACGCCACTTCGATGCTCGGCGCGATGCCCTGGAGCCAAAAATGCGTTGCAGATTTCACCCAAAAAGTGAATATGTTCATGCCATTCCAAAAAGCCGTCGGCGGCATTTCTGGTTATTTCACCATTTCGCTGACACCGGCCGCGTTCGATCTGATAGAAGGAATTCAGACCAACCCGGCCTGGGCGATCCCGCGCCAGTTGAAAATAGTGGTGCCGGTGGATAACAAAATGCCACTGTCGGGTAAAAAGACAATTGCGCTTGGCCCGATCTATGACCCTGAAAAACACGCGATGATGGGTGGTATCATCAACACCTATTCTACGCTGGCCTTCGCCGAAACCACTTTCGGCCTGCGGCGCACCGCGACAATGGTTGGTGATGTGACGGCGATGAACGCCCGTTCCATCGCAAATCGCGACAAAGTCAATGCCTGGGTTGAGAGCCAGGACTTACTGGAACTGGGTGTGACCGACAAAGCCCGCCGCGGTGCTGCCGTCACCCTGTTGCGGGTCAATGACCCCGGTATCACCGACGCGGACATCCATAACCGAATCATTGCACGCTCCAAGCAACTACTGGGTTACGAAGGTCTGACACACCCCAACGGCGACCGCGAACCAGGCCTTGACGTGGCCCGTTATGTCAACGCTTTCCCGGGTACGCCGGGCGATTACCGCGCCTGGATAGGCGGCATTCGCCCGGTAGCTGATATTACCGCGCTGCTGGAAAACCTCGTTTACGCCTACCAACGCGCCAAAATTGTAGTGCTGGAAGAAGAACTCGCTGCATTGGGTGAGCCTGTCGCCGCACCCGCCAATACCAAAGATACACGCACCCGCGTTGACGACCCAGCCAAGGTCTATAAAGTGCTGGTCGCTGACCTGGTGGGTTTGAAGTTTGACGCCGACGGCAATCCCGATAGTTCCGCGGTTAAAGCCCATGCCGAATCCCTCGGTGCCCACTGGCACGACCAATCCGCCAGGAAGGCGAGCAATCTGGCGGCTGGCATCCACTTTTTCTATCAGCCCAGCCTGTCCAGCCATGACGAGCTGATGGCAGAGGCAGGCGATGGCCAGTATGACGCCGCCATTGCCGCCGCCACCGTCTACCCGGTCGATACTAAATTTCCATTGGGCGGGGTGCGTATTGGCGCAGGCACCGGCAACATGAGATCGGCAAGCTGGGGAGGTGGCAATGGCGATGGCGGGGAAGCACCGTTGATGAACACCCCTTCATTCAACTCCCGCGCCACTGCGCATATGGCTTTCAAGGGGTTGTTGAAAATTGCCCCCGATCTCGATGTGGCCAGGCTGCACGAGCGGGTTTGCGCGGGCGATTTCGACACTGGCAAGAACTTGTGTGAATACCCAACCGAAAAACTGGAAGGTAAAACCATGGCAGTGATCGGCTTTGGCAACATCGGGCGCGAAGTAGCGCTCCTCGCCCAAAGCTTTGGCCTACGGGTGAAAATCTACGCCCGGGAGCGTTACAAGGACTGGATCGAAAGCGAAGGCTTTAGCTTTGCCGCCACCCCGGTCGAGGCCGCCACCGGCGCAGACTTCCTCTCGCCCCACACCGGCCTGGGCGCCGCTACCGGCGATACCTTCGCCAATGCCGGACTGGTAGGCAGTGATGTGCTTAACGCGATGAACGACGGGGCGGTGATCGTAAACTATGACCGCGGCGAAGTAATTGATGCGAATGCGCTTGACGCTGCATTATCGTCCGGCAAGGTACGTTATGCCGCGATTGACGCCGACCTATTCAAAAACCCCGAAACCGGCGAACTCTCTGGTCCGATGGTGCCATACCTGGCAGTGGAAAAAAACCATCCCGGCAAGCTGGAACTGCTGCCCCATGCGGCAGCCGACACCGAACATCTGTCACGTGTCGAAGGAGCCAAGCAGGCGGTAGCCCAGATCCTCGATGTGATCCGCTTCAAATCAGTCATGAACCTGAAAGGTGATCTACCCGCCGGATACACTAACGCCGGCGCTGTTACCGTCAACGGGGTTGGCAAGGTCACCAGCAATACGCTGGCCGCTGCGGTTGCCGACGAGGCACTAACTGCCAACTTGCGCCGCGTATCCGAAGAACTGGCAGTGATCTGGGGTGCGATTGACGCTATGAAAGACCCCGCTCGGCGGGCAGAACTATTGCAACGTTATGCTGCAGACCTGGTTCAGGCGGGCAATACGTTTGCTTCGCTGTCGAGTGCCAATGGCCTTAAGGGACCGTTTGCCTGAGCATAGAAATACTTCGCCGATGAAAAGCTGCTCGCCAGACAGGCGCTAAAATCAGTCTGTTTCGATGTATATCTATCGATTAGCCTTGTCTCGATAATTACCGGTAGATAATGGAAGCCTATAGGGTTAGAAGCAAAAAACAATACTGATATTTATTAGTACAATATAGTGATACTATCGAAGGCCAGGTCTGAAATATCTGGAGGTCGTATGGCACAGGCACGCGAATCAAAACTCCTGATATCGGCGCTGAAGCGCTGTCTGAAATTAAAAGGAGTTACCTACAAAAAATTGGCTCTGTCGATGAATCTCAGCGAGTCCTCAGTGAAAAGACTGTTTGCGAGTAATAACCTTTCCTTGCAGCGCTTCGAGCAGGTCTGTGAACTGGTTGGCATGAGTATTTTTGATATCGGAAAAATGGCAAGAGAAGAGGATGAGGTACAGGAACCGCATATCCTGTCGATCGAACAGGAACAGGCGCTTGCCGACGATGTGAAATTATTGATCGGGTTTCACCTGGTTTTAAATGGATGGAGCTTTGAACGGATAAAAGATGCCTTTGACTGGACCGAGCCCGAGATCATAAAAATCTTAACCACGCTTGATAAGCTCAACCTGATTTCATTATTAACCAATAATAAGTTCAAAACCCTGACCGCGCATAATATTCGCTGGAGGAAAGACGGTGCGGTTAGAAAATGCCATCAGCAATTGGCATTTAGTGAATTTTTGAATGATCGATTCACTAAGGAAGACCAATTGCTCGATTTTGAGGTTTTAGAATTATCACCGGCGTCGATCAATATCCTGCGACGAAAAATGGAACTGCTGTTAAGAGAAGTCAACGATCTGGCAGCGATGGATTACTCATTGCATCAGGGGAAGAAAAAAAATACAGGCATTATGCTGGCGATGCGCCCCTGGGTTTTCAGTCTGGCGATTGACGCGATGACCGGGAACTACAGGCGTGGTAAATCGTATTAATATTGATTTGAATTATTATTTCCCCATATCGGAACCCACACGATATAGCTGTCGGCACGAGGTTTGTCAGCCGCTTATACGATTCTTCCGGTTTGAGTCCGGCTAAAATCCGTTGGATATAAATATACCAAAACTACCGGCATCCAGGCTAAAGCCATTCACTTCATAGTCCATTTCGGTAAGACGAGCCCCAACCTTGAATCCGGGTTTCAAGGCATAAGTGTATTGCAGTATTAATCCCAAAGCATTGTCAAAATCAAGTTTCAATGGTAAAAATCCAGCAATATTATCTTCGTAGGTCGGACCTATGTGGTAGCTACCACCGATGCCAAATCGGTGGTTATCTTTTCGAATGGAGTAAATCGCGTCGAGGGTATACGTGCTTATCTTGGCGGTGCCATTGGAGGCATCAAGATTTTGATACAGTTTCCCCAGGGACAGCGAGAGAGCCCCTCCATTTTCGCCCAGTTCTTTTTGAATCCCGAGCGCTAATTTTAAACCACCACCCGCATTGATCTCTTCGCCTGCGGAGGTACCAATAAGAGTATCTCCTCCATCTTCTATGCTAAGTTCTAGATAGAGTTTTGCCTGTGCAGTAGACGCTAGCGCTAATAATATTACTGAAACGATTAATCTAGTCATTTTACCTTCTCCCTGTATTTTCCAGATTACGGATTATTAATTTCCCGAATCAATCTAGGTGACATCGGTAATAATCCCATTTTCGTCATACATGACGACCAGCACTTGGTAATAAATCTTTAAGATAAAAAGCCTTCCTTTCCAACAGGCACGATTTCAACTCGCAGACATAATTACCACGACAAGCTGAATTGGGCTACTGCTCTATTTATTTGTATCGGAAGTCGGTACTTTGAGGGGCGTTTACTAATACTTTATCGGGGACATCTTCACCCTGCGATTTAACGGGTTCGCGAAAGGGTAATATGAACCTTGTCTGTTAGTGATTCAAATCGGTGGATCATTTCTTTCCTGTTAAAACCACGAGCCTCAACTGTTATTAAATGCGATCCACTTCCGACGCCGTCAAAGTTAAAGTTTCCGGCATTATCGGTTCCTGTAACGCGGTAGGATAAATACTCTATGGCACCAGCCTGGATTTCTGAATTAAGTGTCACCAACGCTTTGGCGAGAGGGACACCGCTTTCATCACTCACCCAACCCAATAAATAATAATCTCCCTTGTCAACTACCAACCTCAGGTTTCTATATTCATTGGCCGCCAGGGTCAGGCCTGTAATTTTGAAATATTCTGGCCCCTGGGTTGATAAAATGACTTTCCCTGCCGGAAACTTTCGCAGACTAAAAAACCCGGAAGAATCGGTTTTAATTTTTCTGGCATGGGTACCGGTAGATATGTTGCTGATATAAATTTCGAAATTTGGTATAGGTTCGACCTTGCTGTTGACTATCATTCCGTCGATATCAATAAACCTGAGTGATTCGAGGACAATATTTATTTGCGGCGTATTATGCGACACGCTAAATGCTTCATCGACGTAGTATAAATATTCGGGTGGCGATAATACCGTCAACCTGTAGAGATCACCCGACCTGATCCCTTCAAAGGTAAAATAACCTCTTTCATCACTAAATACGGTGTGGA
>Ga0209987_10001845_pt1 | contig 11600 bp, 8 predicted proteins | sample N074metaG_FD_182134 | JGI IMG/M metagenome (GOLD analysis project Ga0209987, IMG submission 182134) | Deep subsurface microbial communities from Kermadec Trench to uncover new lineages of life (NeLLi) - N074 metaG (SPAdes) (version 2) | ecosystem: Environmental > Aquatic > Marine > Ocean trench... | reverse complement strand
TGAGGTTAATTGGACCACGGGCACGCCTAAGCCCCCATGGGACGACCTCAATCCGCTAGGACGGCAACATTGTCGATCAATGTTTGGATTTCCTCCTCACTGTAACCGTACTCGCCCAGAACCTCGCGCGTGTGCTGGCCGAGGATTGGTGCCCCGCGACCGACGGCGCCCGGCGTTTCCGAGAACTTGACCGGAAGACCGAGGGTCTTGACCTGCCCGAGCCGTTCATGGGCGACCTCGACCAGCATGTCGCGGGCGAGGAACTGGGGATCCGCGTGCAGCTCATCGATTTTTAGGACGGGACCGGCTGGTACCCCTGCTTGCTCGAGCCGCCCTAGCCACTCGGCCGAGGAACGGCGGCGAAAGATGGGGCTCAGTACTGTATCCAACGCCTCGAGATGGGCTATGCGGTCGTGGTTTTCCCGGAAGCGGGGATCAATGGCGAGCTCGGGCGCCTTTAGGGCGTCGAGCAGGAGCAGCCAGTTGTTCTGATTGGCGGCACCGATGGTGATCCAGCCGTCGGCGGTCGCAAACGCCTGGTAGGGTGCGTTCAGTGGATGGGCGGAGCCCATGGGGGCGGGCGATTGGCCGGTGGCCAGGCAGATCGCCGATTGCCAGTAGGTGTGGATAATTCCGGCCTCGAACAGCGAGGTATCGACCCGTTGTCCCTGCCCCGTTTCCCGTCGATGGATGTAGGCCGCAAGCACGCCCATGGCGCCGAGGATACCGGCGGTAATGTCGGTGATCGGGGCGCCGACCTTGACCGGCGGGCGGTCGCCGCCCTCGCCGGTGATGCTCATCAGGCCGCTCATGCCCTGGGCGATCAGGTCGAATCCCCCGCGCTCGGCATAGGGCCCGGTGCGCCCGAAGCCGGACAACTCGCAGTAAATCAGGCCCGGATTGTCCTTCCTCAACTCGTCGTACCCCAGGCCCAGGCGTTCCATGGTTCCCTGGCGGTAGTTTTCGATCACCACGTCAGCCGTTTCCAGCATGCGGCGCATCACCGCCTTGCCGTCCGCGTTCTTCAGGTCGATGGCGATGCCGCGTTTGTTGCGGTTCAGCATCATGAAGGCGGCGGATTCGCCATCGATGACAGGCGGTCCCATGCGCCGCGTGTCATCGCCTCCGGGAACTTTTTCCACCTTGATAACGTCGCTTCCCATGTCGGCAAGCATCAGGCCGCAAACCGGTCCCGCCATGATATGCGCCAGCTCTATGACCTTGAGCCCAACCAGGGGACCGGCCCGTTGAGACATCTCAGCGCCCCTCGAATCGAGGATTTTTCTTGGCCAGGAACGACGTGTAGCCGATGCGAAAATCCTCGGTCCCGTAGCAGGCGTATCCCTCGTCGAGCTCTGTTTCGGAGAGCGGCTGAGGATCTTCAAGGCGGCGCATGAACTTCTTGTGCCAACGCGCCACCAAGGGCGCGCCGTCGGCGATACGCCGGGCCGTGTCATAGGCCTCCTCGACGACCCTCCCGTCGGGGACCACACGGGTAACGAGTCCCAGCGAAACCGCCTCCTCGGCGCCGAAGACGCGGCCCTCGAGAAGGATCGAATGGGTTGCCGCGCGGCCCACCAGCTTGATCAGAACTTCGATCTCCGGATAGGCCATCACCAGCCCGAGTTTGTTGATGGGAACCCCGAAACGGCTCGATTCCCCACAAATCCGGATATCGCAAAGGGCGGCGATCTCGAGGCCGCCGCCGACACAGATACCCTCGATCAGGGCAACCGTGGGGTGGCGGCACCGCTCCACGCTTCGCAATGCCCCATGAAGGATCTTTCCGTAGGCCTTGGCCTGTGCAGGGTTGGCGCGCTCGTTTTCGAATTCCGAAATATCGTTGCCCGGGGAAAAGGACTTCGCCCCGGCGCCCCTGAGGACGACGCATCGCAGATCATCGGCCGCCGAAAGGTCTTCCATCGCGGCACCCAAATGTACCCACATCTGCCGGGTCATGGCGTTGAGCTTTTGCGGGCGATTGAGCACCACGGTGGCGATAACGCCGTCGCGCTCGATGAGAATATTTTCCGCCATGGGGCCGCTCCCCTTTTCGTTCCACCTCAACGATAGAACAGTTCCACCAGAAACATGGGAATTGCCGGGATATAAGTGACCATCATGAGGACAACGAACAGAACCATGATGAAATTGATATTCACCTTGGTCACTTCCCAAATGTCGGCCTTGGCGATGGAACAGGCGGTGACCAGGACGCTGGCGACGGGAGGCGTCTGCTGGCCGATGCCGAGGTTGAGCGTCACGATCAGGCCGAAATGCACCGGGTCGATACCGTAGGCGTTGACCAGCGGGATGACTACCGGAACCACCAATATGATCGCCGCCGCTGAATGGAGGAACAGCCCAAGCACCAGGAACAGCACATTGAGCAGCCCCAGGACGACATATTTGTTCTCGGTGAAGCTGGTGATCTCGGCGGCGAGCTTCTGGGGAAGTTGCTGCTCGGTAAGAAAGACTCCCACCAAGGCCGAGGCCGCGACAAGAAGCATCACCACGGCGGTCTGGACGCCGCCTTCGATCATCGCCGTCCTCAACTGGGCCCAGTCGAGCTCGCGGTAAATCACCACACCGATGAACAACGCCGCCACCACCGCCAGACCGGCGCCTTCGGTGGCGGTAACGAGCCCGCCGAAGATGCCGCCTAGGATGATGACCGGCAGGAGGAAGGCCCATGCCGCCTCTTTGAGGGTCCGCCACACCTGTTGACCACGGAACAACTCCTCGACCGGATAGTTGTGACGCCGGGCAAGCCCATAAGAGACCAGCATCAGGCCCAAACCGCCAAGGATGCCGGGGATGATCCCGGCGACGAAGAGCTGGATCACCGAAGTGTTCGCCATCACGGCGTAAATGATCATCGGAATGGACGGCGGGATGATCACCGCAAGGGTCGCCGAGGAAGACGTCACCGCGGCGGCGAAGGGCGCGGGATACCCTTTATTCTTCATGGCCGGAATAAGGATCGAGCCGAGCGCGGCCACATCGGCCACCGCCGAGCCCGAGATCTCGGCAAAAAACATGGAGGTCACGATATTGACCATGGAAAGCCCGCCCTTGATGAAGCCCACCAAGGCCGAGGCGAAAGCGATCAGCCGCCGGGAGATGCCCGAGGTGTTCATGATCGCCCCGGCCATGATGAAAAGCGGTATGGCGAGAAGCGGGAAGTTGGTCGCGCCGTCGAACATCACGATGGCGACATTGGCCAGAATAGATGGGCCCGAAGTGATGACCATCGCCACCGTGCCGACCACCGCGAGGGCGATGGCGATGGGCACGTTGATCATGATGAGCGCCAGCAAGCCCAGGAACATCAACAGGATCGTCACGGGTCGATGGCCTCCGGTCCTTGTTCGGTCCTGATATCCTCCCGGGCCTCGCGGATGAGTTGGGGAAGGCTCAAGACCTCGGCGATGATGAACAGAACCGCCCCGATGGGGATCACCGACTGGGTGATCTGCGCGGAGACCTCGGGCAGGCTGACCAGGTAGGTCTGCTCAAGAATTTCAAGCACCACCCAGCCGGTCCACGCGAGAAGCACGAAAAAGCCGATGACGATCACTTCGGCGAGGATGACAAGCGCAAGACGGATATTCGGCGGACAAGCGTTCACCAGCCCTGGAAAGCCCAGGTGAGACCGTTTCAGCGCCGCCAATGCCGCGCCGTAGTAGGTCAGCCACGGGAGCAGGATGGAGGCGATCTCGTCGTACCAGACCAGCGAACTCCCCATCTTCCGATAGATCACGGCGACGACAACGATGGTTGCCATGGAGGTCATCAGACCAATGGTGATGTATTCGAGCGCTCGTTCGAACCCGCTTCGCAGGGACTGCAGCACCGCAACTCCTTAACGCTGAGCAAAATTTCACCCGCCCCGCCCCACCGAGCGGGGACAGGGCGGGGTTGAGAGTACGGTTTATTTACCTAAGGCCATGGCCCGATTAACCAGTTCCTTGCCACCGGGCACGGTGGTTTTGAACTCGCTGTAAATGGCGCCGCTGGCCTTTACGAAGGCTTTCTTGTTGGCGGTGTTGACCTTCATGCCGCCTTTCTTGAGCTTGCTCAGCAGGTCGATTTCCATGGCTATCGCGGTCTTATATACGAAGGCCTGGGTTCCCTTGGCGATGTCCTGGAGTGCGCGGCGGACATCGGCGGGCAGACGCGCCCACTTTTTCTTGCCGACCGTGACATAGGCGGGCGTATACACATGGCCCGTCAGCGACAGGTACTTTTGCACCTCGTTGAACTTGGCGCTGTAAATCTGGGCGAAGGGATTTTCCTGGCCATCGAACACACCCGTCCTCAAGGCCTGAAAGACCTCCTTGAACGAAAGCGGCGATGGGTTGGCCCCATAGGTCTTGAACATCTTCACCCGCCACTTGCCGCTCGGTGTCCGCAGCTTGATGTTTTTGAGATCGCTCGGTTTATAGATGGGCCGGATGTTGTTGGTGATGTGGCGGAAACCGTTTTCCCAGATGGCGAGGATCTTGTACCCCTTCTTCTCAACCAGGGGGGCCAGTTTCGCCCACACCAACTGCTGCTCGATCCGTCCCATGTGCGTCCGGTTCTTGACGAGATAAGGCATCTCGAAAAGGCCGAACTGGTCGATGACCGACGACATGACCGTCGAGGGCAGGGCAAAGTCCACCGTGCCCGCCAGCAGTTTCTTGAGGAGGGTCTTGTCCTTGCCCAGTTGGCTCGAACCGAACACGTTAATTTTCACTTTGCCCTTGAGCTTGGAGTTGACGCGCTTGGCGTATTCGTCGGCGGAAGCCGCGAACAAGGAGCCGGGCGCGCCTACATGGCCGAACTTGAGCGTGATTTCAGCCTTGGTTGGCACGCTGACGGCAAAGACCATGGCGAAGGCCAGCGATCCCGCAAATAATCTCAGAATATCCATTGCCTTTGTTCTCCCTTGGTTGAAATCTGATGGGCGTGCCCGGACATATCTTCCGCCGGGTTCCCATCGTGCAATTGGCGTCTTTCTTCATCGAAAGATCTCTTATGCGGAGGCGCGGGTGAGTTCATCGCCCCCCTGTTCGGTTGTAACGGATTGCATCATGAATTTCATCGCCGCTTCCACGCCTCCGATATTGTGGGGAACGTTTGCCAGACTTAACCCCATTTCGACTCCGGCAAGGGTTCCGGCCAACATGAGGTCGTTGAAAGCGCCAAGGTGGCCGATCCGGAATACCCGGCCTGCCAACTTTCCGAGCCCGTTGCCCAGGGACATGTTGTAACGCTCGAGGATGATTTTTCGGAAGGCGTCGGCGTCATGGCCCTCAGGCATCAGGACGGCAGTCAGGGAGTTGCTGTACTCCCGGTCGTCCCGCGGAATAATCTCCAGGCCCCATGCGCTGACGGCGCGGCGTGTCGCTTCGCCGTGCCGCGCATGGCGCATAAAAACGTTGTCCAGGCCCTCTTCGTCCAGCATCCGGAGGGACTCGCGGAGCCCGTACAAAAGGTTGGTGGCCGGCGTGTAGGGAAAAAACCCGGTTTCATTGGTCTTCAACATCTCATCCCACGACCAGTAGGCCTTGACGCAGGCGGCCGAATGGGAGGCGGCCAGCGCCTTTTCGCTGGCTGCATTGAAGGATAGTCCGGGCGGCAGCATCAAGCCCTTCTGGGAGCCGCCGACGGTGACGTCCACCCCCCATTGGTCATGGCGGTAGTCCATGGAGGCAAGCGATGAAATCGTATCCACCATGAACAATGCGGGGTGACCGCTAGAATCGATCGCCCCACGGATATCCGCTATTCGTGACGTTATGCCGGTGGATGTCTCATTGTGAACCACGCAGACCGCTTTGATCCGGTGGTTCTTGTCGTCCTCCAACTTCGCGCCAATTTCATCCGCGTCGGCGCCGCGCCGCCAGTCACCGGGGAGGAAGTCCACCTCCAGGCCCAGCCGCTCGGCAAGGGCGCGCCACAGGGTGGCGAAATGTCCTGTTTCGAACATGAGCACCCGGTCGCCCGGCGACAGGGTATTGACCAACGCGGCTTCCCAGGCCCCAGTGCCCGATGCGGGGTAGACGATCACGCGACCGGAGGTCTTGAATACCGATTTCAGCCCGTCCAGAACGTCGAACACCATGTCCTTGAAGTCCGGACCCCGGTGGTCGATTGTCGGTCGGTCGATGGCCCTGAGGATTCGGTCCGGCACATTGGTCGGGCCCGGAATTTGCAAGAAATGACGGCCACTCTGGAACGACATGGGTGACTCCTTCGTGTCCTCGGCGTCTCGCCGGCTGCGCCCCAAGGGAAAAGTCATGTTCCCGGCCTTGCCAGGTATCCAATGGCGTCGTGCCCGCGAATATTGGGTGGCAGTTTCCCGCAATTGACGAGGCCTTGCAAGGGGAGACCAGCAAAGGTGGCGTTCGATCAATCGAGGGGCTTACCGACCACGCCGCAGGTGCTATAAACTCTACACCCCGAGAGGATATGGGGCACATGCGGCCCTGCCTGCGTTCGAGAGCATGTCCCCAAACCCGTTTGACGGCACCCGTTCCATGACAGAACCTCGGCAAGACATCTCATCACGATCACGGTCGCGCGCATCGCAGGCGCCCTCCCGGATAGGCGATTCGAGCCTCGCCAAGCGTCTTAGCCGCGAGATCGAGGGCACCGTTCTGTTCGATCCCTTCAGCCGGGGGCGCTACAGCACCGACGCCTCGATCTATCAGATCGAGCCCATCGGTGTGGTCGTACCCCGCTCGGAGGAGGACGTGATCCGCGTCATCCAGATTGCCGCCGAGGAACAGGTCCCGGTCCTGCCTCGCGGCGGTGGCACCTCCCAATGCGGCCAGACCGTGGGCGAGGCGTTGGTGGTCGATGTCAGCAAGCACTTGAACAGGGTCGTCGAATTTAACCAGGCCGAGTGCCGGGTTTTGGTCCAGCCGGGCCTGGTTCTCGACCAGTTGAACGCCTTCCTCAGGCCCCGGGGCCTGATGTTTCCGGTCGATCCCTCGACCTCGAGCCGGGCCACCATCGGCGGCATGGCGGGCAATAACAGCTGCGGGTCGCGGTCCGTCCGATACGGTTTGATGCGGGATAACGTCCGCGCCATCGACGCCGTTCTTGCGACCGGCGAAAAACTCCATTTCGGGGAAGTCGATGGGCCCGCCCAGGCGGCGCGGGGCGGCAACCATCCATTGGTCGAGCGCATGATGGACCTTGGCCGCCGCGAATCCGGCGAGGTCGCCGCCCGTTTCCCCAAAGTGCAGCGCCGCGTTGGCGGCTACAACATCGATGCCCTGGCGCCCGACGGGCGGCCGGTCAACATGGCGCATCTCCTGGTCGGTTCCGAAGGCACGCTGGCGTTTTCCACCCGGATCGAGTTGGACCTGCAGCCGATCCCCGCCCACAAGGTCTTAGGCGTTTGCCATTTCCCCACCTTCTACGAGGCAATGGACCTGACCCGCCACATCGTCAAGCTCGACCCGGCGGCGGTGGAGCTGGTCGACCGCACCATGATCGAACTCGCCAGGGACATCCCGATGTTCCGATCCACCGTGGACGGCTTCGTGAAAGGCCAGCCGGAGGCGCTGCTCCTGGTCGAATTCGCCGGCGACGACCGGGCGGAACAGCTGCGCCGGCTGAACAGCCTGGTCGAGCTCATGGCCGATCACGGCCACCCGGGCGCGGTCGTGGAAGCGGTCGATCCCGCCTTCCAAAGCGCCATATGGGGGGTCCGCATGGCCGGCCTCAACATCATGATGTCGATGAAGGAGGAGGGCAAACCCATTTCCTTTATCGAGGATTGCGCGGTCCCCCTTGACGACCTCGCCGAGTATACCGAACGCCTGACAAAGGTCTTTCGCAAGCACGGCACCACCGCGACCTGGTATGCCCATGCCTCGGTCGGCTGCCTCCACGTTCGCCCCGTCCTCAACCTCAAGCTGGAAGCCGATGCCGAGAAGATGCGGGCGATCGCGGAGGAGACTTTCGCCCTGGTCCGCGAATACAAGGGATCCCATTCCGGGGAGCACGGCGATGGCCTCGTCCGGTCCGAGTTTCACGAGCCCATGTTCGGGGGCCGCCTGGTCCGCGCCTTCGAGGAGGTCAAGGATGCCTTCGATCCCGGGGGGCTGTTCAATCCCGGAAAGATCGTTCGCCCGTCCAAGATGGATGACCGGCGATTGTTCAGATACAAACCGGACTATCACGTCCCCCCCATGGATACGGCGCTGGATTGGTCGGCATGGGGCGGTTTCGCGGGCGCCGTCGAGATGTGCAACAACAACGGCGAATGCCGGAAATTCGACGCCGGCGTAATGTGTCCGTCGTTCCGCGCAACCGAGGAGGAAAAGGACCTCACCCGTGGCCGGGCCAATTCGCTTCGGCTGGCGCTCTCGGGGCAGCTCGGCGCTGAGGCGTTCACCTCGGAAGAGATGATGGAGACCATGAAGCTCTGCGTCGGCTGCAAGGGCTGCAAGCGGGAATGCCCGACCGGGGTGGACATGGCGCGCATGAAAATCGAATTCCTTCATCACTATACCAAGCGCCACGGGATGACTCTGCGGGACCGATTGGTGGCGTATTTGCCGCGTTACGCGCCGTTCGCCTCGAGGCTGAGCGCGCTCGCCAATTTGCGCGACCGAATCCCCGGGCTGGCCAAAGTCAGCGAAGCGATTCTCGGCCTCAGCGCCAACCGCGCGCTGCCCCGGTGGCGGCGCGATTGCTTCCAACCGCCCGCCGCGACCGGCGGGGCCGAGGGTGGACCGGAGGTCGTTCTTCTGGCCGATACCTTCAATACCTATTTCGAGCCGGAGAATCTGCACGCGGCACGCGCCGTGCTCGCCGCCGCCGGCTACCGCGTGCATGCGCCCCGTGCACTCGATGACGGCCGGCCGCTGTGCTGTGGCCGGACTTTCCTCGCCGCTGGCCTGGTCGACGAGGCACGCATCGAGGCCCGGCGATTGATCGCGGCCCTCGTTCCGTTCGTCGAGCGCGGCATCGCCGTGGTTGGTTTGGAGCCGTCGTGCCTGCTGACGCTACGCGACGAATTTGCCGCCATCCTGCCCGGCCCCGAGACCGAGGCCCTCGCCGGCCAGGCCAAGCTGTTCGAGGAATTTTTGGTGGACGAGATGACGGCCGGCCGCGCCGCCCTCGACCTCAAGCCCATCGGCCGGCGCCGTGCCTTGCTTCACGGCCATTGCCACCAGAAGGCCTTCGGCGTCATGGATTCGGTGGAGGCGGTCCTCCGCGCCGTGCCCGGGCTCGAGGTGGAGACCGTGCAATCGAGCTGCTGCGGCATGGCCGGTGCTTTCGGATACCAGAAGGAAACCTACGATATTTCCATGCGCATGGGGGAGGCCGCCCTTTTTCCGGCGGTGCGCGCGGCGGGCGAGGACGCGGTCATCGTCGCCGACGGCACCAGTTGCCGTGCGCAGATCCACGGCGGCACCGGGCGCGAGGCCGTCCATGTCGCTCGGGTTCTTAAGGAAGCGCTGAGAGACGGGTAGCGGACATTTCCTCGTCATCGCTGCCGGGGGTACATCTGCCCCGTTAACCTGATGTCTCCTTTTGACCCAAAGCGGACATAAGCAGCCTATCAATGTTGCACTTTTTGATATTTGATATGCGTGTGGTTCTCCAACGGGAGGAGACGGCGCGATGCCTGAAGGATACGAAGAAGCCTACAGCCGATCGATGCAAGACCCGTCAGGCTTTTGGTCCGAGGCAGCGGCGGGGATCGACTGGATAAAGAAGTGGGACAAGGTTCTCGATTCCTCCAATCCGCCATTCTACCGCTGGTTCAGAGGAGCCCAACTCAACACCTGTTTCAACGCGCTAGACCGCCACGCCGACGGCGGACGCGGTGACCAGAAGGCGCTAATCTACGATAGCCCGGTCACCGGTCAGATCAAAAGCTTTACCTACACCGAACTTCGCGAGCGCGTCGCCCGGTGCGCCGGCGGTCTTAAGACGCTCGGTGTCGAAAAGGGCGATCTGGTGCTGATCTACATGCCTATGATACCGGAAGCGGCCATCGCCATGCTCGCCTGCGCCCGAATTGGCGCGGTACATTCGGTGGTTTTCGGTGGCTTCGCGGCGCAAGAACTCGCCATCCGCATCAACGATGCCCGTCCGGTCTGCGTAATCACCGCCTCTTGCGGCATAGAGCCGGGCCGGATCGTCGAATATAAGCCGCTCTTGGACGCTGCCATCGATCTCGCCGATCACAAGCCTCGGGTCACGGTCATGGTGCAGCGTGCGATGGCCGAGGCGCCGATGATCGAGGGCCGCGACATCGACTGGGACGAGGTCATGACTTCCGCCGAGCCCGCCGATTGCGTGCCGGTCGCGGCGACCGATCCGCTGTACATTCTCTATACCTCGGGCACCACCGGCCGGCCCAAGGGGGTCGTCCGCGACAACGGCGGTCACGCGGTGGCGCTTAAATGGTCGATGAAGAACGTCTACGGCATCGATCCGGGCGAGGTCTACTGGGCGGCCTCCGACATCGGCTGGGTGGTGGGTCATTCTTATATCGTCTATGCGCCGCTGTTGCACGGCTGCACCACCATCCTCTTTGAGGGCAAGCCAGTCGGCACCCCTGATGCCGGCGTATTCTGGCGAGTCATCAGCCAGCACCAGGTGGCGGCGCTGTTCACGGCGCCGACCGCCTTTCGCGCCATCAAGCAGCAGGACCCCAACGGCGAACAGATCAAGAAATACACCCTCGACGGCTTCCGCATGCTGTTCCTCGCCGGCGAGCGGGCGGACCCCGATACCATCAAGTGGGCAGAGCACCATCTAAAGGTCCCGGTCATCGATCACTGGTGGCAGACCGAAACCGGCTGGGCCATTGGCGCCAATTGCGTTGGGCTCGGCATGCAGCCGGTGAAATACGGCAGCGTGACCAAGGCGGTCCCGGGATACGATGTCCACGTGCTGGACAAGAACCGCCGGCCGGCCAAGACGGGCGAAATCGGCACCATCGTCATCAAACTGCCGTTGCCGCCGGGCTGCCTGCCCTCACTGTGGAACAACGACGAGGGCTTCAAGCAGTCCTATCTCTCCGACTTTCCCGGCTACTACCTCACCGCCGACGCCGGCTACATCGACGAGGACGGCTATCTTTTCATCATGTCCCGCACCGACGACATCATCAACGTAGCCGGACACAGGCTGTCCACCGGCGGCATGGAAGAGGTCCTCGCGGGCCATCCCGATGTCGCCGAATGCGCGGTGATCGGTGTCGCCGAAAAGGTGAAGGGGCAGGTGCCCCTGGGTTTAGTCGTGCTCAAGGCCGGGGTCGAGCGCGCCGACGACGAAATCGTCAATGAGCTCGTCGCCATGGTACGCGAGCAGATCGGCCCGGTGGCGGCCTTCACCTCGGCGGTCGTCGTCAAGCGCCTGCCCAAGACCCGCTCCGGCAAGATCCTTCGCGGCACCATGTGCAAGATCGCCGACGGCGAGGAATATCGGATGCCGGCCACCATCGACGATCCCGCGGTTCTGGATGAAATAGACGCGGCGCTGCGAGGCATCGGCAATGCGCGCACTGGCCAAGCACCCCAGCAGGAAACTACGGAAGTAACTTAGTCCGCTTTTGGCTAAAAGCAGACATTAGGTTA
>Ga0209987_10001841_pt1 | contig 11607 bp, 14 predicted proteins | sample N074metaG_FD_182134 | JGI IMG/M metagenome (GOLD analysis project Ga0209987, IMG submission 182134) | Deep subsurface microbial communities from Kermadec Trench to uncover new lineages of life (NeLLi) - N074 metaG (SPAdes) (version 2) | ecosystem: Environmental > Aquatic > Marine > Ocean trench... | reverse complement strand
TTCTATAAGTTTTTTTGATGATTATAATGGATTTGATGTCTCAAACAGCCTGATTCCTAAAGAAAAAATATTTTCTGGTGGGCCCCCAAAAGACGGCATACCTGCAATACTGAATCCAAAATTTGAAAGCGCTTCTGAAGCATCCTGGTTAAAAAGCACTGATTTAGTAACAGGTGTTGAAATCGAAGGAGTATTTAAGGCTTATCCGCTAAGAATTTTAGTATGGCATGAGGTTGTAAATGATAAAGTGGGGAATAAACCTATCATGGTTTCGTACTGTCCTCTTTGCGGCTCAACACTTATATTTGATAGAGAAGTAGATTCAGAGGAATTAACCTTTGGAATATCAGGTCTTGTTTATCAGTCAGATGTGCTTTTTTATGATCATCAGAACCTGAGCCTATGGTCACAACTTGAGATGAAGGCAATTTCAGGGCCTAAAGCAGGGACAGAGATGGAAGTTTTGCCGTCTGTGCTTGCAACCTGGAGTGAATGGAAGAAAAAGCATCCAAATACTCTTGTGCTTTCAAGAGATACAGGGTTTTCCAGGGACTACGATAATATGCCCTATGGCGGTTATGAAAGTTCAACTAACCTGATGTTTCCTGTTGAAAATAGTGATGGCCGGTATCATCCAAAAGAAAAAGTACTTGTTGTAATTTCTTCTGATAATGTTGCTAAAGCATATGCATTTAAGGAGTTAAGCAAAGTGAAAACACCTTTGAATGATAAGGTTGGCCTTGATGAAATTACCATAAAGTTTAATAGTGGAGAGTTCGTTTCAGCATATGATAACGCAGGAAATCCGATAAGGTCATTTGTCACATACTGGTTTGCATGGTACACATTCCGCCCGGACACACTGGTATTTAATGCTTCGGGTTCTGGTTAGTTTACCAAAAATTTACTCTAACTATCATTTTCTATCAGTCCATTTATAGTTTAAAATATGACTTTTTCAGTATTTATTAAAAATTTTATTAGAAAAGAAACAACTTTAAGGGCTTTAAAAGTTGCAATTGTAGTAGCACCGATTCTTATAGTGATAAATCATTTTGATGCTATTATTTCTGGAAATTTCAGTTCATATTTCTATCCCAAATGCCTCTTAACTTTTTTTGTTCCATATACAGTGTCTGCTTTTTCATCTGCAATGGCATATAGTCAAAGTGATGTGAGGTAAGCATATTGTTGAATTTGGTTTTAAACAGGATTTAAAATGGTACTAAAGATTATCATACCTACTTTGTTTATAGTTATTATTTTATTTCTAATGTTCCGTCCCATTTGTGTCCCACTTTCTGATGAGGATGTAAAGAGATTTAATCCGCCAATTGAAACGAGAATGGACAAAAATTTCTATATTAAGACATTTCAGAAAAAGGACAACCAGTGGTATCAGTGTAAAACCTGGATTTCACGGAAGTTCTTTTTCTAATAAGGTATCAAGATATGTCTAAGAAGATAATATCAATATATCATAAACCTACAAATACCAAGCTTGCTGAAGGTCCAAAGGGATGGGGAATTACGCCTTTTGAAGGTAATTTGTATATTAGCAGAAAATATTTGTTAACTGATGGTTTTAAAATTAATTATTTCCCGGGATTTTGCATTTATAAGTTTTTTTATTTTTGGATGGATCTAAATTTAGAAGATGGCACAAAAATTAAGAATATTGCCTGGATGTACTGGCTACCTAATCCTCTATTCCCGTTTATATGGTTTAGGGTTGGAATACCCAGGCATCATCCAGAGATTGAAATACGCGAAAATATAAATTAAATTGTTATAATGAACTATCTGGCTCATGCTTATCTCTCTGACAATAATGAAGAATCAATAATAGGAAATCTGCTTGGTGATTTTGTTAAGGGTAATCCTGATTTATATTATGAAGGTGAAATTCTTAAATGGATAAGAATTCATCGTAAAATTGATTCATTTACCGATGCGCATTCAATATTCAGAACTTCAAAAAGGCTTGTAAGTCAAAAGCGAAGAAGATTTTCCGGCATAATTATTGATATCTGCTTTGATCATTTTCTTGCAAAACACTGGCGCCAATATTCCAATGAAGAATTATCTGTATTTGTTAACAGGGTCTATTCTATTTTAGATCTTAATAAGGCGATATTACCTGAAAGATTACAAAATATTCTTCCCAGATTAATATCTGAAGACTGGTTTCATTCCTACAGGTCTTTGGATGGAGTGGGTACTGCTCTTAATAGAATCTCAAGGAGATTTAAAAAGGATAATTCACTGGCAGGTTCAGTGGATGAAATATCCGAGAATTATAGCGAGTTAGAATCAAACTTTTTTAGCTTTTTCCCAGAGCTTATTAGTTTTGTGAAACGATTAAAAGAATGTTATTAATTACGGTGTTTCATAAACGATTTAACGTCTCATATATTAATATCTGGAAAAATAATATAATTAAAAGGAATAAAATATGCCATCATTTGATATAGTTTCAGAAATTGATATGCACGAAGTTGCAAATGCTGTAGATCAGGCAAATAAAGAGGTAGTAACAAGATTTGATTTTAAAGGAACGAATTCTAACTTCGAACTGACAGATAATATAATTACCCTCAACACAAAAGAAGAGTATCAGTTGAACCAAATGATGGATGTGCTTTCTAAAAAACTTAGTACTCGTAAGGTAGATGTAAGATGTATGGATGCAGCAACACCCGAACTGTCTTCTAACAAGGCCAGACAGAAAGTAACTCTAAGGCATGGAATTGAAACTGAGCTTGCAAAAAAAATGGTTAAGATGATTAAAAATATGAAACTAAAAGTACAGTCTGCAATTCAGGATAAACAGGTAAGAGTAACTGGAAAGAAAAGGGATGACCTACAATCCGTAATGTCGATGTTAAAGGATGCGAAAATGAATCTTCCTCTTCAGTATACAAACTTCAGAGACTAGGGGGATTGATATGAGATTAAAAGGAAAAACAGCGTTAATAACAGGCGGGGGCGAGGGTATTGGAAGAGCGACTGCTCTGCTATTTTGTAAAGAAGGCGCAAAAGTCGGGATAATAGGAAGGACAAAATCCAAGCTTAACAAAGTTGTAAAAGAAGCAAAAGGTAAGGGGGAGATTTATGCATTGCAGGGAGATGTATCTATAGAAAAGGATGTTAAAAGGGTTGTTAATAGCTTTTATAAAAAGTACAAGAAGATTGATATATTATTTAATAACGCTGGTATCTTTGAGGCTGGTACTGTAGTTACTACTACTAATGATGTATGGGACAGGACTATCAATACAAATGTTAAAGGCGTATTTCTGATGAGCAAATATGTAGTTCCAATAATGTCTAAGAATGGAGGAGGAGCTGTAGTGAATAATTCTTCGGTTCTTGGAATTGTGGGTATGGAAGACTGTATGGCTTACAACGCATCTAAGGGAGCAGTCAGGCAGATTACAAAAAGCATGGCTCTTGATCATGCAAAAGATAATATTAGGGTCAACTCAGTGTGCCCGGGTTATATAAAAACAAAAATGGATGTAGAGTTTATGGGAAATCCACCTGACGCAGATGAAATTCTAGATAAAATTGCTGCAGACATGATCCCGCTTATTAGAAGAGCCGAGCCAGAAGAAGTAGCTCATTCAGTTTTATATCTTGCAAGTGACGAAGCAAGATATATGACAGGTTCAGATTTGGTTATCGACGGAGGCTGGACTACTCTTTAAGTATTTATAACTTTTATGTACCAGATTTTAATATTATTTTTTGTACTATCTCTATTGATCTGTCCTTTCATTTCATTCAGGTATTCCACCGGTAAATATAAAAACCACAAAGTTTCACGAAAAAAAGCCTATTTGTACTTTTTATTTATAACTTCTTTGCCGATTATAGTTTTTATTGTTTTTAGCTTGGTTTTAGTGGGAGCCGAAGAACTGACGGGAAAATCAATAATTCCTGAGTCTGCCGCCAGGAGTTTTATAGTTTTTGTTGCATTTGGACTTTTGTTATTATTAAATCTAAGTATTATTTTTATAGTTTATATTAGAAAAATAAATAGAGATAAAAAGATATGATAGCAAAAGTGATCGGCGCTGTCTGGCCGCTGGTTATATTCCCAATTTTACTTTTTTTTACTATCCAGGGAACTTTGGATATTGGAGGCGGGGAAAAAGACATTGTCATTGCTATACCCATGCTTGTATTTACTCTTTTTTATTTAGTTTCATATATGATCCTAATAAAAAAGAAAAAGAGGGTTTTTATTGCTGTAATGTTATCTTCCTTCATATCTTTTCTTTCACTGATAATTATCACCCTGGTATTTTCGCAGTTTTTGGGTGTCAGAGGGTAAGAAGTATTTATCATAAACTTAATTTTTATCTAAAACTTTCTATGCCAGCCACTTCACTTGAAAAAAAGATTGCCCAAATGCTGATGATTGGCTTTGATGGGTATCATATAGACAAAAATCATCAAGTTGCAGAAGCAGTCAGCAAATACAATTTAGGTGGTGTTGTATTATTTGATTTAGAGCAAAAAGATTATCAGTTAAAAAATATTAAATCACCCAAACAGGTTCAAAAATTAATTAAAGATTTACAAAGCATTTCTAAACAGCAGCTTCTGATAGGCATAGACTATGAAGGGGGTCAGGTTAACAGGCTTAAAAAAGAGTATGGTTTTCCACAAACTTACTGCCATAAATATTTTGGTGATTTAAATGACGGTGCTTTTACTTATGAGCAATCAACGGTAATGGCATCAACATTAAGTGAGCTGGGGATAAATCTTAATTTTGCCCCTGTGGTTGATCTTAATCGGAATCCCAAAAATCCAATTATAGCAAAAAAAGAAAGGAGCTTTTCTCAAAATCCCGAAGTAGTAATTTCACATGCCGGGCAGTTTATAAAAGCACATGCAGAGTCTGGGATACTAGCCTGTATTAAACATTTCCCGGGTCATGGAAGTTCTACTTCTGATTCTCATCTTGGATTTGTGGACGTGACTCAGACGTGGTCTGATATTGAACTGCTCCCGTATAAAAAATTAATTAGTGAAGATAATGTTAATTGTATAATGACTGCACATGTTTTTAATCACAATATAGATCCCAGTTACCCGGCTACATTATCAAAGGTGTTTATCGATGAGATATTAAGAAGAGAACTAGGATTTAAAGGTGTTGTTATCTCAGACGACCTAAACATGAGGGCAATTAGTGACAACTATTCCTTGGAAGAAAGTTTACTATTGGCAATAAATGCCGGAGTGGACATATTGCTTATATCTTATAATGAAGATTATAAAGATAAATTATTTATTAATGTAATAAATATCATAAAAAGTATGGTAAAAGAGGGACGTATTTCCGAAGAAAGAATAAACGAATCTTACAACAGGATTACATTGTTAAAAAATAAATTAAAAAGGGCAGAGTAAAAATAAATGTCAGAAATAAAAGTTAGGAAAGCAAAGGTTGAGGACGCCGTTTATATGGCTGAAATACTGAGAGAAATAGGATGGTCAGAAAGAAGGAACGAAATGAAGTTGGAAGAAATATCCAAACCTATTGAGGGTTTAATAGAACATAGTAATAATGATAAAGACGGGCATACGGTTTATGTGGCGGTAGACGAAAATAATAAAGTAATAGGTTTTACAAATGTGCATTGGGTTCCATACGTAATGCTTGGTAGTTATGAAGGTTATATATCCGATGTATTTGTAAGCCCGGGTGCTGGGGGAAAAGGAGCTGGAAGTATTCTTGTAAAAGCTGTTATGGACGAGGGAAGGGAGAGGGGTTGTATGAGACTTATGCTTACAAATGGAAAAGAAAAACCTTCATACAAAAATGGCTTTTATAAAAAACTTGGCTGGACTGAAAGACCAAAGGTTGCAAACTTTGTTTATTATTACAAAGAGCCTTGGTCATAATAATGATTTGAGTTTATAGATATTAGTATTAACAGATCTAACAATTTGAATATTTCGATTAGCCATAATAGACAATTATCTTTCCATCACTTATATTATCTGTAGTATGTTGACAGGGGAATCAAAATGGCTTTAGAAAAAACTGAAAAAGAAGTAATTGTTAATGCGGTTCAGAGTTTACCCGAAGATGCAAGTTTTGAGGAGGCTATGGAGCGTTTGTATCTTTTGTCAAAGGTGGAAAGAGGATTACAACAAGCCGATGAAGGCCAAACTATTTTACATGAAGAGGCAATAAAGCGATTAGATAAATGGCTGAAATAAAATGGACATTGCAAGCCCGAAGCGATTGGGAGTTTCTTTCAAGATTTACTTGTTGTTATAGCAAGAATCTGAAATGAATAGAATATTTGCAATAACCTTTTTAAGTTTAATTTACATACTTACTATTATACCTATCGTACATTCAGCAGATTCTGAGAAATGGTTTTTAATGTCCAGACACGGTGAATGTGCGGAGATAAAATCCCTACAAAGAAAAGTCCCGGATATAGAAGGTATCAATGACCCGGAGTCCTTTTCTAAGTTGATGAAAGAAAAAGGTTATGAAGTTATAACAAATGAACTGAAAGAACTTCAAGGCAAAGCTGTTGAAGTGAGTGTTCCGGATAAAGAGCTAAGTTTGATGTTTGTAGTTGAGTCTATTTGTAAAGAATTTGTCGAGAGGGAATAAAATTTAGCGAAGATTTATTAGTGTGAAAGAAAACAAAAGGTTTTAGTCTGTCGAAGCAAAAACCAAAAGTGACATAAACTAATTATTTAGCATTAGAGTAAACAAAAAATTTCACTATATTATAAGAATCGATTCCTCAGTTCTCAATTTGCCTTTCCAGAGTTAAAATATCCTATATAATTTCGTTTATAAATGTTTCACAGTATAAACTACTTAATAAAGCTGATTACACGGAATGTTTCCGTATAATCACTAGTTATCCTTATCGTAAGGTATTTACTACAGAGAAACAAATGTGATTAAAATGAATCTTAATAAATGAATGCAATCATTGAGCAAATCTACAAGTCTGGTGTAGTAGAGGATAGTCACCACAATCAACTTCCTCATAATACCTCTTCAGTTTCGTATGATACAGGTACTGTTTTGTACTATCTCATACGAGAATTTAGACCTGACAAGACATTAGAGATTGGTTTGGCATATGGCCTCACCACATTATTTGTTTGTCAGGCATTGTCAGACAATAGCAAAGGATTTCATACTGCTATTGATCCCTATCAACATAAAAACTATCAATCGATCGGTTTGCTAAATATTGAACGGGCTGGTTTAAATGAATATCTCCGATTCTATCAAAGTCCGTCCTATCAAGTATTAGCCCAACTCACTATCCAAAAAGAAACATTCGATTTTGCCTTTATCGATGGCAGTCATCTTTTTGATTTTGTCATGGTGGATTTCTTTTTTGTCGATAAGTTGTTGAATATTAATGGGGTTGTGGTTTTTGATGACCTGTGGATGCCAGGGATAAGAAAGGCCGTTTCGTTTGTATTAAAGAACAGAGCGTATAAATTGATAAGGCCGTGTAACAAGGAAGCCGTTCCATTATTAAAGCGAATGGGACGACTTGGGCGACGTATTCTGCAAAACCCTTTTGAAAGAGATTGGAAAATCAAATGGATCCCACAGAACGTTGCCATTTTACAAAAAACAGACCGAGATACAAGAGTGTGGATGTTTCATAAGAAATTCTAGTAAGTATTGCAGTCAGATAAGTTTACTGTCTAACAATGATTCCACGTGACACGCAAGACTTGAGCTCATTTGTTTGAAAAGTTAGTTGCGAGTGAAGTAGTCATTGAAGCCAATGAAGTTGATTTTCTCACCTGCCGGTGAAACCGGCGTTAGACCTATTTAAGAATATTATTGAGGGTATTTTTGGAATATATGAGTACTGTTGAGAGGTTTGAATGTTTTGCGGCGGACTTTGAAGTTTGTTTTAAAGATGATGATTGGTCGAGGCTTGAGATGTAATTTGCCGAAATATCAAAATAAATAGTGAAATAGACTAATTTATTATAAATACACTAAATTCTTTTATTACCAATATTAAAGCAATTTCATATAAACAGTCTAATAAAATATTTGTAACTAGTTTTATAGTATATATTTAATTCCATAAGGTTTTTAAATAAGCGAATAAATATGAAAAACTTATGTTTTTATTCAGCAGTTCTTATACTCCTATTTTCACTTGTATGTTCAGTATCTTGTTCCGTACCTAAAAATAAAACACAAACCACTCAAACAGAAAATATTAAAACTGCTATCAAAAGGTCTGCAAAATATCTGCAAAAGAGCGTCAAAGAAAACGGCATGTTTGAATATCGTGTAAATATGGATCCGTCTATAAAAGTTAAGCGCAAATATAATATATTAAGGCATGCGGGAGCTATTTATGCAATGTCTCAGTATCTTGAATTAAATCCTCAGGATTATGAAATGCGTTCTGCAATAGAGCGTGCCGGTAAATACCTGCGAGACAAAGCAATTGAACCAGTATCAGGTAATAAAGAATTGCTGGCAGTCTGGTCAAAACCACAAGTTAATAACAGCGGCAAGCCGCTTCAGGCTAAATTAGGAGGGGCAGGACTTGGTCTTGTTGCATTATTAAGTATAGAAAAATTCCATCCGGATTTTACTCCACTGCCCGATCTTAGGAAGCTCGGAAGGTTCATAATATATATGCAGAAACAAGACGGCAGCTTTTATTCTAAATACATTCCATCTGAAGGTGGGCTGCAGGACAGGTGGAAATCTATATACTATCCGGGTGAAGCAGCACTGGGATTGCTAATGCTCTATGAAAAAGATAACTCAAAAACCTGGTCTGATTCAGCTTATCAAGCACTGGAATATCTCGCAAAGAGCAGTCAAAGTAAAGATACTGTGCAAGTGGATCATTGGGCTCTTCTGGCAACTGAAAAAATATTAAGTTCTAAGAATTTTGATCTTACACAGTCACAAGCAGATTTACTGCAAAACCATGCTGTACGGATATGTGAAACTATAATAGACGAGCAGATAATAAGCCATTATTATCCTGACTTTAGAGGAGGATTTTCGATAGATGGAAGAATCACTCCAACATCAATTCGTTTGGAAGGACTGCTTGCCGCAACTTCTTTTATTCCCCTGCAATATAGACAACTTTCAGGAATTGATAGAGCTATTCATCGCGGGATATCTTTTCTGCTCAATGCCCAGATTAAAGAGGGCAAATATGCAGGAGCTTATCCCAGAGCCTTAAAAAAGATTGATCAGGATTCGGATGATATAAATAAGTTCAATAGACGCGTAACCGAAATCAGGATAGATTATATCCAGCACGCTTTAAGCGCTATGATTGGTTATGCAAATTTCTTAGATTATCACCCAAGAAATATTCAAAACTAGGCAAGATATTTTTTATTAATAGAAAAGTATCTTAATTTCATTTAAATTAGTTAAACATGTGTGTAAAAAACATAAATGAAATTGATAGTGAAAAGGTATCTGCTGGTAAAGACACGACCAGGCAAGTTCTAATAGGCCCTGAGCAAGGGCCTAATTTTGCAATGAGAAAATTTACTATTAAGCCCGGCGGCTCGATGCCTAAACATAAAAACTCTGTTGAGCATGAACAATATGTACTGAGCGGGAGGGCGAGAATTGGGATTGGTGATGAAGTTTACGTAGTTAAAAAGGATGATACCGTTTATATCCCGGCCGGTACTCATCACTGGTATGAATGTCTGGGTGAGCAACCTTTTGAGTTTATCTGTGTCGTTCCAAATAAAAAAGACAAAATAGAGCTGATTAAGTAATAATTAATTGTTAAAAAAGATAAAAACTTTTTATGCATATCTATTGTTTTATCCAACTTTACTTTGGACAATACTTCTTGGCAGAGTTTTAAAACTAAGAAACTGGTGGGACGAGGTAGATGATTGTGTTATTCTAGGTGCAATCCCATTTTGTAGTGATGTAAGTTCACTTAAGGAATTGGGGGTCAAATGCATTATAAATTTATGTGCTGAAAGTGAAGGGCCAGTTACTCTTTACGAAAAATACAATATCGACTATTTTGCATTGCCGACAACGGATTTCACATGCCCTAATATTGAAAATATTGAAAAAGGTGTTTCAATCATACAGAAGTATAAAAATCAAAAAGTTTATGTGCATTGCAAGGCAGGAAGAGGCAGGAGCGCAACAATAGTTTTTTGCTGGCTTGTTTGCTGTAGAAAATATAGTTTAGAGGATGCAATGGAATTGCTAATTTTAAAAAGGCCACAGGTAAATAGAAAGCTTTATAAAAGAGAAATTGTGAAAAAGTATATAGAAAAAAATTCGTATTGAACAGATAATCAGATTTTGGATTAATTAAATTTCTATCATTTGAGTAATAAATAATTTAGAACTGTGAAAAAACTAAGATATCTATTAATTTTTACTATCCTTCTAGCTGCCTGGGCTCATGCGACCAATGATGAAGTCAGTATGAACTCGGTGGCTGGGGTAATAAAGTACAAATTAGGTTCTTCACAAAAATTGCAAATTGGCGATATGTTAGTATCTCCTAATAGCACTCTTTCCAACTTTTATAAATCCAGAGATTATCAGCCCCTCTGGGAAAACATGGATATAAATTATTTGATGAAGTCTTTGTATGAAATTCATTTCGACGGACTACAAAAAGAAGATTATTACTATACAGAAATAATAGATTTAATTAAAGCCGAGCATACCGATAATTTAAAAATAATTGAATCCAAAGCAGATCTGGAAATTTTGTTGTCGTACTCTCTTTTAAAACTATTTAATCATCTAAACAACGGTAAGATTGACCCCAAGAGCTTGAAGGCTGAATGGGATATAGATAAGGATGTAAACAACAGCAGTTATATGCTGCTCTCAAGTGCTTTAGAGTCTGAAAATTTATATGAGTTTATTGAAACCCAAAAACCGCAACTGAGCTATTATAAGAGCCTTAAAAAAGCGCTAGGTAAATTTAAAGAATATAAGGAAAAAGGCGGTTGGGTAAAAGTGCCTAAAGGCAGCACGCTTAAACCCGGTATGTATGATAAGAGAGTCCTGCAGCTTAGAGACAGGTTGCTGGCCACGGGGCATCTATTAAGTGCGAATAATTTTGAGACTGTACAATTTGACGAACAACTGGAGCAAGCAGTAAAAAAATTCCAACTGCATCATAATTTAAATACCGATGGTGTTGTTGGTCCTAATACTCTGCATGAATTAAATGTTGATGTAGATAAGAGAATCAATCAAATTAAGGTTAATCTGGAACGAGCAAGATGGGTTTTAAATAATACACAGAAAAAATTTGTAATTGTTAACATTGCCGGTTTTAAGGCTTATTATGCAGACGATGGGAAGATTTTGTGGTCTTCTCGAATACAGGTAGGCAAACCTTACAGAAAAACTCCGGTGTTTAAATCTGAGATAAAACATCTTGTTTTTAACCCCAGCTGGTCTGTACCTCATGGAATTTTTGTAAAAGATATATTGCCCATAGTAAAAAGGAATCCAGGATATCTCTCCAGACGGGGATTTAATGTTTATGATTACAATGGCAACAGAGTGTCTCCAACATCTATTAACTGGGCCAG
>Ga0209987_10001839_pt1 | contig 11623 bp, 14 predicted proteins | sample N074metaG_FD_182134 | JGI IMG/M metagenome (GOLD analysis project Ga0209987, IMG submission 182134) | Deep subsurface microbial communities from Kermadec Trench to uncover new lineages of life (NeLLi) - N074 metaG (SPAdes) (version 2) | ecosystem: Environmental > Aquatic > Marine > Ocean trench... | reverse complement strand
TTAATTCAGTTTTCATTTCTTAGAATCCTTCATTTTTGCGTGTATTTTCATAACGATAACCATAACACCAAAAAAACCAAAATGAACTATAGCTAAAATTTCAATCATTTCTTAACTCATTAAACATAAATTTTGATCAGAGATAAATTCGTGATCATTATTACAGGTTTCAATTATATTTCCACTTTTTCTTATCTGGATGTTTATCATCATAGTGATTCCATAGAATTTCTTCTGTAAACCCAACAAAATCACAATGTTCACACACGTATTGAGATTTATCCAAATGATTTTCTGAATTATGTTTTAGAAGTTCTGTTTCAGACATTGCAACAAAATTACAATATGAACAAGTTAGTTTTTCTTTTTTTGATTTGGATGGAACAACTGCACCAACAATCATCAAAATTACTCCTGAAACACCAACTCCATAAATTCCATAGAGTGAAATATTCCACTCTGAACAAATTTTTACAGCTTCAGCACTAAAGGCTTGACCAAGCTGGTCCATTCCTGAATTACATATTCCAACAGCTACGGGTATAGTAAGAGTAGTATTTGGATCAGCTTCTGTAACAATTGATGGAATATTATATCCTATTATTGAAATAACTAAAATGAATATTCCAAGACCAATGATGCCGCCATCTTTTGCCACATTATTTTAACGACTATCAATTATTTATGAAAATGAGAAAACCTCCAACCACAAAAATGCCCTCACCCACCACACAATTGACTTGAAGATGTCTGCCAATCTACAAAAAGCATAAGCCACAGTATGATATGATCTGAGTATGGGGTATGGTGATTTTAGTCATTCAGAATTACTAAAACATCTAGTTAGACATAAAGCAGAATGTAACCAATGTCATAAAAATGCTTTAGAGATTCAATTAGACTTACATCACATTAATCATAAGAAAGAAGACACAGATTACAAAAATATTGAAATTCTTTGTATTGATTGTCATAGAAAAAGAGAGGGTATAGACACCAAACTAAAAGATATGACATGAAACCTGTAATAATTATCGCAATAGCATTTGTTTTAGGCACAAGCGTATTTTTATTTTCAGAAAATATCTATGCAGAACAAGCCCCCGGATTAGTTACATTAGTCAATCATGATCCCTATTATTTTGGTGAAAATAATTTTGGTATAGATTTACTTCGATATTACGACTTTCCTCTTACTCCCTATCTCACATCAGGAGTTACTAAAGATTCATCTGACCAAGAAATTATGGATGCATATTATGATGCTAATACAAATGTCACTTCATCCATAATTGCGCAGACGAGCGACCGAGCAATTTCGTTTATACTTCATATTGAAAGTCCTGAAATTTTTGAAAAAACTGTTTCCTTTAATTTTCAACTGTTTAATCCTGAAACAAATCCAAATGAATTTACTTTACAATCAATTGCAAGCAAAGACAAACAAGAATACTATGAGTTTGCTGCACGATACATTAATGCCGGTGGAAGACCTGATCCATTTAATCTCACCATTGATGTTGTAACGGGTGATGGAACTGTACTGCAAAAATGGAATTATTATGAATGTAAAATTACATATTTTGAAACATATCTTCAAGATAATCTTACATTTATAATGTTTTTAAAAACCACCCAATCTGAAATTAGAGATTACTCCGAATTCAATTGTAGTTCACGTTACATGCAGGCAGACATGGATGAGATATTCAACCCATATATCAATTACAGAGGATCTGCAGAAACCAAGATTTATCCAACAGAAAAGTTAGCTACAATACCTTCTAGAGATGATAGAGCAATGTCATTCCTTGTTTCATTTGTCGGGCCAGAAATTCCTACAGAAATCACCTCTCAAACATTTCAACAATTTGGACCGTTGGGAGAAACAATTCCACAGTATTATACATATGTCGGAGAACTGTCATTAGATCCTCAATTTTTCTTAGAATCTCTTGTCAGTAAGGACAAACAAGGATACTATGAACTTGTTAGCCGTTACATAACTGCTGGCAAAATACCTGATCCATTTGATGTAACTATTGATGTGGTTACAGGAGATGGAACTCCACTTTTACGATGGCAATATTTTGATTGTAGTGTTACAAGTTTTGAAACATATCTTCAAGATTCACTTGTTGCAATCAAATTCTATCCTGGCTCCACTCCTGAAATTAGAGACCATACAGAGTTTGAATGTGTTGGATTTTACTTAGAAGCAGACTTTGAGGTCTTGTACAGTCCATATAGTAATGTACCAAAAGAAAGTGATCCAAAGCCTATTTCATCTGAGTTGGGAGCCGTAATTCCACAAGATTCAGACAGGGCAATGTCGTATGTAGTTCATTTTTCTAATGGTGACTTTGAAACCACAAAAACCATCAGAACATTTGCAAAATTCGAACAAACCGAAATTACTGAATTCAATTTGCAATCATTACCAAGCCAAGATAAAAATGAGTTCTATGATGTAATAATTAGTCATTCATTAAATCCTGGCAAGAAACCAGAACCATTTGATGTAACTGTGGATCTCATTGCCGGCGATAATACAATTCTACAGAAATGGCAATATTACCAATGTGGTGTTACTAATTATCTAACAGAACTAAATGACAATCTTTTGACTTCAAGATTCAATGGTAAATTCACATCTGAAATTAGAGAAAAGACTAGTTTTGATTGTCAAGGTCAAGACCTAGTAGCAGATCCACTAAAGCCTATTAGTATATACACATCAGCCAAAGTTGTTTCACCCACTCTAAATCCTTCAAGTGAACCTGGCGGTATAGTGCCAATGGATGACAATCGTGCAATATCATATGTTGTGCATCTTGTTGGAGCAGATATCCCACAAGAAACCTTTTCGTCTTTTGCAAAATTTAACGCCATTAGTACTACAATTAAAACAGTTGATAATAGCCTAAAGGACAAACCTGTTTTTTCATTAACTTCACTTCCAAGCTCAGACAAAGAAAACTTTTATTCACTTTTAGCCAAGTATGTAGATCCAGGAAAAACACCAGAGCCCTTTGATGTAGCAGTTGACATTGTTTTAGGCGATAACACTGTACTACAAACTTGGCACTATTTTGATTGTCAAATAATACACTATGAAGTATTTTTAGAAGACATAATTATTATTGTTAAATATAATACCTCTAATCCAACTGAGATAAGAGATACAACAGGTTTTGAATGTGACGGATTTCATTTTGAAACACCTAGACTAGGTGCATTTAGTGTTTACTCTAAAGATAGTTTAAATGAGAAAATAAAAATCAATAATGGAACTAGTGGTGTTATCCCAAGTAATGATGACCGACCAATGTCATATGTGGTTAAGTTCTCAGGAGGAGAAGCCATCATACCTCATACTTATCTAACATTTTCAAAATACAAACAAACTGGAACAACAGAATTTTGGTTGGAATCCTTACCCAGCCATGATAAGAAATCTTTCTATGATTTTTTTATTTACAGATACATAAATCCAGGTAAAATTCCAGAATTGTTTGATGTTAGTATTAGTTTGATTAAGGGAGATGGTACTTCTTTACAAAGCTGGCAATATCACAAATGTTCAGTCAGTGACTTTGTAACATATAGAAATGATGATTTACTTGAAATGAGATTTGATTTTAGTTCAAATTATGAGATAAGAGACAGATCTACCTTTGATTGCGCTGGAGTTTATCTAGATACTGAAAAAACGCAATTCTTTAGTTTATACTCTAATTTGGATTTAAAATTTAAAGTTCGAGAGATTATTGTATCACCACATTCACAAATAAGATCTGGAGTTCCTGCACATGAAGTTGAATGCAAAAAAGAAATGGAGCTTATGATAAGGCCTTCGAGATCCTTGTCTTATTGTGTTGACGAGCAAAGCCTTGAAACACTTCAAGCACTAGGTTGGGAACATATTAGCAAAAAACAAGATTTAACAACTGTTGATGAATCCCGTGATTCTGCCGTTATTCAAGGAACAATTCCTGCAAAGAATGAACATGCAATATCTTATGTGATAAACCTTGTTGGTTCTGAGATACCTGAAACAATTCATCAAACCAAATTTTCAAAATTTGCTCCGTTTACTACTAATGACATAATAATTTATGGGCGAGAACTGTTGGGAACACCAATTGCGACAGCTACTATTCCTGGAGATACATCTACCATATTTGGTGTAATTCCAAATTATCAAATTGGTGAAAAACCTGAATTTTATTTGGAATCACTGCCTGCAAAAGACAAGACAGAGTTTTACAAATGGATAAGCCAGTATGTGAATCCAGGAAAAAGACCTGATCCAATTGATGTTGGTGTTGAGATTTTAGATGGTGATGGCAATCTAATACAGATATGGGTTTATCGTGATTGTGTAGTGATGAGTTATCAGATTTTTCTTGAGGAAAACATTATGATGATAAAATATCACGGTCAATGGGCATCAGAAATTAAAGACAGAGTGATGTTTACTTGCAATGGTTTGCATATTAATGAATTATAACACAATGATGTAGTCATCAAAAGGGTCTGTTTTAGTTCAGGTCTCTAATGTGAATTAAAAGATTAAGCTAAAATCAACTAAAACTACTCAACCATAATATTTCTAAGTATGAGTATTGTATGAAGTAGCAATAATTTTTAGAGAATAATTAACCCATATTGACCACTTAGTCTATTATAAATTCCAATGTTTGATTGATGAGTAAATGTTCTGAACTTGCTTTTATATGAAATCTATGTATCTGATTCATGGGGGATAGAATAACAATTGTATTGAATTCAACAAATGTTGAAAAACTTCGAAACATTCAAGCAAAGATGATTAAAACATCTCCAAAATCTGTCAGCTTTTCACACGTTCTAAATCTAGTGGTGGCTGAGGGTCTCAAAAAATTCAAAGCATAATACAATTGTAACATTTTTCAAGGATTGTCTCTATTTTTAATTATAATCTGATGTATCTTGCTAAATTTGTTTAAATGCACAAAATTATTCGGAAGTGAAATAATTAATTTAAACCAATTCCAATATACTAAAAACTCATAATCTATCTTCTCACTCTATTATTTTATGTAATCTATACAGGATTATCTAGTTAGTTTTAGAACAAAATAACCCTCATAATATATCTTAGAACAAAAGGTAATTCCAAAGAAATTGAAATTGTTATCACAGGTCACACATCTCACTTTGACTCACAATTTTTCTTATCTACATTCCACTTTAGGTCATATGCTTCTATAATGCGAATTTTTGGCGTATCTTCTTGAATTTCCCATTCATCTTTTGTATGCCCTAAATTTGACTCACCATCTTTTTTCAGTTCATTTTTTGACGATTTTATAGATCCCATAATAATAAAATTTTCAAAAATTATAGATAAAGACTGAGAATGCAGTGCAATATTAGAATGATTTTGGGAAGAAGGTGACTAATTCAAGGTAGAAAATTCCATATTGAATATGGGAAACAGCCACCTTCATGAGAATTTCATACTACCATTACTTAACTTTGTAGCTTGATTATCATCTTTGAAATTGGATTACAAAGTTATTCAAACTTGATTCGCAATCATGATAATTAGTGCATTAATTTATTAATTATCTACATAGGGAATTGTGTACCTTATGAGACAAAGTACTACTTTGTATATTGTAATTGGAGTAATTATTGGATTCAGTGTCGCCTTTTTTGCATTTATTGAATCTCCAACTATTCAGACTACTGAGGCAGAATCAGTAGATGTATATCCAAAATTCAAAAATCAAAATCCGCAAACACTATTTTACACATTAATTGCTCAAGATGCTGAAATAGAAATTTCCCCAGGAGTAAAAATGACAGTATGGACATACAATGGAACAGTTCCTGCACCCACTCTGAGATTTACAGAAGGTGATGATGTTACAGTAAAGTTTGTAAATGAAACACCTTATGCTCATACAATTCATTTTCATGGTACACATGATTCTGCAAATGATGGAGTATGGCCGCAGATAATGCCTGGTGAAGAGTATACGTATAATTTTGTTGCAAAGGAATCTGGGTTATTCATGTACCACTGTCACGCATTTCCAACAACTGAGCATGTAAGAATGGGAATGTATGGAACGATGATTATAGATCCTGCAATACGTCCAATGGAGCCTGCAAGAGAATATTTTTTCGTTCTAAGTGAGATGGATCCAAATAACGCTTTAGAATACTTTACAGAATACTATCCTGTTAATGGATATGCCAACCAATACATGGATAATCCAATTCAAATTGTCAAAGGAGAACTAGCTAGATTTTATGTAATAGGAATTGGCGGAGTGTTGCAATCTCCATTTCACATACACAGCACAATTTTCAAAGTATACCCATCAGGAATTTTATGGAATGAACCGTACTTTGCACAAACTCATCTAGTTGCAAATGGAGATACTGCAATAATTGAGGCAAAATGGGACAAGCCAGGAAAATATCTCTTCCATGTTCATGGCATACAAGAAGAACGTGGTTCTATGGGTATAATAGAAATAGTTGAAGATAGTTTCTCATTATCCAAGTTAGAAACTCCCAGTAACAGCGAAGGGAGCCATTCAATGATAAAATGGCAAGAAGATTTGATACAATCCTTGGAGCAACCACAAATCATTTCTTATGAAAATTTGGGAGAAGCAACAACAGTTGATGCAACAAAAATTGAAACTGATAATGTATCTATTGTAAAAGATTCCTGGAATCCTGAAATTGTAGAATCTTACAATCCTACTGCAATCCAAGTCAATTCAGGTACTACTGTTACATGGACGAATGATGACTTTGTAGTACACACAGTTACAGATATTGAAAATTCATTTGATTCGGGATTTATCCAAGCAGGCAGTACTTGGTCATACACATTTGAGAAATCTGGAGAATGGAATTATCTTTGTACATTACATCCTTGGATGAACGGTATGGTTAGTGTGATCTAAAAATGAACCTAATTGAATACATGAATTAATCAAGATCTAATGTAGTGTCTGTTGGCCGGTATAGATCAGTTGATTTTTTTATAAAATCCCTAAACTTTCTGCAAGTTTGGCAATATACTCCATAAGTAAGAACGGTAGTGTCTGTTCCTCCACAATCACAACAAATCCCAATTCCATCCATTACCGTATTTAGATTTTTTTTTGGAATTATACGTACATAACGAGATTCAACATTATTCATATTTTTGAGTAAGAATAATTGAATATAATCAAGAGGCATACATTGCATTGCACTGCAATCATCTTTGTTATATTTGAAGAAAGTTGATTCAAAAATGTGTTAGTACTTCAAAAAGATCATACAATATCTGATGAACAACAAAAAAAGAATATTTTAGAAGTGACTTCAGATGAGTATTCCACAAAAATTCTTTCTGTAACCATGAAAGAGTATAAATCTGTAAATGAAATTAGTGCAGAAACAAAGATACCAATTAGTACCATATATCGAAGAATCCGAATGCTTGAACATGTAAAACTGATGATGATTTCTGGCATTATTGATGAAAATGGGAAAAAAATATTCCTTTACAAAAGTAAAATTAAAACCATTTCCACATTTTTTAATGGTGATTTTGTTGAAATCAAAGTTGTCTCTAATAATATAGAAAAATTACAAGATCGTTAATATTCGGCACATATAATATGAAATTATGGAATCCACAACTGCAAAATCATCTCAACATTTTAAGAAAAAACCAAAAACCAGAAGCATAACTTACAGATTACCTGAAAAAATGGTCAATGAGTTAGAAACAGAAGCAATGCAAAAAAATATTTCACAAAATGTACTTGTAAAACAGATTTTAGAAAAATATCTTCAATGGGATAAATTTGCAAATAAAATCGGGTTCATTCCTGTTCCTAATGGTATATTGCGTGCACTAGGGGATGAATTAGATGGGAAAAGCATTGATGCTATAATCAAAGTGGTACACCCAATAATCAAAAACACGGTAATGTATATGAAAGGAGGCTATGATCTGATGCGTTGTATAGAAACTCTGGAGGATTATATGCGAGCTGCTGGAATGAAATCAGACCATCGAATTGAAGGCGGATTACATCACTTCATAATTCAACATGATTTAGGAATAAAATGGTCTGTATTTACTGAACAACTACTATCTGAAATATTTCGAGGTTTCATGCCAAACAAAAATATTAAATTTCAAACAACTGAATCAACAGTTATTGCAACAATAGCCCTAGGTTCTGACTTTAGTGAACACAATTATTAGAATTATGTATAGTTGATTCTCAGAAATGATAATCTTAGTTCTATTTCATATACTATGTCATTCTTAATTGTGAAATGATAGGGTTTAGTCCGGAATCATCATTAGAAAATATTCTAGTCACAGATTTGATGACAAAGTCTGTGATTTCAGTTGATTCTTCAACTACTGCACATGATGCAGCAAAATTAATGGAAGAATCAGAAATTAGTTCTGTGGTAGTTTTTGAGAATAATTTGCCAGTTGGAATGATCACAGACAGAGATTTTGCAATAAAAATAACTGCTCACGCTTACCCAATTGATACTCCTGTGAGAAGGATAATGTCTACTCCATTGATTACAATTACTTCTGATTCTCTATTCAGGGTTGGTGCTGATTTAATGAATTCAAGAAAAATTAAAAGACTAGTAGTTGTTGATGATGAAAAAGTAGTTGGAATTATTACAATTAGAGATTTGGTAAATCATTTTATCAGGAATGTAAAAAATGAATCTCATTAGATATTATATTATTTGGTGGAAATTATCATGAAAGACCACAAAATCTGGAAAGTAGAGAATATGGAATCTGTTCGTAATGATTCTGAAATTGAAGTTTCTGAGAATGATGAATCTAAAATCGATGATCCTAAAGATGATGATGAATGTCCTTACTAAGACCTTCTGATTTATTCTTCTTCTGTCTCTTCGGAATCATCTATACTGTCGTTTCTTCTAGATGGTCTAATTGGTACAAAAATAATTGTCATTTACTCTTACTTCAAACTAAAATCTTTCAGTATTTGAATATTGTGAAGGAATGGTTTACATTCACTATTTCAAATTATGTCAACTCGAAGATTTTTGAAACCATTTTCCAATCTCTTTTCTTGAAGAATAGTAAAATTTCGACAATTTTAAAAATAGATATTGCCAATAAGGTATTGTGAATGATTTTGTTTCATAACATAATTAAAACAATAATAATTCCTGGAATAGCATTCGTATCTTTCTCTCATTTTCTGATACAATTATTTGGTCAAACAATTCCCAATGTCTTTTTATCATTTTTCAAGGAAGTAAGCGTTATTGTCATTATGGGTGTTGTATTCTTGTTTGCATTTTCTTGGTTACTGAGAGCATTTCCACATAATCACAGAAAAAATTACAGTTTAATTTGCTTTGATGTATTTGGAAAGGAAACAATCCTTGATGGACTACGTACTAAATTTAAAACCAATGATGTGGCTTGGAGTTTTATGAAGGAATACAAGAAAAATTACCCTCTGTATAACTTTGCACTAGTCACAGATTTTTCAAACTCTGAAAAAAAGACTATAATCCAATACATTTAGGATTTTTATCTTCAATTAAACTTGATTATGAAAAAAGGAGTAGAAAGTTGATCAAATATCAGTTGTTAGTATTTTTTGGTTCTTTCTTATTCATGTTTATTGTGGGGAACATATCAAATTCTCATGCTGAAGAACTTACCATAACTATTCCCTTTGGTGCCTACAATCCTAAACTAGATACCCCTACTGAAGTTTGGTATGATCCTCCAATCGTTAACGTCAAAGTTGGAGATACGATAACATGGTTAAACGATGACAAAGAGGGTCATACTGTAACTAGTGGAGATAGTGCAGGACGATTTGGTTGGATGAGTGAAAAACAAGGTAAATTTGGAGAACCAAATGGAATCTTTGATAGTGGAAGATTTATGCCAAATGATTCTTGGACATACACATTCGAGAATGTTGGCACTTTCTCATATTTTTGTACATTTCATCCTTGGATGGAAGGATTAGTAAATGTGGAACAAACAATACCTGACTATCCTCATGATGCAACTGGCAAAAAAATAGAAATGTTTCCAGTAATACAATATACTCCAGACAAATTAATAGAGTTTGATATTACCTGGGAACCAAATGTTATCAAAACTTTTGAAAAAACTAAATTCATCTATCAAACATATGACGCTCTAACAAATTCGAATCTAGACAAAATGAAATATGACATGATAATTACTCAAAATGGTAAAGAATTATTTCGAGATTCAGGATTAACTCAAATTGGTGGTGATTACAGAAATTTTATCTTTGAAACATCTGGTCCAATAGAAATAAGATTTCAAAATATTGTGAGTGGTGGAACTTCAGGTATGGAAAGTACTGTGAGGGAAGCTATTGATAATCCAATATTTCGTACAGTCGTATTTACTGCTATAGTATATGATAATCCAGAAAAAACCTCAACAACTGAGATAGTTGTACAGCCAGCACGAAGAATAGACATCTACTACGAATTTTTAGTTGCTGCTATACTAGTTCCTGCATTAATGCTGCTTGGAATAATTGCATACATGAAATTTAGAAAATCTGAAAAGTATTCCTTACAAGGAAGAAAATCAAGTCCTGCCTAAATTTTCATAATCCTATACAAGATTACCTGGTATCTTCTCAAGTGTTAGAGTATTAAACTAAAACCCCCAATCCCTTTGAAGGCTTAGAGTTTATTGGAAAGATTTTATCATATCAATAATTTCCCCTAGCAAAATATCATCTGGATTTACAAAGAAAGTCCCAAGTATTGCAATGACTACTAAGGAAACTGCACCAGCTATTCTTATCATAATGTCTTTTTTGTTGTGTTTTTTCTGTTCTTTTGACAATCCTTCAAGAACAGTTTTGGCGATTTTTTTTGTTAAATCCTCATCATCAATAGAAGCCCCATTTTGTTTAATTAAATTAAGATTGACATCACTTACAAAAGGAAAATTTCTTGCATTACATTCTTTGCAATTGATATTTTTTATTGTGGTTTTAAACAAAATACTGATAAAAAATACAGAATAAACTGCAACAATACTAAGAAACAAAACCAAATCTCCTTGAACAAAAAGATAACCATAAACTAAAACAAAGAAACCTAAAGGGGGTAAAATAAAAACAAAATTTTGTTTTGCTCGAAGGGTTTGAAAACTCCTTTTCTTATGAGTCTGCAATTTTAATGAGCCACAGTTAGAACAGTGCTTTAATGGACAAACTTTGGCAATCTTGTTGTACTCTGTTTGGCATAAAGGACATTTCTGCATTTCTTCAGTAAGTATATTGTCTATCGTACAATAAGAATGGATGATGATTAATTTCTATGTCAAAAAATGATGACTCTTTTCTTGATAACTTCATTTTTAGAGTGCAAAATCACTATGAAAGCGATTCTCATTATGTTAGTTGTAATTGTGGCAACAACAATTTTGTTAGACGTTAGTGCATCAGCCCCATTTGAAATTTCTGAATCAGGTGTGACCATAGAATCATATCAATTTGATGCTGAAATGAATTCCATAATATTGAAAGTAGAC